>OQVS01000570.1_pt1 | contig 25353 bp, 24 predicted proteins | sample 1691601 | NCBI WGS metagenome assembly OQVS01 (sample SAMN03418268, study PRJEB22391) | human gut metagenome | biome: human-gut; feature: organic feature; material: feces | host: Homo sapiens | place: Tanzania | collected 2013-01
CCATTTGTCGGTGCTGCTTTAAATTCTCACTTTGCACATAAAAATGCTGCCACGAAATCCCAAACACTCGCAAAATCTCTTTGATTTCCTCGTCCTTACCCGCTATATTTCGTGCTGTGTCCGTGTCCTCGATGCGCAAGATAAAGTCCTGTCCGCTCTTTTTAGCACAAATATAGTTGAAAATCGCTGCACGCAAGTTGCCTATGTGCATATCACCCGTTGGAGATGGCGCAAATCTATACATTTGCCTTATCCTTTTTTAAATTTAAGCCTTTTTAAACTGCGTTTCAAAGCTCAATTTAGCCTTAAATTTACAAATTTATTTAAATTTCAGGGCTAAATTCGCCTAAATTTCGTTTAAAATTCACAAAATTTCACACCATTGTAACATTTTTTTTTAAACATTTCACAGCTATTGAGCCTAAAATTCAAGCTGTGCTTGCAAGTGCTTAAATTTTCATCTCATCAAGCGGGTATTTGGCAAGTTTTTCAAGCAACTCTACGCTTAAAACGCTCATTTGTATCACGCTTAAAAGCAAAGCTAGCGCATATTTACCGCCTTTTAGCCCCTTTAAAGCACCGTTTTCGCATTCGTATAAATTTGGGTCAGTGTAAAAAATTTAGCTTAAAAAGAACATACTTCGCAAAAGCGTGAAAAATTCAGTTTAAAAAAGCATATCTTGCAAGGCGTTTTTGTCTAAAATTTGAATTTTACCCTTTTGCGTGCCGATGAGAGCGGCATTTTTCAGCTCTTTTATCACGCGAGACAAGGACTCTGCACGCGTGTTTAGCTCTGTGGCGATTTGGCGTTGAGAAATGTGGGACAGGGTAAGTTCGTTGTCAAGCACATAGCGGACAAATCGCTCTTTAAGAGAGACGCACGCTTGCGAAAGCTCTTTTTCAAGGATTTTTATCTTTTCAAAAAGCGAGCTTATCATCATCAGCGAAAATTCGACATTTTGCTCGCAAAGTGCCTTAAAAGCACTGAATTCAAGCTCCAAAAGCTCACAATTACTCTCACAAACGGCACTTGCAGGGTAAAAGCCTTGTTTAAATGCGGGCATTTCGGCGATGAAATTCAGCGGCTCAAACAAATGCAAGGTAATTTCTTTATTTGATGGGCTTTTATACACGCGAACGCAGCCAGACAAGAGCAAGAAAAAGCTTTTCGCCCGCTCGCCCTCGTAAAATACGATATTTCCTTTTTTAAAAAGCCTTTTTGTGCCGATTTTTTCAAGCTCTTTGACAAACTCACGCATAACTTAACCTCAATCAATAAATTTTATGCAAAATTTGCCTACCATTTTAGATATTTTTTCTAAACAAAGGACAAGCGATGAGACACGACACCATCAACAAAGCCGCCATAGACGAGCTTATGGAGATATTTTACGAACAAATTCGCCATCACAAAGAGCTTGGGGCGATTTTTAACGCTAAAATCAGCACAAGCGATGAAAAATGGGCGATTCACAAGGCAAAAATCAGCAATTTTTGGCAAGGAATGCTGCTTGGCGAGGGCGATTACAGCGGACAGCCGATGAAAGCGCATTTGGAGCTGCCATCGTTTCCGCAAAAGCTCTTTGACGAGTGGCTTAAACTCTTTGAGATGAGCCTTGATAGAGTTTTTACCGAAGAAAACAAAGCCATAATCCTACAAAAAGCCCAAATGATAGCGCAAAATTTTCAAAGAGTGCTTTACGCTGGGCGTTGAAAGGCTTTATTTTCAAAAATTTTTAAATTTTTCAGTTCATTAACCGTTTGTTTTTTTTTTTTTTGGTTAAATTTGATTTACGCGTTTGCAAAAACGCGAATTTCACTTTAAAGGATAGCTTATGAAAAAGCTAATTTTCGCAGCCCTCGTGGCAATTTTCGGTGCTTCTACCGCTGTGGTAGCAGCTGACAACCTCAAAGCAGGTGCGATAGGGCAAGGCTCTGACATTGCAGGACAAGTGATGGATGGCAAGAGTGCCAAAGAAATCGCTGATGGCAAAAAAGAAGAAGCCAAAGATGCAGCTAAAAAAGAAGCTGGCAAACAAATGAACAAATTCCTTAACAAATTCTAATTTGTTAAGCTTTGTTTGAAATCTAGCCCGCTTGAATTTGATTTGAGCGGGCTTTTATCTTAACTTTTAGCTTAAAATTTAAAAATTCTCGTCCATTTTACTTAAACAAGCGTAATGTTTTGAATTTTCACAAGATTTATTAAAAAAAATTTCGCTATAATTAAGCTTTTGTAAGTGGAGAGAAAATGACTTGTTTGTATCCTGGGACCTTTGACCCTATCACTAATGGGCATTTAGATGTTATCAAGCGGGCGTTGCGACTCTTTGACAGAGTGGTGGTGGCTATCGCTAAAAACGAGCAAAAACGCCCATATTTTGACATAGCAAAGCGCAAAGAGCTAGCAAGTATCGCTACAAAGGCACTTTCAGGCGTAGAAGTCATCACTTTTGACACTCTGCTGGTGGATTTGGCAAGAGAGCTTAACATAAACACCGTGATTCGTGGGCTTCGCGCGGTGAGTGATTTTGAGTATGAGCTACAACTTAACTACGCAAATAATGCGCTGTGGAAAGAGTTTGAGACGATTTTTTTAATGCCAAGCCTTGAAAATGCTTTCATTTCAAGCTCCATAGTGCGCTCAGTGAGCGAACACAACGGCGATGTGAGCAATCTCGTGCCAAAGGAAATTATCCCCTTTATGAAAGATAAAAAATGTATGTAGTTTTTGAGGGCATTGACGGAGTAGGCAAAAGCACACAAATAGAGCTTTTAAAGCGTGAATTTAAGGACGCTGTGTTTAGCTTTGAGCCGGGAGCGACAAAGCTAGGCGTGCATTTGCGCGAACTTTTGCTTGAAAAAAGCGAAAAATTCAGCAAGAGAGCTGAAATTTTGCTTTTTTTAGCCGACAGAGCCGAGCATTTTGAGCAAGTTTTGCAAAAAAATGCCGATAAACTCATTATTTGCGATAGAAGTTTTATTTCAGGCATAGCTTATGCGAACAATGCTTTTGATTTTGAAACGCTCTTTGCTTTAAATGCCTTTGCTTTGGGCGAATTTTTTCCGCAAAAGTGTGTGTTTTTAAGGGCTGATGAGGGGTTGATTAAAGAAAGGTTTGAAAAAAAGGGGCTTGACAAGATAGAAAAGCGAGGGGCGGATTATTTTATGAGCGTGCAAAATGAGCTTGAAAAATGCCTAGAAATGCTTGAAAAAAAGATAAATTTAAGGGTGTTAAGGCTTAATGCGCGCGAAAATATCGAGCTTTTGCACCAAAAAATAAAGGAATTCATCGATGATTAGTGCTTTAAAGGGTATGAAAGATTTGTTAAGCATTGAAGCAAGGCTTTATGAGCGCGTTATAAAGGCGTGTGAAAGCGTGGCGCGAAACTATGGCTTTGAATTCATAGCCACGCCACACCTTGAATTAAGCACACTTTTCAAGCGAAGCGTAGGCGAAAGTAGCGATATAGTCGGCAAAGAAATGTATGAGTTTATAGACAAGGGCGAAAACTCCGTGTGTTTGCGCCCTGAGGGAACGGCTGGTATCGTGCGTGCGTATATCGAGCATAAATTTGACAAAACGCAAAGCGTAAAACGCTGGTTTTATCACGGCTCAATGTTTCGTTATGAGCGTCCGCAAAAAGGGCGTTTGCGTGAGTTTCATCAATTTGGCGTTGAAAGTTTTGGCGTAAAAAGCGTGTTTGAGGACGCAACGCTGATTTTAATGCTCGCTCAAATCCTTGCAAAACTCGACATAAAGGCAAAATTAAAGCTCAACTCACTTGGCTGTGAAAAATGCCTGCCCGAATTTCGCGCGAAATTCCTTGAATTTGTGAGTGCAAAAAGCGATTTTTGCGAGGATTGCAAAAGGCGAAAAGAGCTTAACCCCATAAGAATGCTTGATTGCAAAAACGAGCATTGTCAAGGCTTGCTTGTAGGCGCGCCTGCCTTGAAAGAGTGCTTGTGTGCTGAGTGTCAAAGCGATTTTGAGAGCTTGCAAGGGCTTTTAAGCGCAAATGGCGTGGAATTTGAGCTTGATGACAAGCTGGTGCGGGGCTTGGATTATTACTCTAAAACCGCTTTTGAATTTGAAAGCGATGAAATCGGCGCAAAAGCCGCTGTGGCTGGCGGTGGGCGATATGATAAGCTCATTTCTTATCTTGGCGGCAAAGAGGGCTTTGGAGTGGGCTTTGCCATAGGTGTAGAGCGGCTGATGGCAATTTTAGCGCAAAAAGAGCAAAATAATGACGAAAGAGATGGAATTTATCTGTGTGCTTTAAAAGAAAAATACCTAAAACGCTTATTTACATTTGCAACAGATTTAAGAAAAGCTGGAAATAAGGTTTTTTTAAGTTATCTACACAACAAAAAACCAAGATGGCACTTAGATAATGCTGATTTAAAAAAAGCTCAAATTTTTCTTTGTTTTGGAGAATATGAAGTGGATAAAGGAACTATATATGATTCTATTAAAATTTTGGGACAACCACAAAATTCCACCAAAGATATCGTTCAAACAATAGAACAATTAGAACAATCTATTTCTCAAACAAAACTCGTAAAAGTTTTAGAAGACCTTAAAAATTTGGAGAACGAGCTATGAAAGACTATGGTATCGACATTTGGGGTAGTGATAATTTCATCATCAAAAACGGCAAAGTTTGCATAAATTTTGGCAAAAATCCCGCACTCATCGACATAGTGGCATTTTTACGAGATGAGGGCTACAAGGGTCCTTTATTGCTGCGTTTTCCGCATCTCATACAAAAGCAAATTCAGCGTATTTACACGAAATTTGAGCGCGCAAAAAAGGAATTTGAATATAAAGGCTCTTTTAACGCCGTTTATCCGCTCAAAGTCAATCAATACCCCGGCTTTGTCAAAAATTTAGTGAATTTTGGCAAGGATTACAACTACGGGCTTGAAGCAGGCTCAAAGGCTGAGTTACTGCTTGCTATGGCTTACAACAACGACAACGCGCCCATAACAGTCAATGGCTTTAAGGATAGAGAACTCATAAATATGGGCTTTATCGCAAAAGAAATGGGACACAACATAACGCTTACCATTGAGGGCTTAAACGAGCTTGAAAGCATTATAGAAACGGCAAAGGCGCGCTTTAAACCAAAGCCAAACATAGGGCTACGCGTCAGGCTTCACTCATCAGGCGTTGGCATTTGGGCAAAAAGCGGAGGCATAAATTCAAAATTTGGGCTTACTTCAACCGAACTCATCGAAGCCGTGCATTTGCTTAAAAAGAACGATTTGCTGGCTAATTTTACGATGATACACTTTCATCTTGGTTCGCAAATCACTGAAATTCATCCGCTTAAAAAGGCTTTGACTGAGGCTGGCAACATTTACACCGAGCTTCGCAAAATGGGCGCAAAAAATCTAAAAGCCATAAATTTAGGCGGAGGCTTAGCGGTAGAATACTCACAATTTAAAGACGAACAAAGCCGCAACTACACTTTGAGCGAGTATGCAAACGATATGGTTTTCTTGCTTAAAAGCATAGCCGAGCAAAAAAAGGACATAGAACCAGACATTTTCATCGAAAGTGGGCGTTTTGTCGCGGCTCATCACGCCGTGCTTGTCGCGCCTGTTTTGGAGCTTTTTTCACACGAATACACAGAAAGCAAGCTAGCCCTTAAAGACAAGGGCAACCCAAAGCTCATTGATGAGCTTTATGACTTGTTTAAGAGCATAAAAAGCTCAAACGCGCTTGAATATATGCACGATGGTATCGACCACTTGCAAAGCATTTTGACGCTTTTTGATTTGGGTTATGTGGATTTGCAAGACCGCTCAAATGCTGAAATTTTGGTGCATTTGCTCATCAAAAAAGCGACAAAGCTACTTGGGGACACGCAAAATTCGGCGGATTTTTTAGCCTTGCAGGACGAAGTGCAAGAACGCTACCTTGTGAATTTCTCACTCTTTCAGTCAATGCCAGACTTTTGGGGCTTGCAACAAGGCTTTCCTATAATGCCCCTTACTCATTTAGACAAAAAGCCCACAAGAAGCGCGAGTATTTGGGACATAACCTGCGACAGCGATGGCGAAATAAGCTACTCAAAAAACAACCCTTTGACATTACACGACATTGACTTGGATGAGGAAAACTATTTTTTAGGCTTTTTCTTGGTAGGTGCTTATCAAGAAGTGCTTGGAATGAAGCACAATCTTTTTATGCACCCAACAGAAGCGAGCGTTTATATCGATGAAAAGGGCTATGAGATAAAGGACATTATAGAATCACAAAGCATTTTAGACACTTTGGACGATTTGGACTATGATGTGCGTGAGATTATGGACATACTCAACGAAAAAATCGCAAATTCAAAGCTCATCAACGAAAAGCAAAAAAAGCAAATTTTAGGCGAACTTTATCTTTTCTTAAACGACAATGGCTATCTTAAAAGTGTGGATGTGTGATGAGTTTTTGGAGCATTATAAAAGAGGACTTTGCGCAGCCTAAGTTGCAAGACCCAGCGTATCGCTCGGCTTTGGAGCTGTTTTTTAACTATCCGGGCGTTTGGGCTGTGGTGAATTACCGCTTTGCGCACTTTTTGCACGAACGCAAATGCAAAAGGCTTTCTCGTATCATCAGCGGGCTTTCGCAGTTTTTCACGGGGGTTGATTTACACCCTGGCGCAAAGCTTGGCAGGCGCATTTTTATCGACCACGCAAATGGCGTTGTCATCGGACAAACGGCGGTTATAGAGGACGATGTGCTGATTTATCAAGGCGCGACTTTGGGCGCGACAAGCCTACAAAAGGGCATCAAACGGCATCCTACCATCAAAAAAGGCGTGATTATCGGCTCTGGGGCAAAGGTGCTAGGCGACATAACCATAGGCGAAAACGCTAAAATCGGCTCAAACGCTGTTGTAGTAAAAAGCGTGCCTGCAAACTCCACAGCAGTAGGCATTCCGGCGCGTATCATCAAAAGCTGCGAGCCAAAAAATTTAAGAGACATTGACAAATACTGCGAGGAAAAATGTGCCGAACTTGAAAAGGCTTTCAAAGCCGAGCAGCTTGACAAGCTCAAAAAACTTGAAAAGAAAATCAAAAAGCTCGAAAAAGCCCTAAATTCAAGCAAATAAAAAAATCTTAAATTTTCTTTAAGTTTATAATTTTTGCAAGGAAATTTAAATTTATGTTTTTTGCGGGTTTTATAGGCTTGTTTTTACGCACAAATGAGACAAAAATTCAAAAAATTTGTAAATTTTGGGTTTAAATTCAGCTTTTGAGAACACTTTTTGTTTGCAAGCAGATAAATTTAAAGCAAAACAAAAAAGTGAGTAAAAAATTTATACAAGGGTATAAAATTTTTATGCTTGTTGTCGATTTATCGTTTGGATTTGAGTTCTCACAGGAAGGGAGAAAATAGATGTTAGATGCGATTGAAACGACATTAGTGTCGAGTGTCAGGGCAAATTCAGGCAAAACGGATGGCGCTGCTTTATCAGCAGAGAAAAGGGCGCAAAAGTCCAAAGGCGCGGGCGAAAGCCTAGCGCAAAACGCCCAAAAGCTCGCCGATGAGCAGCAAGAGCAAGGCACGCAGCAGCTCAAAGAGCTTGCAAGCGAGCTTAACAAGCAAATGGACTTACTCAACACCAACATAGCCTTTGATTTCAGCGATGAGATAGACAGGCTGTATTTGCGCGTGCTTGAAAAAAACACAGGCAAACTCATTAGGGAGTTTCCAAGTGAAGAGGCTAGGGCGTTAGCGGGGTATTTTCGCAACGCCGTAGGGTTATTATTTGATAAGGAGAGTTGAAAATGGCAACGGGAACATTATCAAGTTTAGGACTTGGCTCAGAGGTTTTAAACCAAGAAACACTAGAAAAGCTCAAAAACGCCGACATAAGCGCAAGGGTAAAGCCCTATGAGACAAAGATAGAGACAAACACCACAAAGCAAAAGGCGCTCACAGAGCTTACCACAAAGCTTGCTGCCTTTCAAAGTGCGGTTAGCTCGCTAGGCGACTCCACAGCCTTTGGCAAAAGAAAGGTAACTCCAAGCGTAACAGGCGACAGTGCAGCGGCGACACTCACAGCAAGCAACGGCGTGAGCGTGCAGAATTTAAGCGTAAAGGTTGAGAAAATCGCCCAAAAAGATGTCTTTCAAAGCGGCGGTATCACCAAAGACACGGATAGAGTTTTAACCACAGGGCAAAACCCTGCAAGTTTTACCATAATGCAAAATGGCAAAGAATACACCATAAAAGTCGAGGCAAACACCACTTATGCGGATTTGGCGGACAAGATAAATTCAGCCACTGATGGCAAAGTCATCGCTAAAATCGTCTCCACAGGCGAAAAAGGCACGCCATATCGCTTTACCCTTTCGAGCAAGGAAACGGGCGCTGATAATGCCATAAGCTTTTTTGCTGGCACGAAAAACTCTCAAACGGGCGTTTATACTGAAGACAATGACGCCAAAGCGATACTTGGAAATTTAGGCTGGACGCTTAAAAAAGACAATATCGCCGAAGCTGATATGAAAGGCTTTGCGTTTAGTGGCGGCACAAAGGCGAGCAGTGTAAATGATTTAAACACAACAATAGGCAAGGACATTAAATTTACGCTTTGGGCGGGGGAAGAGAAATTTGAAATTTCTGCAACAAACAGACAAAGTTATAATGACCTTATCAATGAAGTTAAGACTAAAACAAATGGCAAAATTGAACTCAAAGCCGTGCAATCAGGTAGCGGTAGCCCATACACCTTTAACTTTGTCGCGGGCGACAAGGCAAGCAGCTCGACAAAAATCAAAATTTTTGACGGCGTGAAAGACGGCTCGGGCAACTACACAAGCGATGGCAGCACAACTGACTTTTTGCAAAACACACTTAAAATAGGCATTTCAACAAGCTACTCGCTCAGCGACCCAAAGGGCACAGCTCATCTTAAAAAGGCGCAAGATGCTGAATTTACGCTTGATGGCGTGAAAATGTATCGCTCGACAAATGAGATAAAGGACATAGGCGCAGGTTTGACGCTGAATTTACTCAAAGCGGGCGAGATAAATTTCGACATAAAACAAGACAGCGAGGGGCTTACAAGCACTATGGAAGAGCTTGTTGAGAAGTATAACGAGCTGGTAAATTACCTTAACGATGTAACCGCTTATGACAGCGAAACAAAGGTTTCAGGGGATTTAGCCGATGTCAATGAAATCAAAAGTTTGCGTTCAACCATCAACAAAATGCTTTTTACTTCGCAATCCATAGAAGGCACGACAACCGATGACAAGGGCAACAAAACCAAAACAAATGTGCTTGTGTCGGTGCTGGACTTTGGGCTATCTTTAAATGATACTTCAAAATCAAATTCAAGCCAGCTTGCGCTTTTGAAATTTGACAGCGCGAAATTTGAGAAAAAATTTGCTGAGGACCCAGACTTTGCGGAGAGCTTTTTTTCAGGCACAAGTGGCTTTGAGGAAGTCAATGTCATCGGCAAGGCGCAATCTTTTGACAGCACAGAATTCCAAAACGGGCTTGAATTTAAAGGCAAGGAATTTAAGCTTACCTTTGGCGATGTGAGTTATGATTTAACCAAAACAGCCGATGGCAAAAACGACTTTAAGCTAGAAAGCGCGCTTACGAAAAACACGGGCGAAACAGACGATGAATTTAAAGCACGCAAAGCACAAGATATAGCGCAAAAGCTGCTCGACCATATAAATAGTTTTAGCATAAATGGGCTAAAAGCGTCTATGCAAGAATTCACGCTCACTGAAAACGGAGTGCAAAAGAAAGGCTACGCGCTTAAATTTAAAAGCGATGATGGCTCAGACTTTGAAATCGCGGGCGATAAGGACTTTTTAGCCAAGCTAGGACTTGAAGCGCAAAAGATAAGCCCAGAAACCAAAACAGGCACGGGCGTGTTTTCACAGCTCAAAAGCACACTGCAAAGCTACACGAGAGTAAGCACTGTGGATACGAAAAAAGGCACTTTGACGCTTTATGGCGAGCGTTTGAAAACCGATGCGAGCAGTTTGAACGATGAAAAAACCAAAGAACAAACCCGCATAGACACCTACTATGAAGCTATGTTTAGCAAGTGGGTGCAATATGATGCGATTATCGCCAACATAAAAACGCAAGGCACCGCGATAACAAATATGATAAACGCGGCGAACAACCAAAACAACAAATAAGGGGCAACCGTGCAAGCAAACATAGCAAACACTGAAATTTACAACGCCTACTCGCAAAACCAAGTAGGTATCGAGTCTCCACAAAGGCTCATCGAAATGCTTTATGAAGGGCTTTTGCGCTTTTGCTCTCGTATGAAAGTCTTTATCAAAAAAGACGACATAGAGCAACGCCTTTACTACTGCAAGCGGGCTACGGCGATTTTCATCGAGCTGATAAACAGCCTTGATTACGAGCGCGGCGGCGATGTGGCTTACTATCTTAATGGGCTTTATCTTTATGAAATCAAGCTTTTATCGCAGGCGAATTTACGCAACGATGAAGCCAAAGTCGATGAAGTCATCAATGTCGTGCGCTGCTTGCTTGAAGCGTGGCGTGAAATTCACCCTGATTTAAACCAAAAGGCGAATGTTTTGGATTTAAGAAAAGAAACCCAAAGCAACGCCGAAGAAAGCCAAAAGGACGAGCTTGCAAGAGTGGCTCAATAAACTCAAAATCGCCATCGCAGAAGAAGACATAGAAAGCATAGGGCAGCTTTTTGAAAAGCAGCTGCCAAAGGCTACGCAAGATGAGCTAGTCCAAGCAGCGCACCTAGCAAGCGAAGCCCTAGCTTTCATCGAACGCGAGAAAAACACCCTTGCAGGCACGATAAACAAAATCAAAACCGCAAGGGAATTTTTTAGGGCGTAAGATAAAGGGCTTTTAAAATTCTAAAAGCCTTTTGAAAGCTGAAATTCACAAAAATTTGCAAAAAAATTCATCAAAATTTAAGAATTTTGCAAAAAATTCACGCTTGCAGTTTTTGTTTTTTGCCAAAAAACTTTGCTAAAAAATTTATTCTCTTTTTGAACAAATCCACAAATTTTGTGTTATAATATGCACTTATGAAACAATTTTAAAACACAAGGATAACACTATGCAAGGTTATTTTGGTAAAATTTTGCTTTCGCAAACGCTTTGTTTAGGCTTGCTTGCAAGCTCTGCCTTTGGTAATGCTACAAGCGAGCTAGATTAAAGCTAAATTTAAACACCACGCTTTCTACTTATGAACTTGGTGCTGTCGAGGTTACCGCCCCGCAGGAGATAGACTATAATCCTAGCATTCAAAGCACGACTTTTAGGGATATACAAGAGTTTAACGCTGACAACATAGCCCAAGCGGTGCGTTTTACGCCCGGCGTTTTGATGAGTGAAGCTACGGCAAGGCGTGGCGAACCGAGCCTTAGCATTCGCGGGTTTAATGGCACTCAAATCGGGCTATTTTTGGACGGCATCCCTATGATGAGTATTTACGACAAGCAGACGGATAAATATCGACTTTAAGGACGGACAAGGCGATGTTAAGGACAAACAGCCCGAGCTTGATGATGGCTACTCTTTGCAGGGCGTGCTTTATTATGACCTAAGCTCAGCGCAAAGCGTGCATTTCACGCTTGGCAAGAAAAACAACCTGCCAACCTTAAAGCAGCGCTACTTATCATTGTGGGGCGCGCAGGTTAAAAGCCCGGGGCTTGACATAGAAAATGCCATAAATTACGAGCTGGGGTATGATTTAGCCTTTGGAAGCACGAATTTAAGCGTGGCGGTGTTTTACAACGATATGAAAAATATGTTTGTCCAAAAAACGCTTATTTCAACGACAGATGAAAACGCCGCAAAAGCCGTGTGCGCCGTGCCTAGCAAAAGTAAAGGCAAATACTCTTGCTACCAAAATGTCAATGCAGACAGCGGCTACACTTGGGGCGGTGAAGTGGGCGTGGAGCAGGGCTTTTTCGCTGATGATATGCTGATTTTGGGGGCGAATTATAGTTTTATCCAAAAAAGAGCCAGAGGCGCGGGGCTTGAAGCTTACGGCAGCTCGGATGGCAAAAAAATCCTTGATTATCCAAACCACATAGCCAACGCTAAAATCATCATAAAGCCCATAAACAGCCTTAAATTCATCGCTCTTAGCACACTTGAAAGCGCAAGATACTATGAAGACGGCAACGGTGGCTATGACAAGGGCGCAAACTACTTTACTTTGGACTTGTCGGCAAACTATGAGCTTGGCAAGGGTTTGAGCGTCAATGTTGGCGTGCTGAATTTAACCGATAGAGATAACTTTTCTGGCGTTACAGGGCAGAGCTATCATTTCGCTGGGCGACAATGGTTTGCAGGCTTTGAGTATAAATACTAGCGGGCGTTAGCAAGCGCAAATGCTTGAAAAAACAATGCTTGCAAAGGCTGGATTAAGCAAAGCTTGCAAAAAAGCTTTGCTTGCGATGATTGATAAAATTCACTCACAATCAACACTTTTTAGCAAAAAATTTATAGTTTTGTTTCAATGCTATAAATTTTTTGACATTTCGTAAGATTTTACTACACAAAAAGCCGAATTTCGCTCAAAATTTTCATCTAAAATCAAGCAAAATTCAGCTTTTCAGGCGGTTGCTCGCGTTTTTTAGTATTTTCCGCCCTCGATGACAACTTCATCAGCGTTTATGTCGCTAGTAAAAGCCTCTTTAAGCGTGCTTTCATAGGCTTTGTGGAAAAACTGCTCGTCCGCAAGTTTTACTATAAGCTTATCGATAAAGCCTTTTAACTCCGTGTCGCCCTTTTTCACGGCAGCTGCGATAGTATCCTTGCTGCCAAGCTCACGCACTACGACTTTAAAGCCAACATTATCTTTCGCCCAAGCGAAAAGCAGAGTGTTATCGTGTGATAAAGCGTCCCCTCGTCCGTCTTTAAAGGCGTTGAAAGTCTCTGTGTTTTGGTCAAAGCGCACTAGCTCAATGTCTGGGTGATTTTTGGTAAAATACGCATCGGCTGTTGTGCCTTTATTGACGATGAGTTTTTTGCCTTTTAAGTCCTCCACGCTGGCGATTGTAGAGCCATCAGGCACGACAATGCCTAGTGAAACTTTCATATAAGGTAGCGTGAAATCCACCTGCTCCGCTCTTTCGGGCGTTTGCGTGAAATTTGCAAGGATTATATCTACCTTGTCGGATTTTAAAAACTCCACGCGGTTTGCAGCCTCGACAGGCACGAACTGCACCTTGTTTTCATCGCCCAAAAGCTCGCTTGCGATGCGTTTAGCAAAGACTATGTCATAGCCTTGATTGACACCGCTGGCATCGATGAAGCCAAAGGGCGGCTTGTCGGCGAAAACGCCTATGCGCACCACGCCGTTTTCTTTTATCTTAGCAAGCGTGCCTGTGGCGTTTGTGGCGGTGCTTTGAGTGGCGTTTGACTCACTCTTTTTAGAGTCCCCGCTGCAAGCGCTCAAAAAGAGCGCAACTAAAATCGTAAGACTAGCAAATGCTATCTTTTTCATACTATGCCTTTCTGGTTTGGTAACCAAATGTTGATTTTCCAAAGCCTTACGCTTGCTTTTATGCTCTTTTGCCCTACAAATAGGGCTTTTCAAGGCTTACAAAAAGGGCGTAAAAATTTGGATAGCAAAATTATACCTTATAAAATTTAATATAGAGTAAAAAAGTATGAATTTATACTCTTTTGTCATTAAAATAAAATTTTGGAGCAAAAAATGCCATTTTGCAAGGCTTTCAAAAATATGTAAAAATTTAATAAAATAACATTCTAGCCTTTGATTAAAAACACTAAAAAAGTCGTATTTAAAATTATTTGCAAATTATTCTACATTTTTAGAAAAAATTTAAAATTTTTCTTGTATAATACAAAAATGAAAATCTTACACAAGGGAGGAAACGATGAATAGACGAGATTTCATCAAAAACACTGCCATCGCAAGTGCGGCAAGTGTGGCAGGTATGGCTGTGCCAAGCACGCTCAGCGCTCAAGAGCCTGAAAAATGGCGTTGGGACAAGGCAGCTTGTCGCTTTTGTGGAACGGGCTGTGGGATAATGGTAGCGACAAAGGACAACAAAATAGTCGCTGTCAAAGGCGACCCAGCAGCGCCTGTAAATCGCGGGCTTAACTGCATTAAGGGTTATTTTAACGCCAAAATTATGTATGGCGAGGACCGCCTTGTCGCGCCGCTTTTGCGCGTGAATTCAAAGGGCGAATTTGACAAAAAGGGCAAATTCCAGCAAATTTCGTGGCAACGCGCCTTTGACGAGATGGAAAAGCAGTTTCGCAAGGCTTACAGCGAAAAGGGCGTAACGGGCGTGGCTATCTTTGGTAGCGGGCAATACACCATACAAGAAGGCTATGTCGCTGCGAAGCTGATGAAAGCGGGCTTTCGCTCAAACAACATAGACCCAAACGCAAGGCATTGTATGGCAAGTGCTGTTGTGGCGTTTATGCAAACTTTCGGTGTCGATGAGCCAGCGGGCTGTTATGATGACATAGAGCATACCGACACTATCATCACTTGGGGCGCAAATATGGCTGAAATGCACCCTGTTTTGTGGAGTCGCGTTTCTGACAGAAAGCTGAGCAACCCAAATGTCAAGGTTGTGAATTTAAGCACCTTTTCAAACCGCACTTCAAACATAGCTGATTATGAAATCATCTTCAAGCCAAGCACGGATTTAGCGATATGGAACTACATAGCACGCGAAATCGTCTATAACAATCCTAACGCTATGGATAAAAAATTCATCGACAACCACTGCGTTTTCGCCACAGGACCTATTGACATAGGCTATGGAATGCGTCCAAACCCAAATCACCCTAAATTCAAGGACAGCGAGAAAGACACTGTGGCAAAACAGCTTAAAATCACGCTTGATGATGAAGAAGCTATGGCGTTAAGCGCACTTGGCTACAAGGCAGGCGATGAAGTAGAGATGAAAAACGCTGGCAAAGCCGCAAACCACTGGGCTATCAGCTTTGAGGAATTCAAAAAAGCCCTTGCGCCTTATACGCTTGACTATGTCGCAAGTGTTTCAAAAGGCGATGAAAGCGAGAGCTTGGAGGATTACAAGAAAAAGTTGCAGAATTTAGCCAAACTCTATATGGAAAAAAACCGCAAGGTTGTGAGCTTTTGGACTATGGGCTTTAACCAACATGTGCGCGGCACTTGGGTAAATGAGCAAGCGTATATGGTGCATTTTCTAGTCGGCAAGCAAGCTCAACCGGGCAACGGAGCCTTTTCGCTCACAGGACAGCCAAGTGCTTGCGGCACGGCAAGAGAAGTCGGCACTTTCGCGCACCGCTTGCCTGCTGATATGGTAGTGGGAAATCCCGCACACAGAAAGCGCAGCGAAAAAATTTGGCGTTTGCCCGAAGGCACGCTCAATGGCGTTATCGGCGCGCCTTATATGAAAATAATGCGCGATTTGGAGGACGGCAACATTAAATTTGCGTGGGTGCAAGTGAATAACCCTTGGCACAACACCGCAAACGCTAACCACTGGATAGCCGCAGCGCGTGAGATGGACAATTTCATCGTGGTGAGCGATAGCTACCCCGGAATTTCAGCAAAGGTAGGGGATTTGATACTGCCAACGGCGATGATTTACGAAAAGTGGGGAGCGTATGGCAACGCCGAACGCCGCACGCAGCACTGGCGACAACAAGTTTTGCCTGTGGGACAAGCGATGAGCGACACTTGGATAATGATGGAATTTGCTAAACGCTTTAAACTCAAAGATGTCTGGGGCGAAAAGAAAGTCAATGACAAAGTAACCCTACCAAGCGTGCTTGACAAGGCAAAAGAGATGGGTTATAGCGAGGAAGATACGCTTTTTGATGTGCTTTTTGCTCACAAAGATATGACAAGATACGATGCGAGCGACCCTATGCTTAAAGACTATGACAACAGCGAGGTTTTTGGAGACGCGCGTAAGGTTGTAGGCTCTGATGGCAAGGAATTTAAAGGCTATGGCTTTTTCGTGCAAAAGGCACTTTGGGAAGAGTATAGGCAGTTTGGCGTGGGCGAGGGACACGATTTGGGTGAATTTGACACTTATCACCGTGTGCGTGGTTTGCGCTGGCCTGTGGTAAATGGCGAGGAGACAAAGTGGCGTTTCAACACTAAATTTGACTACTACGCTAAAAAAGCCGCCGATGAGGCTGGCACGCCAAATATGCCTTTTGCCTTTTATGGCAACAAGGGCGCGCTGCCAAAGGGCGATTTGAAAGCCGCTTTTGCCGCAGCTGAGGGCAAGGAGCAAGAAAAGGTTTCTTGTAAAAACAAGGTAAAAATCTTTTTCCGTCCGTTTATGAAAGCCGTTGAACGCCCTGATGACAACTATCCTTTTTGGCTTTGCACGGGACGGGTTTTGGAGCATTGGCATACTGGCACGATGACTATGCGTGTGCCTGAGCTTTATCGCGCTGTGCCTGAGGCTTTGTGCTACATAAACGAGCAAGATTGCGCGAAGATGAATTTAAAGCAAGGGGATTTTGTTTTCATCGAGTCAAGACGAGGCAAAATCAAAGCCAAAGTCGATATGCGCGGACGCAACAAACCGCCTGTGGGACTTGTCTATGTGCCTTTCTTTGATGAAAATGTCTATATCAACAAGCTTTGCCTTGACGCCACTTGTCCGCTGTCTGGCGAGACGGATTTTAAAAAGTGCGCTGTAAAGATAACAAAGGCGTAAAATGTCTGATAGACGAGAATTTTTTGCTTCATCACTGAAAATGCTTTGTCTTTGCGCTGGTGGGGGCTTTTTAGCCGCCCTTGCCGTGCAACGCAAGGACAAGTATTTTTTGCGCCCGCCGGGTGCTGAAAACGAGCAAAGGTTTTTAAGCCTTTGCATTCGCTGTGGGCTTTGCGTAGATGCTTGTCCTTATGACACGCTCAAACTTGCAAATTTAAGCGATTTAGCACAAAACGGCACGCCCTTTTTTGAAGCAAGAAAAACACCCTGTTACCTTTGTGATGACATACCTTGCATAAGAGAATGCCCCACAAACGCCCTTGATAACAAATACCTTAAAAAAGAAAAGGGTATTTTCGAGGTAAAAATGGGAACGGCTGTTGTCGATACGGCAAACTGCATAGCCTACTGGGGTTTGCGCTGTGAGGCTTGCTACCGCGCTTGTCCTTTAATCGACAAGGCGTTAAAAGTAGAGACAAAGCACAACGAACGCACGGGCAAGCACGCTTTGACCGTGCCTGTGGTGGATAATGATTATTGCGTAGGTTGTGGCAAGTGCGAGCGCGCTTGCGTTACCGAAAAAGCCGCGATAACCGTGCTACCACAAGGCTTTGTTTTAGGGCGAGGCGGCAGCAACTATGTGCGAGGCTGGGACAACAAAGGCGAGGAGCGTTTAAAAGACGCGCCAAAAGACTTGCCTTTGCCAAAGCAAAATCAACGAGCTTTGGACTATCTAAATGAGGAGGATTTGTGATGAATTTAATGCTAAAACACAAATATCTCATTTTAAGACGAGTGCTACAAATAGGCGTTTTAGCCTGCTTTGCCTTTGGTGCGAGCCTTTTCGTGCAAGGCAATCTCAGCTCATCGCTGTGGTTTAGTGCTGTGCCTTTAAGCGACCCTTATGCGGTGCTGCAACTCTTATGCGCTGGACTAGCCATAAGCGCAGGCGCATTAAGCGGCTCTGTGTTGCTTGGGGCTTTGCTGATACTCGCCTTTTATGGCTTGTTTGCGGGGCGCGCGTTTTGCGCTTGGGTTTGCCCTGTGAATTTAATCGTGGATTTTGCCGCCTTTGTGCGTAAAAAGCTTGAAATTCAAGGTTCAACGCTCATTTTAAGCAAAAATGTCCGCTATTATCTGCTCGCATTAAGCCTTTTGCTCTCGTTTGTCCTTGCTACACCAGCCTTTGAAAGCATCTCTTACATAGGCATTATCCAAAGGGGAGTCATCTTCGGCACGATTTCGTGGCTGATGGTGGCTTTTATCATCTTTGTCGTGGATACATTTTTAAGCCCAAAAGCACTTTGTTCGCACCTTTGTCCTTTGGGCGCATTTTACGCGCTAGCGGGGCATTTTGCGCTTTTAAAAGTCAAATACGACTCCGCTAAATGCTCCAAATGCTTTAACTGCGTCAGCATTTGCCCCGAAAAGCAAGTGCTGTCGATGATAGGCAAGCAAAGCGGGCGCGTGAATTCAGGCGAATGTATCCGCTGTGGGCGTTGCGTTGAAGTTTGCAACGATGACGCTTTGAATTTCAGTATCTTAAATTTACAAGGAGAAAAAAATGACAAATAAAATCGTGTTGGCTTTTGCCCTAGCTTTGAGCCTTTGTTTTGTCGCTTGCGATAAAAAAGAAAAAGAGCTGAGCGACAGCGAGATAGGACTTCGTAAAAGTAGTGTGGAAAATGAAAATTCAGTTGCTTTGCTTGGCGATGTGAATTACACAGGCGTGCAAGCGGGCGAGTCTGTCGTGCTAGAACGCTCTTTTGAAAACGCCCCACCGCTTGTGTCGCACACTATGGAGGAAATGCTGCCCATCACAAAGGACAACAATATATGCCTAACCTGCCACACCAAAGAGCTTGCAGCGGATATGAACACCAAACCAGCCCCAGCGAGCCATTATTTTGACTTTCAGGCAAACAAACCAAGCGGCGAGACCGTGAGCAACGAGCGCTTTAACTGCGACCAGTGCCACATAGCACAAACCGATGCTAAACCGCTTGTAGGCAACAAATTCCAAGCCGTTTTCACGAGCGAAGCCCTAAAAAAAGGCTCTGACTTTATGGAAAGCGCGCGTGATGGTGTCGTGGAGGAAAAAATCAAAACCTACGGGGAAGGCAAATGATAAGGGCTTTTGTCCTTTTTTTAGCGTTGTTTTCTTGCGCGAGTGCGCTTGAATTCAACGCTAATATCATCGCCTTTAAACACGAGCAAAACGCCTTGCTTTTTGGCACGGACAAGGGCGAGCTGATAAGGCTTGACTTGCAAAGCAAGAAGCCCCAGCTTTTATGGCACTTGCCCGACATACAAAACCATTACGAAAAGGGGCTTGAAGCTCGAATTTTTAGCGTTGATAGCCTAAAAAACACCTTTTTGCTTGTGAGCGAGGGGGATTTTGGCTCGCAAAATGTGTCTTTGTGCCAAAATTTAACGCTCAAAGCAAAGGCAAACTGCGCTACCATAAAATCGCCCTTTGCAAATATCAAAAAAGCCTTTTTGCTTGATGAGCGCACCGCACTTTTCGTGCTGTTAAGCTCTGAGATAAAACTTGTGGATTTAAGTGGCTTTGCAAGCGGGCAAAATTCACAAAACGCCACGCAAAATTTGCTCAATTTAGCCGCGCAAAAGGAATTTCAGTTTTCTACCACTAGCCTAAATGACGCTGCTTTGAGCGAAGATAGGCAAAATTTGCTTGTGGCGAGCGAAAGTGGCGAACTGCAAGTCTTTGACACAAAGGCGTGGCGGCTTTTAGCAAACTACGACAAAATCAACAAAGACACGCTAGACCAAGTGGATTTTAAAGGCGGCGTGGTGCTAAGTTGCGGCAAAGAAAAGCGTATCGGCATAGTGCGAAAGGGCGAGCAAAAATTCTTACAAAAAGACTTTCTCACTTACAGCTGCGCTTTAAGCCCAAGCGGCGACACAGCAGCCTTTGCGAGCTTTGCGGCAAATTCACAAAACGCGCTTGAATTCATCAGCACAAAGGACTTGAAAACCCTTGCTTTGCTGAATGAGGGCGATTTTTTCGCTAAATTTATCATCTTTTTAGACGAGCAAAATTATGCGCTTATCAGCGGAAAAAGCGTTGTTTTTGAGAGTTTATCGAAAGGAAAATGATGAACATATCAAGCGTTTTAATCATCGCCAAAGAGGCGCACCATCAGGCTTTGCGCGAGGACATAGCAAAAATTGAGCATTGCTCTGTGGAGCTTGTGGAGGGCGAAAAACTCATCGTGCTGATAGAAAGCGAGAATTTAAACGATGAACTTAAAGCCTACAAAGCCCTTGAAGCCCTTAAAAACACGAGTGCCGTGAGTATGGTGTTTTCGTATCAGGATTTAGACGAGGACATAAAAAACATTAAAGGTGAAGTGCCAAAAAGCCTGCAAGACAACATAAAAGCCGAAGATATCAAATACCACGCCAGCATTGTTGATGAGCATTAAATTCACGCTAAATTCACAACGACAGCGCATTTTATCATTTTGAGCGTAGCACCCCAACGGGTTGCAAGCCGCAGCAAAAAATCCAAAAATTTTATTTTCGGTAGTCCATTCTCCGTTTTTTATGGATACTTCGCCAAAGGCTCAGTATGACAAGAAAAAACGACAAAGAACTTGTCATTTTGAGCGGAGTGCGTAAGCACAAAGCGAAAATCCACGCGCTGTCATTTTGAGCCTTTTGCAAAAAGGCAACCCAACGGCTTGCAAGGCACAAGCCGCAGCAAAAAAATCTACAAAGATAAAAGCACACTTGCTATTCTTGGATACTTCGCTGTCGCTCAGTATGACAAATTCGGGCTGTCGCCTAAATTTGATAGTTTGCCACACTCAAATTTTAGGGACAAAATTCACAAATTTTACTCGTTTTTATGGATTGCCACGCTCGCTTTGCTCGCTCGCAATGACGGCACGGCACAAATTCAAATTTTTCACTCAAAATTCAAAGCATTTTATAAATTCAATTCATTTTATAACTTTATCTCAAAATTTAAGCCCTACGCAAGGCTTTTTCATATTTTTACCCCAAATTTTCGCTCAGTTTTTACTGATAAATTCACTACAAAGGAGTTCTTATGGACGACAAGACACAAAAGCACCCTTTTAAGCCCGTGTATGACGAGCATTCAAGGGTGCTGATTTTAGGCTCGTTTCCGCCACTTCGCACTTCGCAAAAGGGCGGATTTTACTATGCGGACAGCTCAAACCGCTTTTGGAAAATTTTAGGCACGCTTTTTTGCGAGCCAAAGTTAGCGGACAAATCAAAGGACGAGAAAATCGCCTTTTTAAAGGCACAAAAAATCGCCCTTTATGACATTTGGGAGCTTTGCTACAAAGAAAACCAAGATAGCGCAAGCGATGATGACATTGTCGCTAGCAAGAGTCAAAAGGTTGATTTGAGTGAGCTTTTGCAAGCTGCGAAAATCCAAAAGATTTTCACTACCATAGGCGGCAGCGAAAAGTCCAAAGACAAAAGGGGCGGACACTTCAAAAAATGGGGCGTTGAAAGCTGGCTTTGGGATAATTACTCAAAATTTATGCCACATTGCAAAAAACCCTAGTCAAATGGTAGTTCCGCTTTACTCGACTTCAAACGCAAGCAGTAGAGCTGGGATAAATGATGAGATTTTGCTTGATGATTACAAGCAAATCAAAGAAATTCTACACAAAGGATAAAAAATGAGTGAAACAAAGCAAAATTCAAATGCGGTTGAGACACAACCCTTAATCATCGTCAAACAAAAGTCAGCCCTTGTGGGCTTTTTGCTCGCCTTTATAGGCTTGGGCTGGTTTGGTATAGATAGGTTTTACAAGGGCGACAAATGGCTAGGGCTTTTGAAGCTGGTGTCGAGTATAAATTGTATTGTTATGTTTTTATATGGAGCTTTTGCGTGGCTTGTAGCATTTATAAATAGCGATTTGAGCTTTTTTGAGTCTTTCATACTTTTTGTCAAAGGTATGTTTCAAGCTATCATAAAGGAAGGATTCAGTAGTGAGTTTTGTTTCGTGCTTTCGAGTTTTCTTTCGTTTTTTCATATGTTTATATGGTGGCCTGCTGATTTCATACTCGTGCCGCTTGGCATAGTGATAGACAACAAACGCAAACTCGCAAAAGCAAATGCGGTGGAGATAAAATAAGGCTAAATTTAAGCCTTTATGGATACTTCGCCAAAGGCTCAGTATGACAAGAAAATAGCAAAGTATGACAAAATTTGTCGGTATAACAAAAAATAAGTCAGTATGACAAGGGAAAATAATTAAGTATGACAAGCCAAATCAGTATGGTAAAAATTATTAGTATGACAAAATTTAAAGGTTTGCTTGAATTTTTGCGGTAAAGTTTGCTTAAATTTAGGGATTTATTTGAATTTTTATGGTAAAGTTTGCTTAAATTTAAGGATTGTCAAAAATTTGCGCGCTTTTGCTTTGCAAACTCTTGCGATGACGATTTTCGTAAAAATTTATACTCAACAAAGCGACATTTTTTGAGAAAAGAGTTAAATTGAATTTTTTAAAAAAACCAAGCATTTTGCTTAAATCCGCTTAAATTTTGCTAAAATTCACGCAAATTTACACCCCAAAAAGCGCAAAAAACCCTAGCAAATTTCAAATTTTTTGCTATAATACGCCTTTTTTATGACAAAAATTTACGGAGAAAACCTTGCAAAACATACGAAATATCGCCGTTATCGCCCATGTGGATCACGGCAAAACCACTATGGTTGATGAGCTTTTAAAGCAATCAGGCACTTTTAGCGAGCGCGAGCAAATTGCTGAGCGCGTAATGGACAGCAACGACATAGAAAAAGAACGCGGTATCACCATACTTTCAAAGAACACCGCGATAAATTATAAAGGCACAAAAATCAATATCATCGACACGCCCGGACACGCTGATTTTGGCGGAGAGGTTGAGCGAGTGCTAAAAATGGTCGATGGCGTGCTTTTGCTTGTCGATGCGCAAGAAGGCGTAATGCCCCAAACCAAATTTGTAGTGAAAAAAGCCCTTACACTAGGACTTCGCCCCATTGTCATCATCAACAAAATCGACAAACCCGCCGCCGAACCAGACCGCGTGGTGAATGAAATCTTTGATTTGTTTGTGGCTTTGGGCGCAAATGACGAGCAGCTAGACTTTGCCATAGTGTATGCAGCGGCAAAAAACGGCTATGCAAAGCTTGATTTAAACGATGAAAGCAAGGATATGCAGCCACTTTTTGAGACGATTTTAGAGCGTGTGCCAGCTCCAAGTGGCAGCGTGGAAAACCCCTTGCAGTTGCAAGTTTTCACGCTAGGCTATGATAATTTTGTCGGTAAAATCGGCATCGCGCGAATTTTTAACGGCAAGGTAAAGAAAAATGAAAGCGTAACGCTTGCTAAGGCTGATGGCACAAAGGTAAATGGGCGCGTTTCAAAGCTCATCGGCTTTATGGGGCTTGAAAAAATGGACATTGATGAAGCCTTTGTGGGCGATATAGTAGCTATTGCGGGCTTTGAAGCACTTGATGTGGGTGATAGTATCGTAGATAGCGCAAATCCTATGCCGCTTGACCCGCTACACATCGAAGAGCCGACTTTAAGCATAGTTTTTTCTGTCAATGACGGACCCCTTGCTGGCACTGAGGGCAAGAGCGTAACGAGCAACAAAATCGCCGAACGCCTTGAAAGCGAAATGAAAACGAACATTGCGATGAAATTTGAGCCAAATGGCGAGGGCAAATTTAAGGTGAGTGGGCGCGGGGAGCTGCAAATCACCATTTTAGCTGAAAATATGCGCCGCGAGGGCTTTGAGTTTTGTATGGGACGCCCTGAGGTCATCGTAAAGAACGAAAACGGCGTAAAAACCGAGCCTTTTGAGCATTTAGTTATCGATGTGCCAGATGAATTCAGCGGTGCGGTTATAGAAAAGCTCGGCAAACGCAAGGCTGAAATGAAAAATATGTCGCCCACAGGGGACGGGCAAACGCGGCTTGAATTTGAAATCCCAGCACGCGGGCTTATCGGCTTTCGCTCGCAGTTTTTAACCGACACCAAAGGCGAAGGCGTGATGAATCACAGCTTTTTGGAGTTTCGCCCTTTTAGCGGTGGGGTTGAAAAGCGTGGAAATGGGGCTTTAATCAGTATGGAAAACGGCGTTGCGCTTGGCTACTCGCTTTTTAACCTGCAAGATAGGGGCGTGCTTTTCATCGAACCGCAGACAAAAGTCTATGTGGGAATGATTATCGGCGAGCATAGTCGTCCAAACGACCTTGATGTCAATCCCATAAAAGGCAAAAATCTCACAAATGTCCGTGCCAGCGGAAGCGATGAAGCCATAAAACTCGTGCCGCCACGCAAACTGAGTTTAGAGCGGGCTTTGGAGTGGATAGAAGAGGACGAGCTAGTCGAGGTAACCCCGCAAAGCGTGCGTGTGCGCAAACGCTACCTTGACCCAACGCAACGCAAAAGAATGGAAAAAGCAAAGGGCTAAACGCAAATTTGACAAAATTTGCGCGGTAATCTAGCGCAAAGCCTTGTGAATTTGCCTTATAAGCTAGCTTTGCGAGTGCGGTTTTAAAAGAATTTGCGCTTTTTGCCCGCTAGTTGCGAGTAAATTTTAAAAGAAAAATTGCGCTTTTGCCGCCGCCCTTGTGAGAATTTGTAAAGCAAAAGCAAGCTGTGCGAGTTTTGCGTGGCAAAACACAAAAATAGCAAATTTTGCCACGCCATTTGTCATTGCAAACAAATGAAAAATTTGCACGATATGCCGTCATTACACGCTTTACAAATTCAAAGCGTGGATTTTTCGCTTTGTGCTAACGCACTCCGCTCAAAATAACAAAATCCTTGTCATACTGATTTATTTTTTTGTCATACTGAGCGTAGCGAAGTATCCATAAATCCAAAGGTGTATTTTAAATTCTATGGATTTTTTTGCTGCGGCTTGCGCCTTGCAACCCGTTGGGTCGCTACGCTCAAAATGACAAAGTGCGTTTTCTTTGTCCGTCCTTGTGAGCTTTGACAAAGTAAAAGCGTGGCAAACTATCAAATTTAGGCTTTTGTCTAAATTTTCCATACCAAGCACAAGCGATAATTAAGAGATAAATTTAATAGATTTTCAAGCTATTGTTTTAAATACACAGGCACTATTAGATTTGGATTTTTGTATTGCCAACCAGCACCTGTGATTCCATCAACCCCCATACTTATCATACCAGGAAACAAAAACCCAAGAAAACTAAGCATACTCAACACAACAGCAGGAGTGCTGTCTATATTGTTTGGACCATTTAAAGCTGTGGAATTTATAGCACTATCCATATATTTTGGATTATCAGCATTATAAATATAGATAATCTCACCTTTGCGTTTTATTGATATGTTTTGAGCTGGAAGCTGGACTTTTTGACCATCTATGGTGGCTATGACATTATCGTTGTTTGCGGTAGCTATTGAAACTTTTTGTTTAGGGCTATTGATAATAGTCGCACAAGCTGTAAAACAAAGTGTTGTAAATATAAGCACTAATTCTCTCATTGTCAATCCTTTTGCTGAATGCCATCGTATATAGGATACACAGGGATTATAAGCTTTTTATCTTTAAGATTGTAAGCACCATTAACAAGAGATGAATTTATAGCACTATCCATATATTTTGGATTATCAGCATTATAAATATAGATAA
>OQVS01000573.1_pt1 | contig 25269 bp, 25 predicted proteins | sample 1691601 | NCBI WGS metagenome assembly OQVS01 (sample SAMN03418268, study PRJEB22391) | human gut metagenome | biome: human-gut; feature: organic feature; material: feces | host: Homo sapiens | place: Tanzania | collected 2013-01
TCTGCTTCGTTTTTGATATTGTGGGATAAAATATGATGGTTAGGGCTGATAAAAAAACACTTGGAAATAGGCAATTTTAATGCGGTCTCTTTGCGCCGTTTTGGTGTTTTTGGTATAGTACTTTATTCATTATTACATTTAAAATTTTTCAAATTTGAGTAGAGAATTAGATTATGGCTCAGAAGGGTTTTTTCTCTTGGTTTAAACGTAAAAATACTGCCCAAGAAGAAGTAACGAAAGTTGAAGTAACAACTCCAGCACAGACAACTGAAGTACCGTTAGAAACACAAGACCAATCAACTGTAGAAACCAAGGCACAGGTGGTGGAAGCACCTACAGAATCTACTCGAGAAAGCTCTCCTCAAATTTCAAGCTTGGAAGAACAGCCTCAAATTCAGGAAGTCTCTGAAAGCACCCCTGAGAAAGAACCTAAAGAAGCAACTACCGAAGTTTTAGCGAAAGAGCCGGTTAAAGATAATTTAGACAACCAAGCACAAGCTCAAGCAGTTGAAGTACAAAAGAATGAAGTTTCGGAAGTTGAAGCACAAAAGGGAGAAACTTCGGAAAATGCTACTGTATCTCAAGAACTAGAACCAAAACTAGAAGAGCCAAGAGAAAGACCATGCTTTTTCAAAAAATTGATGAATGGTCTTAAGCGTACTCGTGAAAACATTGGTCTTGGGGTTATCGGGGTATTCAAAGGACGTAAGATTGATGACGATCTCTTTGAGGATTTAGAAACAGCATTGCTCACAGCGGATGTGGGTTTTGACACCACTTCAAAGTTGATGAACAAATTAACTAAAGAAGCCAAATTACGTGAACTTCATGATGCCGACAGCTTAACAGAAAGACTTACCCATGAATTACACGATATTTTAAAACAGGTTTCTACCCCGCTAGTTTTAGATACTTCTAAAAAGCCTTATGTAATTTTAATGGTGGGGGTAAATGGGGTAGGTAAGACTACTACTATAGGCAAAATGGCCTCACTTTTTAAGAAACAAGGGCTAAAGGTGATGTTAGCAGCTGGGGATACCTTTAGAGCAGCGGCTGTAGACCAACTTAAAGTATGGGGCCAAAGAACAGGTATACCGGTTGTATCTCAGGCTACTGGTGCAGATAGTGCCTCTGTTATCTATGATGCTTTTAATTCAGCCAAAGCTAAGGGCTATGATGTACTTATTGCCGATACAGCAGGTCGTTTACAAAATAAAGCTAACCTTATGGAAGAACTCCGTAAGATCGTGCGTGTTATGCAAAAGCTTGACCCTAGTGCGCCACATGAAGTAATGCTAACTTTAGATGCAGGTACAGGGCAAAATGCCATTAGCCAAGCTAAACTATTTAGTGAAGTAGTGCCAGTAACTGGGGTTAATATCACTAAATTAGATGGTACGGCTAAAGGTGGGGTTATTTTCAATATAGCTGATAACTTTGGGATTCCAATTCGTTTCATTGGTATTGGTGAAGGCGTTGATGATTTGCGTGAATTTAATGCAGATGATTTTATAAATGCTTTATTCAATGAAGAAGCTAGTGGAACTCGGAAGTAATCTAAGGCGGATTATATGATTACTTTTGCGGATGTGGGTAAGGTTTACCCTTGTGGTCAATGCAGTGCTCTTCAAAATATTTCCTTTACCATAGATAAAGGGGAAGTAGTCTTTTTGACAGGGCATTCAGGGGCTGGCAAAAGTACGGTTTTACGCATAATTTCAGGTTTGGAAAAAGCTACGGCTGGGCGGGTGTATTTCGAGAAACAAGACGTTACTTCTATTTCTCGGTCCGAACTTCCATTTTATCGCCGTCACATTGGGATGATTTTTCAGGATCATAAACTTATGATGAATCGTACGGTGGCGGAAAATGTAGCTTTACCTCTCTTGATTCGGGAACATAGCATGGCCTATGCTCTACCTTTAGTAGAGCAAGCATTAAGTCGAGTAGGTATTTTGAGCAAGATAAATGCCTACCCACAGTATTTAAGTGCAGGGGAACAACAAAGAGTAGGGATTGCTCGCGCCATGATTGGTAAGCCTGACGTCTTATTAGCAGATGAACCAACAGGGAATCTCGATCGGGCTTTGTCTATTGAAATTTTGGAATTATTTTTGGCGCTTAATCGTGAGGAAGGTATGACAGTTGTAATGGCGACCCACGATTTGGAATTGGTGTCTTTAGCTAATCGCCGTTGTCTTGAGTTACAAAATGGACGTTTAGTGTTAGATACAAAGGGGCAATAAAAATGAATGACGATCCGAGTATTTCAAATGTTTTTGCCCGTAATTGGCATGATTTCAAGGCGGCATATAATTCACTGCTAATCGTAAATTTTTTAAATACCTTGTTAATCATCGCTGTTATTGCGGTTAGCTTACTGATCCCACTTGTGTTTTACATTTTGATCCAAAATGTCACAGTCTACACTGACAATATAAACATGGGGCGTAACGTTACCGTATATTTGGAGCCCAATGTTTCTGCGGAACAAGCTTCAGTTATTCGTGATACCTTTGCCCGTGATAAAAGAATCAAAGAAGTTGAGCTTATAACTGCAGATGATGCTTTAGCTGATTTCTCTCAAGCCTTGGGGCTTGAAAGCAATGAGATTTTAAGTGCGGAAAAAAATCCCTTACCTCACGTAATCGTAGTGACGCCTCAAGATGAATACACAACCGATGATTATCTCGAGCAGATGGCTAGTGAAATCAAAGCTAATCGGGAAGTAGCCATGGTGCAGCTTGATAAGCAATGGTTCAATCGATTACATAGCCTGATAGCCTTTTTGCATGCTTTGACTACAGTGGTTAGCGTTATTTTATTAATGTCAGTTCTGCTTACCATAATAAATAGCATTGCGGCTCGAGTAGCAACACACCGTAACGAAATCGAGGTAATGAAGTTGGTTGGGGCAACTAATACGTATATTTGCCGCCCGTATTTTTACTTGGGGTTATGGTTTGGCATTTTAGGTAGTTTAGTTGCGGTTTGGCTGTCTTCCCTAGCGGTGGTTTTTTCGGAAAGCTTAGTTAACGGTATCGCGGAAGCTTATGACACGCATATAAGTTTACATGGACTTACTTTCGAAGAGATGTTGTTAGTAATTTTGGTCGCTTCAATTTTGGCGGCTTTGGTCTCAAGTTTTTGTGCTTATGAAAACATCGCAAAAATTGAACCAAGTGAATAAAAAAGAGTCCAAGCTTTTGAAAGAACATAAATATTGAGCTCGCTTTTTAAGTGAAAAATGTCTATTATGATAGCTAAGAGGTATGTGAGTAGTTCACATGTATTATCTTAATTCGGTTCAAATGATGGATTGATGTTATAGTAGAAATGATTTGTCCGAAATATATAAAAAGAAAGAATATTACGGGTTAATAACAGATGGCATTTACTTATCTAAATGTCACTTGATTAAAGTAAGGCAGGTTAGCCATGAATTACAATAACTCAGACGCTTATATGCTAGTCCCTGGTGACAACATTGATGGTTATATTAGAGCTATCAATAGCATTCCGCTTCTTACCGAAAAAGAAGAAATTGAATTAGCTACTAGATTAAAAGAAAGTGGTGATTTGGAAGCAGCGCGTAAATTAGTAATGTCTCACCTTAGATTTGTGGTTAGTATCGCACGTGGGTACGAAGGTTATGGTTTGCCACTAGCGGATCTCATTTCTGAAGGCACTGTTGGTTTAATGAAGGCTGTAAAGCGTTTTGACGTTACTCAAGGGGTGCGTCTAGCGGCTTTTGCAGTGCATTGGATTAAAGCTGAAATTCATGAATATGTAGTTAAGAATTGGCGTTTAGTTAAGGTTGCGACAACTAAGGCTCAGCGTAAGTTGTTCTTTAAATTACGTCAAAACAAGAAAAAGATCGGATGGTTCAATGCAGATGAACGTAAACAAGTAGCAGAAGATCTTGGGGTAACGGAAAACGATGTTGAAGAAATGGAAAGTCGTTTGACGGCGCAGGACGTTGCTTTTGATAACACTGCAGATGAAGAAGATAATCAATTAGTTCCTGCAAACTACTTAGTAGACAAAGGTTCTGATTTTGAAAAGGCCATGGAACAGTCTGATGACACTAGAATGACTGGACTTGCGCTCAATAAGGTTCTAGGTAAACTTGATGACCGTTCTTATTACATCATTAAGAGACGTTGGCTAGACAACGATAAAGCTACTTTGCAAGACTTAGCTTCAGAACTTCATGTTTCTTTGGAACGTGTAAGACAGCTCGAAAAGGCTGCTATGTCAAAGATGAAGGATATGTTAGCTAATAATGGGGTTGGCAAGGAATTAGCTGTAATCTACTAATAAGACTTAAAGGGAGTAGCGTTTAGCAGCTCTAAAAACCACTAAATGCGGTAAGTAAAAACTCGCTAAGATGTAGATTGTTTAGAGATTAATTTAAAAAGGGTTCGAATTTTTAGCGAGCCCTTTTTTGTTGTTCTTTTTTTGGTTGTTAAAGCTAAATTATGCCGCTTATATGCCCAAGCCAGGCAATAATAGGAGCAATGATCAAAGCGGGCAAAAAATCAGTACTATTGATGGCCTTAAGGCGTAGGATGCTTAAACCAGAGGCTAAGATCATCACGGCCCCGCATAGCAGGATGTTTGAAATAATGTAGTCTGGGAGATACCCTTTAATTAGCAACGCTAATACATAGAAGAATCCCTGAAACAAAAAGAGCACAATAGCTGACAACATGATCATATAACCGTAAGTAGAAGCTAAGGCCATCGAAGTTAATAAATCAAGGCAGGCATTAGTTAAAAGGAGGCTGTGATCGTTATTAAGGGCGCTTTTCATGGGACCTAAGATAGATAAAGCCCCAATACAAAAAAGTAGCACCGCGGTAATTAAACCTGAGGCTAACTCGCCATTACCAGAGAGCTTGGTGGTTGCGCTATTGATACGCTGGTGTAACCGTAAGAAGGTGCCAATTGAGACCCCGGCGGTTAAGCTAAGAATCATAACCACAGCGTTACCATTTTGCGCAAAAGCATCAATGGCGCACTTAATACCGATCATTAAAGCACATAAGCCTAATGCTTCAAAGAGGCGCTCTTGTTGCACTGGGTTAAATCGATGGCGTATAGCACCGCCTATTAGGCTTCCGGCGACGATGGCGCCGACGTTGACGATGGTGCCAAGCATATGCATAAGGTTTTAATCCTCGTGTCGTTTAGGAGATGATAGTTTTAGTAAGCTAGCACCAGTCTAATTTGGTCTAGATATAAGAATTTATAATCCCAAACTCACAATTGAAACGTATGGAGCGAGTTCAGCTAGGCCTTCTTCTCGCGTTTTTTGGTTGCTAAGTATAAGTGTTTAACGGTGACGCTTTTGCCTGCGGCTATAAAACGAGCAGCTAGTTCTTCAGCGATATATACGCTACGGTGTTGTCCCCCAGTGCAGCCGATAGCCACAGTGAGGTAGCTACGGTTATTGCGTTCTAGATATGGAAGCCAGTATGTGAGCATCGTGTCGATTTGCTGAATATATTGCTGCATTTCTGGGTAGTTGCGGAAAAAGGAAATAACTGGTTCATCAAGCCCAGTCAGAGATCTTAATTCCGGTACCCAATGTGGATTAGGGAGAAATCTAGCATCAAATACAAAGTCTGCGTCTTTGGCAATACCTCGTTTAAACCCAAATGATTCAAAAATGATATTTAAATTTTTTTCTTTGCGGCCAAGAACTAAGGTGTTAATTTGTTCTGACAGATCATGAATACTGTCATTTGAAGTATCGATTCTAACGTCAGCTAAAGCGGCAATAGGATCTAAAATTTCATGTTCCTTTTTAATGCTTTCCGCTAAGGTCATATTTTGTTTCGCCAAAGGATGCAAGCGTCTTGTTTCTTCGTAACGTTTGATAAGCGTGCTGTCTTCGGCGTCTAAAAATAGGTTAATTACTTCGTTATTAGGGTCTTTCTTAATAGAGCGAATATATGGAATTAGAGTGTCTGGGCTTTCGGGAAAGTTACGAATATCAATGCTAACAGCCAGTAACTTATGTCTTGAGCGGCTAAGATTGATTAGCTCAGGTAAAAAAGTGACAGGAAGGTTATCTACACAGTAGTAGCCTAAATCTTCAAGTACGCGTAGAGCGATAGTTTTGCCAGCGCCACTACGTCCGCTGACGATAAATAGCTTCATTCTAGGTTCCGTTTTTCGCAAATGTTGAATTACAAAAGCACCTAGCCCTTCATGGGACATACTTCACGGGTGTTTTTGCCTTGATAGTGATAAAAGTACTAACGTACCTAATAAGCTGTATTGTAACGGAAAACTAATAATGTGGCGTTACTTTATGCGTTGTCGGCATTTTCGTCAGTGGATTTATCGTGTTCTGCGGTTGTTTCATCGTTGGCACAAAAAGCGATCACGGCATTATAAACTTGGGTTTGAATGTCTTTAACTGATCTAATGAGACGACAATTGGTGCTATCGGCAAGGGTGGTACAGATTTTTTGGATTTGGGCTTCACCTACGGTGGCAGTGTCTTTATGCAAAAATAACGCTAAAAAACAATCTGCATAGGTGTTGTCTAAATAGCTATAGTGCACAGGATGGGTGAGGATTACAAAAACCGCGGTTTCTGGATATTGGTCTTCAATGAGAGCATGAGGCAAAGCAAAGCCATTAGCGACAAAGGTGGATCCAAGTTCTTCACGGGAATTAAGGCGTTTTAAAAGAAGATTTTCAGGGAGGCCAATAATATTAGCTGCTTGATTGGCAATAATCTCAAGCAGTCGTTTTTTACTAAAACAAAGGACAGGGCTTAAAACACTGTCCTTTGAGAGAATTTTACTTATCTGTAAAACCATATGATACTAGAATACTCTAGAATGAGACAGACCTAATTAATTACTTGGTCATCTTTTCCTTGTGTTTTACGAGCTGGCGTTCGAGCTTGTCTACGAGAACATCGATGGCAGCATAGATGGTTTCGCCAACAGCGTCAGCATAAAGTTCGTCACCCTTAACAGAGATCTTAGCTTCAGCTTTCTTATCAAGGTTTTCCACAGCTAAAATAACGCTTACATTCTTGATGTAATCTTCAAGACGCTTTAAGTGGTCCATCTTTTCAGTAACGTAATTGCGCATTGAGTCGCTGACGTCCAAGTGACGACCGGTAATAGTAATCTGCATAAGCACTCTCCTCTTTTAAATGAGTATATATCGATGAGTAATCGTGATTACTTCAAGCCCGTTATACTAAGGACATGGTTTAATATCATTACGACATGGTTTAATATCATTACATAATCAACCAGAAACCTTTGTACAACCAAAATCTTTCATGAATTCATTCTAAAATTGTTATGTAGTAAATTCCAGCTAGAAATAAGCGAAAAGTGATTAATTACTGACTTTTGGTCGAAATTGTGCAAAATATAGCCAAATCGGCTTAAAAAAATGTAGATTGGGTCAAATTTTGCCGGAGGACTTTTCTTCGCTCCGGCTTAAGAAAGGAAGTTTTGAGCGATTTTATGAAATGCTCTTACGTTGACTAGATGATGGGATATTGAGGGATTCGCGGTATTTAGCGACGGTGCGACGAGCAACCATAATGCCTTTCGCTTTAAGCATATCGGCTAATTGATTGTCGCTTAGTGGTTTGGTTGGATCTTCATCTTTAATTAGGTCTTTGATAAGAGATCTAATAGCGGTAGATGAGAATTCGCCCCCATTATCGGTGTTTACATGGCTAGAGAAGAAGTACTTAAGTTCAAATGTGCCTCTTGGAGTATGCATGTATTTTTCGGTAGTGACACGTGAAACGGTAGATTCATGCATCGACACAGCTGTTGCGACATCGTTGAGCACCAATGGTTTCATTGCTTGTTCACCCTTTTCAAAGAAATCACTTTGCTGTTCGATAATGCAATTAGCAACTTTTAAGAGAGTTTCGTTACGCTTATTTAGGCTTTGGATAAACCAATTAGCTTCTTGCATGTGTGATTTAATATATTGGGTGTCTTGTGGGTTAGTTGCTGATTGACACAGTGAACTATAAGTCTCGTTGATTTTAAGCTTAGGTACCGCTGCTGGGTTTAATTCGGCAACCCAAACCCCATTGCGCTTAACCACGGTAATATCTGGAATGATAAATTCATTTTTATCGGTGATAATTGAGTTACCAGGGCGAGGCTCTAAACTTGTAATCACGGCAAATGCTTTTTTGAGCTCAGGTTCTTTGATGCCTAATAGCTTTTGTAATTTGCGGTAGTCACGGGTTCCTAAAAGATCAATATGGTCTTCGATGATCTGTTTGGCTAATTGATTAGTTTTATCAGTCAGGTCGAATTGGTTGATTTGGATAAGCAAGCATTCTTTGATGGAACGAGCGGCCACCCCTACAGGGTCAAAATGCTGCACCAGCTTAAGTACTACTTCGATCTCATCCATTTCGGCATCTGGATATTCGAGTGTAACAGCTTGGAGTAAGCCTTCGTTCGTTTCTTGAAGGTAACCAGATTCATCGATGGCATCGATAATTACTTCGGCAATGTAACGATCGCGAGCTGTAAATGGAGAAACATTTAACTGCCATAAAAGATGTTCTTTAAGATCGTAGACAGTTTCCCCTTGGTACATTTCTCCTTCGCCATCAAAGCTACTTCTTGAAGCAGATTGTCCAGCAGAAAAGTTATCATTCCAAGTGTTGTCTTCAGCTGATGAAGTTGAAGCGTTAGTTGCGGAGCTATCGAAATCGGCACCATCACCAGAGTCACGGCTTTCAGCCATGGAGCCGGCCAAACCATAATCTTGTGGCATTGGCATGTCATTAGTTTCAGCGGTTGAAGCAGTGGCAGTAAGTGGAGTGGCAAATTGAGCATCGTCTGATGAAACGGTGCAATCGTTGTTGAACGGATTGAAGTCATCATCGGCTACTTGGCCCATGGTGGCGCGTTCTTCCATGGCATCTAAGGACTCAACGTGAGAATCTGACCCATTTTCATCAACTTCAAGTAAAGGATTTTTATCTAAGTTTTCTTGAATTTCAGCCTGCAATTCTGTGGTTGAAAGTTGCAAGAGTCGAATTGCCTGCTGAAGTTGAGGGGTCATGGCGAGCGTTTGGACCGCCGCGGTTCTTAAATTAAGTCCTGTTTTCATAAAAATGCCGTTATTATTTCTCTGCCTAAGATGTGGCATATGCCGATACGAATTGTTCTACATTTGTTCGATTATATAACGAAGTTTTCGCCTAAATACACCTTTCGTACCGTTTCATTTTGCAAAATTGTATCAGGGGCCCCATATGCAATCATATTGCCTTGGTTTACGATGTAGGCGCGTTGACAGACATCAAGAGTTTCTCGGACGTTATGGTCGGTGATGAGAACGCCGATGCCTCGATGGCTAAGCTGTTTAATAATTCCTTTAATTTCACCTACTGAAATTGGGTCAACCCCAGCAAATGGTTCATCTAAGAGAATGAATTGAGGATCGTTAGCTAAAGCGCGAGCTATTTCCACACGTCTACGTTCACCGCCAGAGAGACTCATCCCCGTGTTATTAGCAATATGCTCAATTCTAAATTCTTGCAGTAAGCTATGCATTTTATCTATACGATCTTGGCGAGATTTAATTTTATGGTTTAGTTCTAAAGCTCCATATAAATTCTCTTTGACGGAGAGCTTGCGCCAAATACTAGCTTCTTGAGGAAGATAACCAAGTCCTGCCATAGCGCGTTTATCCATAGGCTTATGGGTAATTTCATTATCGTCGATAAAGACTTTACCACCATCAACTTTAACGATGCCCACGATCATGTAGAACGATGTTGTTTTTCCGGCGCCATTTGGTCCTAAAAGACCAACAATTTCGCCACTATTTACTTCCATGCTAACGTCATTGACAACGACACGGGATTTATATTGTTTAAAAAGATGCTCTGCTCGTAATTGAACCATTTGGCTAAAGCTCTCCATGTGGTATGTAAAGGATCTTCCCTTAGGCCACGAAGTGTGAATTTACTTCTGAGGCTGTTTTTTATTATTCGGCTTAGAATCGTTAATTTGGGTCTTTAACTGTTCAGGAATAAATACAGTAGTTACACGATTTTGCGCATTTTGGCTAGTGCTCTTAGCTTCCATGCGTTCCTTTTGAATATTATAGGTGATGCTGTCCCCTGATAATCTAGAGTCCTCTTGTTGAATGACGGCATTCTTTTCAATCGTGATGGTTTGTTGAAGCGGATAGTATGATAACTCCTCGCCTTTAGCGTGAATCATGCGCCCATTTTCCATTTTTTGTTGGAAAGTTGCAGGATGGCCGGTCGCTAAAATTTGTTTAAGTTGCCCATCAGGCTGTTGCTTGATAAACACTTTATCTGCGTTGATGAGAATAGTGCCTTGGGTGATTACCACTTTTTCTAGAAAAGTAATTTCATTTTTGGCAATTTCGGCAATTTGCTTGTTGGAAGTTACGGAAATCTGTTCCTCAAAGTCACTTTGTAAGGCATGGGCTGGTAAAGCAAACCAGCCCATGGTGGCACACATTAGGCTACATGCTAGATTTCTTAGGCACATCATAGGTTGCATGACAGTTATCCTCTAATAAGTATTGTTGTGTTTCTAGATTACCAGTGACTTGGTTGCAAGTGTTGATTAATTGCTGTCCAGATAAGGTAATCTGTTCATTTGTTCTGATGTCTTGGGTGTTTAGATCATACTCGAGATAGCGAGCCGAAATATCGGTAACGACAGCATCAAGTTTTGTCGTATGACCAACTACGTTACCTCTTAGGTTAAGGTTATCATTGACGTTGGCAATGCCATATTCAGAAGTTATGGTCCACTTTTCAAGACTACCTTGATTAAGCTTAGTACCATCAATAGCAGCATTGGCTGTGCGTTTAGGGTCAAGTTCTGGAAAATAAGTCATATGGGGATTGACTAGATAACCTGTGGATAAATAATCGTAGTATTGTATTTCTGTAGCTGCAAGCTCACGGTACGGTTGCCCGAAACGGTTATATGTGGTGGCTTTCATATTGGTGGCCACGTAAGTTGGCACAGATTCCATGTATTCATCAAGGGGCTCATCGTCGTTTATAGTAACCCAATGATAAAACATATAAGCACAAAGAATAATGGAGAGAGCAAATACGAAGCGTAACATCAAATTGAAGCCCCCTTTAAACTAAGTGCTTGGTGGACTGTTAATAATAGGTCGCAAACCTCTCTAACCGCACCTTCGCCACCTTTTTGGGTACAGATATAATCAGCGGTAGCTTTGACTGTAGGATGCGCATCGCTAGGAGCAAAACCTAAAGCTACTGCGTTCATAACCGGAATGTCGATTACGTCATCACCAATATAAGCTGTTTCTGCAGCTGTAACTTTGGCTTTAGCCATAATTTGGTTTAAAACAGGGACTTTATCACCTGCCCCTTGAACAATAAACCTAGCTTTAAGGCTCTGCATTCTTGTTTCGACTATTTTTGATGAACGACCGGTAATAACCCCAAAGTCAATCCCAATGCGTGGCAAGGTTGCAATTCCAAAGCCGTCTTTAGCGTTAAAAGATTTAATTTCATCGCCTTGTTCAGTTAGATAAATTTTGCCGTCTGATAATACGCCATCGACATCGCTCAAAAGCAATTTAATATTAGCAAGTTTTTGCGCTAGTTGCGCGGAAATAGGACCATATGGAGTCACAATAGGATCGTTCGAAAAAGCCATTTTAAATAATACCCTTGTGCATCAAATCGACGGTGTTGAACGCACCAATTAAATGGTTGTCATCATCAATGACTAAGAGGCCGTTAATTTTGCGATCTGACATGATCTTGACAGCTTCAGCAGCCAAAATATCAGCTTTAACGGTAATGCAATTAGGTTTAATAACATCCGTTATAGGTCGAGAAAGCCAACATTCTTGGACGTTATTGATTGCTCGGCGTAGGTCACCATCGGTAAATACCCCGCGCAACTTTTGGTTGTCATCTGTAATGGCAACCATTCCAAGACCCTTGGAGTTCATTTCTAAGATAGCATCGCGTAGGAGAGCGGATTGATTAATGATAGGAAGCTCCGCACCTTTATGCATGATATCTTCAACTCTGGTTAAAAGTTTACGCCCAAGAGCGCCACCTGGGTGGCTCATAGCAAAATCTCTTTCGGTAAAACCACGAGCTTCAAGTAGAGTAACGGCTAAAGCATCGCCTAAAGCTAAGGTTGCAGTAGTGCTAGAGGTTGGCGCTAAATTCAAAGGACAAGCTTCACGTTCAACTCTAAATGTTAAATGTACATCTGAATATTTAGCTAAAGTACTGTGTTCATTACCACTCATGCCGATAATTTGAATTCCACGGCGTTTTATAATAGGGAGGATCGCGAGAATTTCAGCTGTTTCCCCAGAATTTGAAATGGCAATAATAAGGTCATTAGCGCTTATCATGCCAAGGTCCCCATGGCTTGCTTCGCCTGGGTGTAAGAAAAATGCGGGGGTACCGGTACTAGCCATGGTGGCTGCTATTTTGGAACCAATATGACCGGATTTACCCATGCCAGTAACGACGATCTTACCAGTACATTTAAGAATGCGGTTTATCGCTTCTGTAAAGTCATCATTGATATATTTTTTTAGGCCCTGCAGAGCTTCAATTTCAGCGTCAATAACGCCAATGCCGGTTTTTTTATAGTCGATCATTTTTTTTACTCAAAAATAAAAAAATTAATACATGAACCTTTGTGTAGGTTGCGTGTGGTACTTGCTTGATTAGGCTAAGTTGCTTGGTAACTAACGGTCATGACTTGTGGTCGTAAAAGGATAGTTAGGAAACAGCCTTTAATGGCAATCAATTTTTAAACAAGTATTTCCATGGAGCAGGAGGTGTTTCTAATTTTACCAAAATATGGTGGTTAATATAATGTAATGTTTGCAGTAATGGGGTATTTAGGTAAAATTTACGATACGGTAAAAACTAATTTTGCCTGATACTGTGTTAATATCTGTTTAAATTTGCGTTTAGTTAAACTGAACCATCCAAATTATTTTTGGTCTTTAAATATATCAGTATAACCAATTAAACAAACGTCGATGTCTTGAACCTATGCGTCATGATGTTGCGAAGTCTCTTTTGGTTGTATATTTGTGATTATTGTGATTATCTAGAATTCTAGGTGTTAATTTAAATTTCAGCTAGATTCTGTAATCTTTGATTAAACGGTTAAGCTACAAGTCGATGAAAGATATTAGGTTAATCTTACTGTCCTGGGGGACATATGCCAAATTTGGTAGAAGTTAATAATGTTTCTTTTGCCTACAATGAAAGTCGCATTATTTATGACAATGTTAGCCTTAAGTTTCCACGTGGCAAGATTACTGCGATCTTAGGCCCAAGCGGTACTGGAAAGACCACCATGCTTAAAATTGTGGGTGGACAACTAAAACCAACTTCGGGACATGTTTTGTTTGATGGGGTCGATGTTCATGCGTTGAATCGTAGTGATCTCTACGATTTACGTAAAAGGATGAGTATGTTATTCCAAAGTGGAGCGCTTTTTACAGACATGAATGTCTTCGAAAATGTAGCTTTTCCGATTAGAGAACATACAAGATTGCCGGAAGAACTTGTTCGCACCATGGTGCTAATGAAATTAGAAGCAGTGGGACTTCGTGGGGCTGCTCAGTTAATGCCGCAGGAACTTTCTGGAGGGATGGCGCGTAGAGCCGCTTTAGCTAGAGCAATAGCTCTTGAACCTGAACTCATCATGTATGACGAACCTTTTGTCGGTCAAGACCCTATTACAATGGCGGTTTTAGTGCGCTTAATAAAAACTTTAAATGACAATCTTGGTTTAACGTCAGTTATTGTGACGCATGACGTCACAGAAGTTTTCCACATTGCAGATTATGCTTATATCTTAGCAGGTGGGCGCGTAATTGGTGCGGGGACCCCTGATGAGTTACGTACTTCAGTTGATCCGCGGATTAAACAGTTTATAAATGGTGAATTTGACGGCCCAGTTCCGTTTCACTATGCCTCGGAGGTGCCTTATATTCAGGAACTATAGTTTGCTTTAGTTTTAAAATGTGTGGCCGTGTTTGCATGACCATTTGGTTTTGAGTCATGAAAAAGCTGAGCATGTTTTAGCTGATTATAAGAATAAAGGTATCGTTTTTTTAGGGATTTATAGTGATTAATTTAATTAATAATTTAGGAAAGTGGGGAATTCATAAGCTCACAGCTACAGGTAGAGCTACTATAATGTTGTTCTATGCTTTGGTGGGCAAACCTGAATTTCGTAAAAACTTTCCACAGCTAAGAAAGCAAATCTATGTTGTGGGCGTGCAATCTGTAAGTATTATTGTGGTTTCCGGTATGTTTATTGGGATGGTATTGGGGCTACAAGGCTTTAACGTTCTAGTGGATTTTATGGCGGAAGGGGCCCTAGGTCAGTTAGTTTCATTATCTATTATTCGTGAATTGGGACCAGTAGTGGCCGCGCTTCTTTTTGCGGGGCGCGCAGGTTCCGCCCTTACTGCGGAAATTGGCCTCAAAAAAGCCACTGAACAATTAACTTCACTCGAAATGATGGCTGTTGACCCGTTACGTCGTGTTATTGCACCGAGATTTTGGGCAGGCGTGATTTCTTTACCTATTTTAACGCTTATCTTTACTTTAGTAGGCATCTATGGGGGCAAGCTTGTAGGTGTAGATTGGCTAGGGGTTGATGACGGGATCTTTTGGAGTGGTATGAGAAACTCCATCGATGTTTGGGACGACTTAGGCATGTGCGTTATTAAGAGCATCGTTTTTGCGGTGGTAGTTACTTGGATCTCCCTTTTTAATGGGTATGATCTAATTCCAACATCGGAAGGCATTAGTAGAGCGACTACTAATACTGTAGTGCAGTCTTCTTTAGCTATTTTAGGTCTTGATTTTGTGTTAACAGCTGTTATGTTTTAGCTGTTAATTTGGTAATGGGAAACTTATAAAGTGAAATTTAATAAAGTTGAATTTTTAGTAGGCTGTTTTGTGATGGCAGGTTTGGTATGTGCTGTGGTCCTAGCGCTCAATGTTGCGGGCCTAACCCTAAGTTCATTTGACCAAAACACCTATAAAGTTACCGCTTCATTTGATAATGTTGGTTCTTTAAAACTTAGAGCTCCAGTTAAGATTGGCGGGGTTGTTATTGGTCGCGTTACCTCAATTGAAGTTGATCCTGAAAAATTAGTTCCTGTGGTTACCATGGAAATCAATACCAAATTCGATAAATTATCAAGTGAATCTAAAGCGTCCATTTTGACTGCAGGTTTGATAGGGGAACAGTATATTGGGGTTACGCCTGGATTTTATGATGAAGAAATGGGGAGCACCTATTTAAAGGACGGTGATGCCTTTACTGATACAGGTTCTGCTATTGTGCTTGAGGATCTTATCGGGAAGTTTCTTTATAGCGTAGGTGGCGATAAGAGCGAAGACAAAAAATTAGATGCTCAAGCTCCAAGTGCGCAAGAGTAAATTATTGTGTGACAATAGTTTGCTAGTTCAAAATAAGATTTAATCAACAATTTGGCTTAGTTTAAACTGTCGATTACAAATGGTTTAAGCTATATGTGAATTTAGCAACGTAGGTTACCTTCGGAAAATAAACGTTTGAGCCAAACGTATAACATATATCGTTTGGCTTGACTAACTAAAGGTGTTTATAAATTACTTTGTAAATACCAACACAACAACGGGATTATAAGTATATGAAGACTTTTATTTGTACTATTTTGTGGTCAGCTTGTATGGCTTTCACTGTACCTGTTATGGCGGCTACTTCTGACAATGCGACCGGGGTTAGCACTTTAGCAGAAATAAATGATCATGACCCATATGTGCTTATCAGCCAACTTGCAGAAAGAACATTTGCGCGCCTTAAGGCGGAAAAAGCCACGATGACTACTATGAAGGCTCGCCAAATTATAAATGAAGAATTATTACCTTATATTGACAAGAAATATGCGTCATATAAGGTCATGGGGCCAAATCTACGTAATACTACTAAAGAACAAAAAGAAAAGTTTACTGAGGCTTTTACTAGTTACATTGTGGCAACATATGCCGATGCACTCAAAAAGTACAATGATCAAGCTGTATCCGTAGAAGCTGCTAAACCAATTGATCCACAAGCTACTGTGTTACCAGTTAAGGTTACCGTTCAGCTAGCACCAACAGAAACTGCGGAAATTATTTTTAAGATGCGCCTTAACAAGAAGACCGGTAGCTGGAAAGCATACGATATGGTCGCAGAAGGTATTAGTTTATTAAGTGCTAAGCAATCTGAATTAACAGGTTTAATTAGAGAAAAAGGCATTGATAGCGTAACTGCTACCTTGCACCAACACGTAGCAGATACAGCAGGAAAATAAATTCTATGAAGCTTGAAGGGGTGTTAGATGCAACTGCGGTTTGCCAGTTGTGGGCCCAAAGAGAAACGATCTTTAAGGAAACAGAATTGGATTTAGCGGGAGTAGAACAGATTACTTCAGCTGGTATTGCTCTTTTAGTCAAATGGGGTAAGGCCGCCGAGCAGTCTGGGAAAACCTTAACTTTACTCCACGTTCCCGTTGCAACCAAACATGCGTTAATGCTATTTGGGGTTGAAACGCTCTTTAAGCTTAAAGATTGATTAGCTAGTAAAATTTAGGTGCTTGTTTAGATCTAATTACAGGTTATGGTTTTAATTAGATCAGCATTATATTGTTTAGTCCCGTTCTCGCGACTTGATAAGAGGGCGGGATTTTGTTTAAAAGCTTGTTTTACGTCGTTGTAGCGCCGATTTACTTATATTGAGTTTTGGGTTAAACGTGGTTAAAATGAGCGCAGTTTATTGTTAGTACGCAGGAAAATCGGAAGATGCAAAAGTTCAGAATCCAAGGTGGTGGGGCCTTGATTGGTGATGTTAGAATCTCAGGCGCTAAAAACGCAGCGTTGCCAATTATTTTTGCCACAATGCTGACAGATGAACCGGTAATTTTGCACAACGTGCCTAAATTGAAAGATGTGCAAACCTCTTTTAAGTTGCTCGAAATTTCTGGTAAAAAGGTGCAAGATCTAGGGAATTCAAGCTACGAAATTACAGGTAGTGTGTCTAATCATGAAGCACCTTATGAACTTGTAAAGACCATGCGAGCATCAATTTTAGCTTTAGGTCCTTTGACCGCTAAAATGGGCGCGGCTGATGTTTCCTTACCTGGTGGTTGTGCCATCGGGGCTCGTCCTGTGAATTTGCATATTCATGGCTTAGAGCAGATGGGGGCGGTAATCAATATCGAAAAAGGCTACATTAAATCTAGAGTTGATAATCGTTTAGTCGGCACTTCCATGTACCTAGACATGGTTTCGGTAACAGGTACTGAAAACCTTGTTTCTGCAGCCGTATTAGCGTATGGCACTACAGTTTTTCAAAATGCGGCTATGGAGCCTGAAGTTGTAGATCTCGTTAGATTTTTACGTGTTCTTGGGGCGGAAATTGAAGGTGAAGGCACTGCACAAATCACAGTTCATGGTAAAGAAAAACTCCATGGTGGTGAATACTCTGTGCAGCCGGACCGCATTGAAACTGGTACTTTCTTAGTGGCAGCTGCGGTATCACATGGTTGTATTACTTGTCATAAGACTGAACCTGATAATATGCGTGCGGTTTTGGCCAAACTTGAAGAAGCTGGGGCTGAAGTTACTTGGGGGGAAGACTGGATTAAATTAGATATGCGTGATCGCGAACTTAAACCAGTAAATATCACTACCGCTCCATACCCTGCTTTCCCAACTGATATGCAGGCTCAATTTACTCTTTTAAATGCTGTGGCTAAAGGTATTGGGACAGTTACAGAAAATATTTTTGAAAACAGATTTATGCATGTGCCTGAATTAAACCGTATGGGCGCAAATATTGAATTGCAAAACAACACCGCAATTTGTCGCGATTGTAGCGGTTTAAGTGGGGCTCAAGTTATGGCAACAGACTTAAGAGCTAGTGCGTCACTTGTGATTGCAGGTTTGATTGCTAGTGGGGAAACAATTGTCGATCGTATCTATCACATGGATAGAGGTTACGAAGACATTGAACTTAAGTTTAGAAATCTTGGTGGCAAGATTGAGCGCTTAGACAACTAGCTAATGAGTTAAGCTAACTTGATTGAGTAAGCTTTAATGTAATTTTTTAATAAAAGATTAGGCGGGGAATGACGAGTTCCCCGTCGTTGTTATCACAAAATGATTCTTGTTTATGTTGGCTTTGGATTGACATAAATATGCCATATCAAAAGAAGGTTTTTATGAGCTTTAATTTGGAAAAATATAATACGTTTGGGTTAGAAGTTAAAGCCGCTTTCGGTTTTGTGCTTAATGATATGGCGATGTTGCCTTTAATCCTCAAAAAAATCTCGGAATCTCAGCATGGCTTTATCGTGCTTGGTGGGGGTTCTGATGTACTTTTTCAGGAGGACTATGCTGGCGTAGTGGTTATTAACCGTTTAAAAGGCATGCAATTTGAAGAAGATGCTAATTTTTTCTACGTTAGAGCCGAAGGCGGGGAAGTATTTCATGAAGTTATTGAAACATGCATGAAACGTGGGGTTTACGGTCTTGAAGGGTTAGCTTTGATTCCAGGAACTGTAGGAGCGGCACCAATCCAGAATGTTGGGGCGTATGGTAGTACATTCTCCGATTTTTGTCGTTACGTTGAAGTTATGGATCTTAAAAATGGCAAGCTTGAACGCATCAAGAGCCAAGATTGTGCTTTTGGGTATCGCGATAGCATTTTTAAACGCCCTGAAAACAAAAACCGCTACATAGTGACTGCCGTTGGTTTAGAAATCCCTAAAACTTGGAATCCAAAGCGTGATTATGCGGCGTTAAAGGCTTTTGATACTTCTACTCCAGAAAAGCTCTTTGCGGCAGTTTGTGCCGTGCGTAGTTCAAAATTACCAGATCCAAAAGTTTTAGGTAATGCTGGTAGTTTCTTTAAAAATCCTGTGGTATCACTAGAAAAGTTGAAAGAAATTCAACATGAATTTACTGATGTGCCAAATTACCCAGTGGATACTGAAGGTTTGTGTAAGCTCGCAGCGGGTTGGCTTATTGAAAAAGCCGGGTGTCGTGGTATTAGATTAGGGCAGGCTGGTACCTACGAAAGACAAGCTTTGGTCATTGTTAATCATGGTGGGGCTAAAGCCGGTGAAATTGTTGATATGGCCAAGCATGTAATCAAAAAAGTCCAAGAAAAATTTGGTATTAAATTGGAACCAGAAGTACGAATTTTTGGGAGAACTGGTGAATGCTCACTTTAAGTGATGATTTTTATTATCAGCTCTCCGAGCAAGACAAATTGCTACTTAAGCTCCTAGCGGATTCTAAATTTCATGTAGGGATTGATTTAGGGGCCAAGCTTGGAGTATCAAAAACTTCGGTGTCTAATGCTATCTCACGCTTGAAAAAAGCAGGTTTAGAAATAGATTCCGTAAAAAATTCAGGTTACCGTCTCTGTTTTGTTCCTGAATTTTTGCAAGGAGACCGTATTGCAAAAATTTCAGGTCACGAAGCTTATGCTTTTACTACCGTGGATTCTACTAATAATATAGTTCTTAAACATCCTGAGCTTGATGATGGGGCTGTAATCGCCGCTGATTTCCAAAATGGGGGGCGAGGGCGCTGTGGACGACGCTTTTTAAGTAGTTGTGGCACCCAAGTGCTCTTTACCTACGTGGCACGTTTTGATTCTTTAGAAAAGATGCAGGGTTTAAGTGTACTAGTTGGCATTAGCACAGCTCGTGTTTTAGAAAACATGGGTGTAAAAAATGTGCAACTTAAGTGGCCAAATGATCTTTATATCGGACAGTGGAAACTTGGTGGCATATTAATAGAATCGCTCATGAAAAAAGATAATATCTTTGTAGCTATAGGCATTGGAATTAATGTGTCATGTCACTTAAAAGAATTATTAGGCGATACTATTGGCCAGGCCTATACTTCTATTGAGTATGCTTCAGGTTTTAAATTAAATAGAGATGAACTAATAGGGCGTATTGCGGCGGAGTTAACGCAAGATCTTGTGCGTTTTAAAGAAAGTGGCCTCAGCTCCTTTATGCCCGAATTTGAAGAACGGGCCTTATATCTAGGTTCAAATGTTAATTTGATTAATGATAGTAAAACCTTAACAGGTATTTATAAGGGGATTTCCGAACGGGGAGCCTTGCTACTCAAAATTGGGCGACGCACCGAAACTATATTATGTGGCGATATGTCGTTGCGTCCGGTTAAGGAAATTCACGAATTATGTGGGCCTCTTGACGCCCCTAAACGCCCCTTATAGGGTTGATATAATAATGTCGGTTCGTAATGGAACTACCTTGTTTGAAAGAAAGTTCACTCAAAGCTCTTTAGATTTCTTAGGTTAGGCTTCTAACTGGTACAAACTTGTATAGAGTGTAGTAGAACCATTTACTTCTCGGATTTTGAAGCTAAAAGTGGATTTAGCTTGAATTAGGGACAAACGCCTCCATTGGAGGTGTTTGTGTTTGATATGTAAAAGGGGGCTTTCCCGAGTTTAGCTGTTCCTAACTAAAAATTTACCACCCAAACCAATCGCAAAGGCAGTCTGTAAAAGGGTTGCCTTTTTTGCTACTTTGATAAAATAATTTAATTATTGTGCTGTGGGTGCTGTATTTTTATGTTATAATAGGAACGTAGTCTTTTTAGCCTTAGGGTGGTTGTTATGTATCTAACTAATAAACGTGGTTATCTTTATTTGTATGAGTCTTATCGTGATGAGAATGGTAAAAGTAGAACTCGTCAGGTTAAGTCTTATGGACGTGAAGATTTAATTGATCCTGATAACCTTGAGAAGTTGTATAAAGAGTACGGCAATAAAAGACTTAATCAGAAGCTAAAGCAACAACAGAACCTTGATAGTTATGCATCCTTAGTTGATGTAGCTTCTGAAGACAATAAGGAATTCTTTACTAACTTTAACAAGTCACCTCTATTGCACTATGGTCATTTATTGGTTAAGCCTCTGATTGAAGAAGAAATGGGGCTTAGATACAAGTTAGATTACCTACAAAGAACCGACTCTAAAATCACCAGTTATCAAGTAAATGATATTGCCTTTTACGCTATCGCTTCAAAGCTTCTTAATCCAGCATCATACCTTGGTGCTTATGCTAAACAATCTACATTTTTATCAAATCCAGTTGAAGGTATAGCACTTGATAATTTCTATGCTGCCTTAGATTTCTTATCAGATCATAAAGATGCAATTTTAAAACACGTGGTTAAGAAGGTTCATACCACCAATTCTAATGGTCCTCAGTTGCTCTTTTATGATTGCACCAACTGTTACTATGAAACACCCTACGATGATGTTGAGCAATTCTCCTTTAAGCACATTGCCAAGACTAGATATAAGCTTGAAAATAAAGGCTTTACACAAGAGCAAGTACAAGAGTTCCTTGAGTCTGAAGAGTTTAAGTTTGAACTTGAAACAGTGATAAAAGAGCATGAGGAGAAACTAGTAAGACGTAGAGGACCTTCAAAAGAAAGTCGCTTTGCTCAGCCTATTGTTTCAATTGCTTTAGTTATTGATGAGCATGGTATTCCAATAGACTTTGAAATCTACAAAGGCAATAGCTCTGAGTTCAAGACTATGGCTAAATCCATTGAGAAATTACAGAAGAAGTTTAATGTTAAGAACTCCTACATTGTTGCTGACAGAGGCTTAAACTCAACAGAGAACCTTAATATGCTACTAAAAAAGCAACTTGGCTTCGTGGTAGCACAGAAGGTATCTAATCTAAGCAAAGATTTAGAAACACAGATGCTTAATTTAGATGATTACGAAGAAGCTTTGGTTCCTGGTGTAAACATTGATTCGCCTGAAACCATGGTTAAGTACAAGGTATGTAAGACCACCAAGACTGCTTACTCTGCTGATGAGGCTACTGGTAAACGCAAAAAGGTTACTGTTAACTGCAACATCATGTTTACCTTTAGTGAAAATCGTAAGAAACGTGATTTAGCTGAGCTTAATGACGATTTAGTAAAAGCTCAACAAGCTGTTAATGAAGGTAAGCTAATGGCTAACCCTTGCTCTAGTGGTTGGAGAGGCATCGTTAAAACTCAAAAAGAAGCTGAAGATGGCAAAACTGATAAAAGCTTGTACAAGGCAAAAGAAATCAACCTAGCTGTAGTAGAGCATAGAAAAGCCATTGCAGGTTTTGCAGCTATGGTTTATTCCGATCCTGTTAATGAAGATGATAGTGGTTCAACTACAACTAGCACCACCATCACTCCCCAAATGGTGCTTACCACCTACCACCATCTTGTAAAGATTGAAGATTGTTTCCGTGTTATGAAGACTAACTTTAGCATCAGACCGATGTTTGTTAGATTAGAGTCTCATATCCGTGTTCATTGCTTAATCTGTATACTTGCACTTATTGCTCTTAGAGTTTTAGAAAACAAAATGAAAGCTTTAGGTCATAATTACTCTGTACACCAATTAACAGAACAACTCAACAATGCTGTTGTTGCTCCTATACCTGTACCAAATAGCAAAGATATGCTCTTTATGAACTGCAAGTTCTTTTCTGATATTTACACCAAGGATCGTGTTAAGAAAAATCGTACTAAAGCTGATGTAAATGACTTACTAGATCTAGCTGAGATTGAATCAGCTTATACAAAAGCTCAAGAGCAACAGCCTGATTGTATTGATTCAATCAGTAAAGCCCTTGGTTTATCACCACTTCCTCTAGTATCAAATGTAGGTCAAATCAAAAAGGCTTTAAAATTCAGAACAGCTAAAACTAATCTAATAGATCAGGTGGTGAATAAGTGCTTCAAAAAAGCTGTAGGTGATTATTCAAAATAACCAAGTTTTTTCACCGCACATCAAATAAAAATAAAACAAGGCTTGCCAGGCTTACGCAAGCCTTTTTCTTTGATCTAAAGTGCTAAACTCGGGTAAAAGTGGATTTAGCTTGAATTAGGGACAAACGCCTCCATTGGAGGTGTTTGTGTTTGATATGTAAAAGGGGGCTTTATTAGGCGCAAGTCGTCTTTATGGTCGACTTTACTTCTGATGCACAAGTTTTGCTAAAGAATGGTTATGGTGTTTATGGATAATAAACTCTGCATTTTGGCGTGATGGTAGAATGTGATCCTGTAGGTTTTTGTAGTTTACGTTAAACCAAACCGCGTCGATTTGAGTCTGGATTTCTTCTTTAGACATGTGCAGGTATTTTACAAACATACTCTTAGGGTCAGTTTTGGCGGCACGCAAAAGATCATAAAATCTAGCTTCATACCATTTTTTCAAATCGTCATCAGCGGCGTCAACATAAATGGTGGCATTGAGATATTCGAGCAAGGAAAAAGGCTTAGTGTCTTGAAGCACATTGACCCCTTCAAAGATAACAATATCAGGGCCCTCTAAAAACATGTTGGTATGAACAGTAACGTCATAGGTCTCGTGGGAATGAATAGGGATCTCAAGTCTAATATTGTTTTTGTTAGTATCGCTTAAACCTACCATGAATTCTTTTAAACGATCGTAATCGTAGGAACAAGGGAAGCCCTTTTTCTTCATGATATTTTGGGCATTAAGCAATTGATTAGTCAAAAGGAAGCCGTCAGAGGATACAACTGCCACCTTTAAAGAAGGGTTTATATAAGTAAGTAAAGACTTAATAGCAGTGGAGATAGTAGTTTTGCCTGAAGCTACAGACCCTGATAAGCCGATAATAAACGTTTTATGGCTGTTTGCTAGGTACTTTTGCATTAAGTGGAAACAAAGGGGCATTAGACAAACTTTAATGTCGTCTAGGGAAAATTTAGCATCTTTTAGCCATGTTGCGTCATTGGTTAATTTATTTATAAGTTCTTCTTCTGTAAGTAAGTCCTGTGAAGTAAGAACGGGGCTGACGTTGTAAGACATAAAAGGAATTCTCCGAGATATGCAGCATTTAAGAACCTATGGCGAAGCATATCCTATCACTTAAGTACCGATTGGTTAATATTGTAGGTGAATTTTAAGCTAACTAGTTTAATCTGGAAAGTTTTATACCAAAGGCTCTTGGCAAAGTGCGGTAAAAATTGGTTCAGCTTGGTGTTTAAAACTCCATCAATTCTTTAAAAAAAATAATATAAGCTTGACAGACTTTAATGTGGTCAATATACTTATGCTGTCATTGGATATACATTAAATTCAATGAAACGTCTCACAAAAAGACTTTTAAGTCCTAATAAGCAGGGCTTAATCCATTGAATATTTCTTGCCAAAGAAAATCAATTGATGTAATATCTTCGCCGTGTTGGTGACGCGTATTCCGTGTCCATTGACTGGAGGGGTTCCCGAGCGGTCAAAGGGAGCAGACTGTAAATCTGCCGACTCTGTCTTCGAAGGTTCGAATCCTTCCCCCTCCACCAGTCATATCCAACTTCAAAATAATACACTCGAGCGGGTGTCGTATAATGGTTCATACCCAAGCCTTCCAAGCTTGTGATACGGGTTCGATTCCCGCCACCCGCTCCATTATTCCATATATATGTTGATGTCATTCGACTGTGGTAGCAACCTACAGTTTTTCACCTTAGAGGAACAAGAATGTCAAAGGAAAAGTTTGAACGTAACAAGGTTCACGTAAACGTTGGTACTATCGGTCACGTTGACCATGGTAAGACCACTTTAACTGCTGCAATCACCACTGTATTAGCTAAGAAGTTCGGCGGTCAGGCTCGTGCATTCGATCAGATCGATAACGCTCCAGAAGAAAAGGCTCGTGGTATTACCATCAACACCTCTCACGTAGAATACGACACTGAAAAGCGTCACTACGCACACGTTGACTGCCCAGGCCACGCTGACTATGTAAAGAACATGATCACTGGTGCTGCACAGATGGACGGCGCAATCCTCGTAGTAGCTGCAACTGATGGTCCTATGCCACAGACTCGTGAACACATCCTTCTCGCTCGTCAGGTAGGTGTACCATACATCGTTGTATTCCTCAATAAGTGCGACATGGTAGACGACGAAGAACTCCTCGACCTCGTTGAAATGGAAGTTCGTGAACTCCTCAACGAATACAAGTTCCCAGGCGACGACACCCCAATCATCCGTGGTTCTGCTCTTGGTGCACTTAACGGCGAACCAAAGTGGGAAGAAAAGGTTATCGAACTTGCACACGTTCTCGATACTTACATTCCTGACCCAGTACGTGATATTGACCATCCATTCCTTCTTCCAA
>OQVS01000574.1_pt1 | contig 25261 bp, 25 predicted proteins | sample 1691601 | NCBI WGS metagenome assembly OQVS01 (sample SAMN03418268, study PRJEB22391) | human gut metagenome | biome: human-gut; feature: organic feature; material: feces | host: Homo sapiens | place: Tanzania | collected 2013-01
GAAAGTGCTTATACAGAGGATCCAGAGCAGATTATTACCATTACCCGCCAGCTGCGGGAGGCAGGCTTTGTGATTCTCATGGATGATTTTGGTACAGGTTATTCCTCCTTGAATATGCTGAAGGATATCCAGATTGATGTGTTGAAGCTGGATATGGGCTTTTTGAAAAGCTCAGATTATTCTGCCAAGGGCGGCAATATTCTTACAGCTATTCTCAAAATGGCGGAAAGTCTGAAGATGCAGACCATTGCTGAGGGTGTGGAGACTAAGGAGCAGGTAGAGTTCCTGAAAAGTATTGGTTGTAAATATGTTCAGGGCTTCTACTATTCCAAGCCATTGCCTGTTGATGAATTTGAGAAATTAATTTAAACTAAAAATATCCCCCGGCCTTTGGCCGGGGGATATTTGCGTGGCTAGTGTATTTACAGGAAATAAGCAAATAGAGCAGCTACAATAAAGCCAGGGCCGTAGGGAATGTAATCCTTGCGGCTTTTTCTTTTGCTAAGAATTGCCATCAGGGCCAACAGGCCTCCCAGAATGATGCCTCCTATGCCGGTAAATTCCATAGCCTCTGGTTTTAGCCAAAGGCCTAGGGCAGCTAATAGCTTAATATCGCCGCCTCCAATCCCGCCTCTGGTAAGAATGGCCAGCAAAAGAAAGATAAGACCGCTGGCTATAGCGGTGAGGAGCTGTAGAAGAAGCTGGTCTGGTTGAAGCAGCAGTTGATAGCACAGCCCCAGAATGGCAAAGAGTGCCAGCTGAGGATTCATAATAATCTGCTGTTCCATATCGCTCCACATCATAATAAACAAAAAACTGCTATAAAGCACAAAGAAAAAGCCGTAACCTGTTAGCAGCCCGCCAGATGGTTGATAGGGAAAAATACCATAAATAGCCATTAGATTGGAGCTGATAAGGCTATTCGGCAATAATGCTGTTACAAGTAGGAGAAAGGTTCCAGTAATGACAAATATCTTTATTGCTCGCCATTGCCAGGGGCAGGGATATTTGTGAGGGTAGCTTAATTCCCCTTTGTTCTGCTGGTACAGCAGGTTTAGCCAGCAGGAGAGCAAGGAAATAATACAGAATTGTACAGAAATGTTTAGAAAATTCAACATACTGAAATTCCATCCTTTCATATAAAATAATACTATAGTCCTAAGTACAAAAATTAAAAATATGATATACTAAAAAATAAGTTTATAAAGTTTTGCGGAAAGCCATAATCTATTGTGAAATAAGATTTATTAAGGGACATTATAAAATAGATTATTGAACAATGCAAAGGGAAAATGATTTGCCGGCAGCCAAGAAAATGGGATAAGGTACCAGCGAAGCAATCAAAGGGATGAGAAAATGAAAGAAAAAATTAATAGGTTTTTTGCCGATCTCTCAGAGAAGATTACTTATCGTCATTGGGTACTTCTAGCGGGAGCAGCCAGCTTGATCTTGGGCCTGCTGGTTTTTGCTGGCCTTAATGGCATGGGAGCCAATGAAGAGGTCAAGCCGGTTAATACCATTCATGTGGTAGTAGCCAAGCAGGATATTGCCCCAAAGACCATTATCAAGGAAAGCATGGTAGAGGTACGGGAGGTACCTGCCTCCATGGTATCTGACGATGCAGTTAGAGAAGTGTCAGATATTATTAACAAGCCTGCCAAGGTGGAGATATTGAAGGATGATATTATCTCTACCCGCAAGGTACTCATGGATATAACTATGGCTGGTTTCACTGGAGATATACCTCCTGAGTGCCGTGCCATCAGCATTGCCATTACAGATGTTACCGGTGTAGCTGGATTCGCCAAGCCTGGGGATTATGTGGATGTAATGCTTATTGCTAAGGGTGATGAAAAAATGACCGGACGAATTGTCCTGCAGGATGTTTTGCTGCTGGCAATTAACAAGACCACTGAGCAGAAGCAAAAGGCCGTGGGAGATGGCTCCAGCGGAGATACCAAGAAAACTGGAGATAGTGCAGACAGCAAGAATCAGAGCGACAAAAAGAATGCTGATGCACCAAAGGATGAGGCTATCAGTGATTTGGCTACAGCCACTTTGGCTGTATTGCCAGAGGATGCCTTGAAGCTGATAACAGAAGCCCAGGAGGGGACTCTCTACTTAGCTTTGCGGCCATATAAACCTCGGGATAAGTTTACTACAGATACGAGATATATTCATTATTCAACAACGAAAACAGTAAAATCTTCTGGTACTAGGACAGCAACGCCAGCACCGGCAGCTCCGGCAGTTGTAAGACAGGCTGTTCAGCAGTCTACACCTGTACCAACACCAGCTCCTAAAGCTCCTGTTGGCGGTGTAGAGGTAATTCGAGGAACCACGTCTACCAGGGAGGGCGCATAATGAATAGATATTTTATGGGGATGAAGAGATATATCTGTTTGCTGGCTGCCTTGGCAGTTTTTGCTATAGGTTCCGCAACAGAGGCAGCTCCTCAGCCTATTTGGCTGGAGCTGAATCAGGCCTACCTCTATCAGGCAGGCAGTTCCAAAATAACCAGAGTTACCGTGGCCAATCCAGCCATTGCCGATGTGGTAGTGCTGGACAAGGTGAAGCTGAATATTATTGGCAAGGCTCTTGGCTCCACCAGTCTTTCTGTGTGGAGTGCCAACGGCATGAGGCAGGATTTTGTTATTTCTGTTTGCAATACGGATACGGCTACAGCCCAGTTTATCAAGCAGTCTATGGGCTTGGATGGGGTACAGGTAGCCAAGGTAGGAGATAAGCTGGTTCTCCAGGGAACAGTAGAAAATCAATATGAACTGAACAATGCCTTAGGCATGGCCAAGGTATATGCCGGGGAGGAAAATATTGTTAACCTCATTCAAATGAAAAATCCTACTATGGTGAATCTTTCCGCTTTGGTTATTGATATTAGCGGTAAGGATGCCAGCGATTTGGGCTTTAAATACGGTGTAGCCAGCAATGTTTCTACTTCCAACGGCCATACCAGTATTACCTTTGGTACAGCTGGCGATTTCTACGGCGGTAAGGATTTTTATGATGCTACCCATCATCCCTTTCAGAATGTAGATTTTATGATTCAGGCTTTGGCCAGTCAGAACAAGATAAAGGTTTTGTCCAGACCAAATATTACCACCATGAGCGGTGAGGAAGCGGAAATTCTCATTGGCGGCGAGCTGCCTATTCCTACTAGCAAGGACGGAGAGATTTCCGTTGAGTGGAAACCATATGGTATTAAGTTGAAGATTAAGCCTCAGGTGGATCAGGAAAGCAAAATAACCTCCAAGGTTGAGGCTGAGGTTAGCGGTATAGATGCCAGCGTTTCCATTCCTACCAGTGCAGGCAAAATACCTGGACTGATTTCCCGCAAGGCTTCCACCATGCTGTCTGTGCCTGATGGTCAGACTATGGCTATTGGCGGTTTGATGAATAGCGACGAAAGCAAGGTTATTACCAAGGTGCCTATCTTAGGAGATATTCCTATTATTGGCGAGTTCTTTAAGCATACCTCCACCTCCAAGGATAAGCGGGAGCTGATGATTCTCATTACTCCTACCATTGTTACCAACAATGATCCTGTTAAGGGTTCCTCTAAGATGTTGGAGGAGGTAGAAAACAGCAAGCGTAAGTGGCAGGAGATGGAGGATATTTATCCTAACGATCCACCAGCCAAGCTCAGCCCGGAAAAGGGCGGTCTTACTGAGGCTCAGGCTTTAGCCACGGAAGGAGCGGGGCCTCTCTTTAAGCAGAGGGATACCTCCCAGGCACCTAGCTGGACTGCCAAGGCAGAAGAGGAGCTTCGTCAGGAGGCTCAGCAGGCAGAAAGGGGCAACCTAAATGGCTGAGGAAAAAATCAGTGGTGTTGTCATTACCTTTTTTAGTACAGCTTCCGCTGTAGGCAAAACACTGATAAGCATAAATATGGCTTCCGAGCTGGCTCGGCAGGGTTATCGTGTCTGCTTGGTGGATTATGATTTGCAATTTGGGGATGTAGCCAATTATCTCAAGCTGCCAGTGGAGCATTCAGTTTATGATGCTTTGGCCGAGATGAAGAAAAATCCAGAAGCGGATATTCGCCAGCAGGTGGAGCAATATCGTTATGGCACCATTTGCTTTGATGTCTTGCCCGCTCCAGAGTTTTTGGACCAGTCCTACAATCTGTCCACTGAGGCTTGTACGGAGCTTGTGGAGAAGCTGCGGCTCCTTTATGACTATGTGATTATTGATACCACCAGCATGTTTAGTAAGCTGAATCTGGCCATGCTGGATATAAGTACCATTGTTACCTTTTTAGGGGTGGTGGATTTTATTCCTACCATTAAGAATATGAAGATTGGCAATGATACCTTACAGAATTTGAATTATGATACCCACAAGATTCGTTTGGTGCTGAACCGCAGTGATGCCAAAACCCGCATTTCTATGGAAGCGGTGCAAAAGCTGTTGGGAGAGGGATTCTATCATGTTCTGCCCAATGACTTCCGGGCAGCCAGTGAGTCCATCAGTACAGGAGTGCCTTTGGTGCTTAGCGGCTCTGATAGTGTGCTGGCAGAGGAAATCCGTCGCTTGATTTCCCGCTATACCAATCGAGCCTATGTGCCTGGGCCAGAACAGCTAGGCTCCCGCAGTGAAGCCCATCACAAGGGTGGTCTTCTGGGAAGGCTATTTAGGAGGTAAAAGCTATGCAATACAAAATTATGCTGATAGAGCATAACCGCCTCCTGTTGGAACAGCTTTCCAAGGTTATTGAAAATGCTCCTGATATGGAGCTGGAGGCCAGGTTCCAAAGCAGCAGCGATGCCTTGGGACAGGGGCGGGTATTCAGCCCCAATATTATTCTGCTGGATGCAGAAATTGGTAATGCTACAGAGCTTCTGCAGGAATTGATAGGTGTTTTTCCCGGTGCTGCTGTTATCTGCACTGGTGAAAAATGGGAGGCAGAAAGTACCAGTCATTTTATTCAGGCTGGTGCCAGTGGTTATCTCATTAAGCCTTTTACCTATAATGGCCTGAAGGAAGCTATCAAAATCTACACTGCCAATGGTATGGAAATGGATTGCCATGCTATGACATTTTTCAGCCCCAAGGGCAAAAGCGGCAAAACCACCCTGATAGCCAATTTGGCTATGGCTATTAGCCGTACTACTGGCGAGCAGGTAGGTATTATAGATGCAGATTTGCAATTTGGGGATATGGCAGTGTTCTTCAATCTGGAGCCTCAAAGTACCATTGTAGAGGCGGCTAGAGATGCCAGATTCTTATCTCCTTTGGATTTGCGCTCTTATTATACCAAGGTTAATGACAAGGTATCTGTGCTATGCGGCACCAAGACACCAAGTCTTATTGACAGAGTAGCCATTGATTCTCTGGAGGCGGTTATCAAAATGAGCCGCGGCCTATTTAAATATCTGCTGATAGATGTGCCGGCAGGCTTTAATCCTACCTCCATTGCGGCAGCAGAAATGTCTGATACCACCTATGTAGTTGCCATGATGAATGGAGGCTATGAGGTGAAGCATGTCCAGAGAGCTTTGGAGATTTTTACAGGCTGGGAGGATTGTGCTAACCGAGTGAAAACTGTTTTTACCCGGGTGGTGCCATGCAATGACCAGTCCCGCCGTAAAATGACTGAGGCTATGGGCTATCCTGTGGAGGCTGTTATGCCTAATGCTTATATGGTAGTATCCAAGGCGGCAGATAATGGCCAGATGGCTCTGGATTTGGAGCCTGACAGTCCACTGGCTATGAGCATCAATTATCTGGCTGGCAGGATTATTCATCCACCAGCAGGAGGCACAGGCCATGATTAATTTTCTCATAGGTATGACCATAGCGGTTATTATCTTTTGTCTCCTTATGGTTTTTCTAAGCCGCAAGGGTGTTGAGGAAAAAAATATCAGCAACCGTATGGCTTATTTTTCTGGAGTGGAGGCCAGCCTTCGCCATACCAAGGAAAGCGATAACCAGCGCCGGCATAATGTAACCTTTAAGGAAAAGCTTTATGAGACTATTAGAACTCTGGGCGCCAAGCTGGGTAAGATAAAAAAGAACAGCAGTCTGGATCGCAAGATGCAGCAGGCAGGCTGGCCCTTTCTTGGTTCTGAGTTTCAGGTAGTGCTTTTAGGCTGTGGTGTAATTGGAGCTTTTGTTTTGGGCTTGCTGACCATGACCTTGGTTAATGCCCTGCTGGGCTTTGTGGCTGGCTGTATTGTCTGTATGATGGTTTTGTCCATTAGTATTCAGCGGCGGCAAAAGGCCTTTGTGAATCAGCTGGGAGATATGCTTACTATGATTGCCAATGCCCTGCGGGCAGGCTTTAGCTTTATGCAGGCTCTTGACCATATTGCGGGGGAAATGGATGATCCCGTAAAAAGCGAGGTTAGACGAGTCGTTACCGATGTTAATGTGGGTATGCCCTTGGAGGACGCCCTGAACAATATGACTGACCGGGTGAACAGCCCGGATTTCAATCTGGTAGTTGCTGCTGTGCTGATTCAAAGGCAGGTAGGCGGTAATCTGGCTCAGATCTTGGATACCATTAGTGAAACCATTAATGAAAGAGTGAGAATGAGGCGGGAGGTTGGTGCCTTAACCGCTCAGGGCAAAATGTCCGGAGTTGTGCTAGGAGGATTGCCCTTTGCCTTGACTGGATTTTTGCAGTTGGTATCTCCAGGTTACCTAGATCCCTTGTTTAGTGACACCATAGGTCAAGTAGCATTAGTTGGAGCTGGCGTATTGATGATTATAGGATTTGTGGTAATACGCAAGATTGTTGATATAGAACTATAATTTGGTAATATCCATCAGGCTATAGCCATGATGATATTAAATATATTTTATCTATTTATTTTTTATTTATTCTAGGAGGAATGATGTTATGTTTACTATTCTCTATCATCTGAAGAACCGTTATATGAGCCAGAAGGCACAGGGTATTGTAGAGTATGCTCTGATTTTGGCTTTCGTTGTAGCTATTGCTATCTTTATTACCAGTGGTGACAATAATTTGTCTAATGCTGTTAAGGGTGTATTCACTAAGACTGCTAACCAGGTAAATAGCACTACTAAATAATACGCTGTTGTGTGCATTTGGTATTATACACATAGCAGATAGTAAGAGTTAATACAGAGCAGGTATAATAGTCAGAAAAATTCCAGCGAAATCTGGGTGCAGAAAGCATCAGGTTTTGTGGATAGAATCTGGATGTTCAATTTTTGCCACCCAGGATAGGTGTTTTTCTGGCTATTGTCCTGCAATGTATTTTTATTATGGCTTATTTCAGGTATATTTTCTGAATTTTCGTAAATATTGAGTTTTAATAAGTGTATTTTTGAAGGGGTTGAGATTACGAAAACGCAAAAAGCACAAGGCATAGTGGAGTTTGCCCTAGTCCTGCCTCTTTTTTTGTTGCTGGTTATGGGAATTATATATTTCGGCATGGCCTTTAGTGATTATTTGACCATGAGCAACAGCGTTCGTAGTATCGCTCATGATGCATCACTGCGGCAGACCGATACTGATTATAGAAATGTTGTTATCAATAATACCCGCAATATTAGTTTTGCAAATGATGTTTTTATTTGGCAGCCAGATACTAAGGCTGGTCAGAATAATAAATATCTTTCCGTTGAATTTGAAAATTCCAGCCGCAATGTGGTGGTTACCGCCCATGCGGATTTTAATAAAAAAAGCGCCATTGGCAATGCCTTTAACAATCTAATGGGGAAAAAAATAGGCAATGGCATTGATATTCGTTATAGTATGTATTCGGATGTGCGAAAGTAAAGGAAGTGCAGTAAATGACCTTATTGGAGAAGCTGGGACGAGGAGATTGTCCCAATGTACAGGTACAGATTTTTGCTGCCATTTCCAATGATGTAGCAGATACCGCCTATCAAAGTGTGAAGAAAACCGTGCATCGCCGTTTGGTAGCGGAAATGAGTCCCCAGGAGCAGATGGTTCTCTCGGCTGTTCATCAGGATGCAGCCCAGGTGGAGCAGGTTATTGGCAATTACGTTGAGAAGGTATTGGAGGATAATCCTTTTGCTGTACCTGTTAGTGAAAGGTCCAAGATTGTTTCAGACCTCAAGGACGAGATGCTGGGACTAGGGCCAATTGAGGTTTTGCTGAAGGATCCAACCGTAACAGAGGTTATGGTAAACGGCCCCAAGAAGATTTTTGTAGAGCGCATGGGCCGGCTCCAGCTAACAGATATACAATTTCACGATGATAGTCATGTGATGAATATCATTGAGCGTATTTTGTCCCCGATTGGCAGACATATTGATGAATCTGTGCCTTTGGTGGATGCCCGCTTGGAGGATGGCTCCCGTGTTAATATTATTATTCCTCCTCTTTCTCTGGTGGGACCATGTATTACCATTCGTAAATTTGCTACCAAGGCTTTGTCTGTAGATAATCTCATTACTTTTGGCACCTTGGATAGAAAAATGGCTGATTTTATCAAGGCTTGTATTCAGGCCAGAATCAATATATTGGTTTCTGGTGGTACTGGCTCAGGTAAAACCACTACCCTGAATGTCCTGTCCTCCTTTATTCCGGAGAATGAACGTATTGTTACCATTGAGGATGCAGCGGAGCTAAAGCTGCAGCAGGAGCATGTAGTTACTCTGGAATCCCGCCCTGCCAATATTGAAGGCAACGGTGAAATCACCATCCGTGATTTGGTAAAGAATGCCCTACGTATGCGTCCAGATAGAATCATCGTAGGCGAGGTTCGTGGTGGTGAGGCTCTGGATATGTTGCAGGCCATGAACACCGGTCATGATGGCTCCCTGACTACAGCCCATGCCAACAATCCGCGAGATGCTTTGTCCCGACTGGAAACCATGGTGCTGATGGCCGGCTTTGAGATGCCTATCAGGGCTATTCGTGAGCAGGTATCCTCCGCCATAGAGCTGATTCTTCAGCAGAGTCGTCTAAAGGATGGCTCCCGTAAGATTACCTATATTACCGAGGTACAGCATATGGAGGGAGATGTGATTACCACTCAGGACTTGTTCCGCTTTGAGCAGACAGGCATGGATGAAAACGGCAAGCTGACAGGACATTTTGTGTCTACTGGTATGCAGCCTGGCTTTATGGATAAGTTCCAGGTTAATGGTGTGTCCCTGCCAGATGATTTCTTTATGGCAGAAGAAGAGAAACGGGGTTATTAATCATGATGGTAGCATTACTTTCCTTGGCAGCGGCAGGTATTTGCTTTGCCCTGTGCTATGCTTTGATTCAAGCCAAGATAAAGCCACAGCAGGAGCTAAGTCAGCGCCTTCGGTCCATTGACTTTCACGAGGATGATGGCAAAACCAGAACCATGTCGCCGCGAGCCACCCAAAGGGGCAGGGATGACAGAAAGACACCTAGTTTTCATCAGCGGGTAATTATACCCTTTCAGGAAAGTCTGGGACGCTGGATAACTAATCTGGCCCCAGCCACTTGGTCCAAGGAGCTGGAGCACAAGCTGGTACTGGCTGGCAAAAGCAAGGTATGGTCTGTACAGGCCTATGCTGTTTTTTGGACTGTCATGGTGGGAGTAGGTATTCTGGTAGGCTTTAAGTATATTGCCGATAAGGGGGATATGGCTTTTATTCAGTCCCTTATGGTTCTGGTGGTTTTTGCCGGTATATTCGGTATGCTGCCTTTGGTAATATTGAGAATACTGATTCAGAAAAGACAGGAAATGATTCTTCATCAGCTGCCAGAGGTTTTGGATTTGCTCTGTGTCAGCGTGCAGGCAGGCTTGTCCTTTGATGCAGCTCTGCGACGGATTGTGGATAAAATGCAGGGTGTGCTGATTGATGAGCTAAAGCGTATGCTGGAGGATATCCGTATGGGCTTGCAACGCAGGCAGGCCATGCGCATGCTGGCAGACCGCTGTGAGGTGCAGGAGCTGACTTTGTTTTGTACCTCCTTGATACAGGCAGAAAGACTTGGTACCAGTATTGGTAAAACCTTAACCAATCAGGCGGCTAATATGCGGGAAAGACACCGTATGCGCATTAAGGCTCAGGCCATGAAGGCTCCAGTCAAAATGATGTTTCCTCTGGTGCTGTTTATTTTCCCAGCCCTATTTGTTATAGTACTGCTGCCTTCCCTGATAAGCTTGATGCATAATTTTATCAAGTAAAAAATGCCTGCTGTTTTTCCTGTATTAGATTGAACAGCAGGTTTTTGATTTTTAGGAAAGATGGTATGATGAAAAAGATTGATTTAGAAATTAATGGTAAGGAATTAAAGGTATATATGGCAGATAGCTTTACTACCAGATTCCGGGGACTGATGCTGCGGCCTAGGGATTTTCTGCCTATGGGCACAGGCTTGCTGATAGCTCCCTGCAACAGCATTCATATGATGTTTATGCGCTTCCCTATAGATGTAGTATATATAGATAAAAATTATCAGGTAGTGAAGCCGGTACCAAATGTCCGCCCTTGGTTGGGCCTTAGCGCCTGCTGGCACAAAAACACCTGGGCAACCTTGGAATTGCCTGTAGGAAGCATCGAAGCCTATGGGATTAAAGCGGGGAGTATCCTTAGACAGATACTGTAAATTTTAAATATGGTATTGCAAATTGTATTACAATAAAATATAATGAGTATATGGATGATACATTTGAAATATTCCAACAGGAATTTGAATGGGATGACAATAAAAACGATATTAACAAGAAGAAGCATGGTATTAGTTTTGAAACAGCAGCGGCTGTGTTCGGCGACGACAATCGATTAGAGATACCTGATGAACTGCACAGTATCGATGAGGAGCGATATAAGGTGATTGGGTATATCGGTAAATATTTGGTAGTTATCTACACAGAGCGGGGACAGCGGATTCGATTAATATCAGCTCGTTTGGCTACGGCAAGAGAGAGGAGGCTGTATGATGACTTTAATTCGTAAAAAAATTGATGTAAAAGCACCTCTGACAGATAAACAGATGATAGAGCTGGAAAATGCAGCTAGTATGAAAGTTGTTATGGATGATGATTGTCCAGAGATAACTGATGCAGAATTTGCTAAATTTGTCGAGATGGCAAAAAAACGGCGGGAAGAGCATAGGAAGCCTTTAGTATCTATACGTCTTAATCCTGAAACCTATGCCAAGGCAAAAAAATTAGGTAAAGGCTATACAGGTATATTAAGTCGTTTATTGGACATGGCTATTAATAATCCTGAAATGCTGAGAAAGTGTTTGTAAGCCCATTTTCAATAAAAGTTGAAACACCGATGTGAGGAGGTCTCCCACATCGGTGTTTTGAGTTTATAATATTGTTTTCCCAGCAAGAATAATTTTTTGCACATTCAGTTCTTTGTCCAGCAGCACAATATCTGCTGTTTTGCCTACTGAGATACTGCCGCAGTGCTGGAAGATGCCAATGGATTTGGCGGGAGTTTCGGTGGCGCTTTCCACAGCCTGCTCCAAAGGAATATGCATATTCTGCACCACATTTTTCAGGCATTTCATCAAATTGGTAACAGAGCCGGCAATGGTGCCATCTGCCAGAGTAGCTCGAGGGCCTTCCACCTTTACAGCCTGTCCGCCAAGAGTATAATCTCCATCCGCTAGACCAGCAGCTCTCATGCTGTCACTAATGAGACAGATACGGTCACTGCCGTAGAGCTTGAACATAGCTCTTACCATAGCAGGATGAATATGCACACCATCGCAAATCATTTCCACAAAGGCACCACTGTCAAAAGCAGCTCCCTGGACTCCAGGCCTGCGATGATGGAAAGGGTTCATGGCATTGTAGAGATGAGTTACATGATTGGCTCCCCGCTGAAAAGCTTCCATAGCTATATCATAATCTGCTACAGTGTGGGCCAGAGATACTATGACCTCATCCTTGACAGCATCAATAAATTCCATAGCTCCCGGCTCTTCTGGGGCAATATCCACCAGCTTGATTCTCTCACCAGCTTCCCGATTTAGCTGGCGAAAGAGAGAAACAGAGCAAGGAATAACATTGCTTTCCTTTTGGGCGCCCTTATTTTTTTTGCTAATAAAAGGCCCCTCCATATTGATACCGGCTAAATGAGCTGCTTTGTGAGAGGTTGGTTGATAGCTGCCAATATTTTGCATGATTTTGTGCAGCTCTGCCTCAGACATGGTCATAGTGGCTGGGCAAATTGTGGTTACACCTTGGGAAGCCTCATATTCTGCCATAATAGGCAGGCTATCTGGCTTTGCATCACAAAGGTCTGCGCCCACACAGCCATGAAAGTGTATATCCACTAGACCGGGAATAGCATAGCAGCCCTGACCATCAATAAATTCCTCATTAGGAGTATTGGTATCCGAGAAATTCACAGCAGAAATTTTTTCTCCTTGAATCTCAATACACCCAGGCTGAAATACATGGTTTTCATGATAAATATTTACATTGGTAATCTTCATTTTTTCATCTCCCATTGGAGTAGTTTCAGTGGCAGGATAGAGCTTTTACTGAATAAGTCTTATTTTATAAGCAGGACAGAGCTTCCTCATCTGCTATAAGGGTAACATCGTTGTGAAGCTGGAGAATAGAAGCTGGCACCTGTGGTGTTACAGGGCCGAAGAAAGCCTTTTGGATTATAGGAGCTTTTTTGATACCGTTGGCTATCAAAACAATTTTCTTGGCATGCATGATGGTTTTGATACCCATAGTATAGGCCTGCTTAGGTACATCATCAGCACTGGCAAAGAATCGCTTGTTGGCTTCAATAGTATCCTGAGTCAAATCCACGCAATGTACATCCTTTTCAAAGGATGTGCCTGGCTCATTAAAGCCAATATGGCCATTGTGACCAATGCCCAAAAGCTGCATATCAATGCCACCAAGGCTCTGAATTAGCTCAGTATAGCGCTTGGTTTCTTTTTTGCTGTCCATTTCCATGCCATTAGGGAGATAGGTTTTATTCGGATTGATATTTACCCGGTCAAACAGGTGCTTATGCATGAAATAGTAATAGCTCTGGTCATTATCCTTGGGCAAGCCCTTGTATTCGTCAAGGTTTACGGTAGTAACCTCGGAGAAATCCAAATCCCCCTTTTTGTACCATTCCACCAGCTGATCATAAATACCAATAGGGGAGGAACCAGTGGCCAATCCCAGGGTGCAATCCGGCTTCATAATAATCTGGGCTGACAAAATATTTGCTGCCTTTCGGCTCATATCCTTGTAATCCTTTGCTTTGTAAATTCTCATATTACTCAAGCTCCCCTCTGTAAAAATATTGTATCACTATCCCTTAGTTTAAAGCGGCAGCAAATTTTTTGGTAATCAGCTGAGGACGGGTGATTATGGAGCCTACTACGGCACAATATGCACCTAGCTCAATAACCCGCTTTAGCTTTTCTGGTGTATCAATATTGCCCTCGGCAATTACCTTGTGCTTTACCTTGCTGATAATTTCTCTGAGAATGGCAAAATCATCAGCGTTGATTTTGTCTTTTTTACTTTGCTCTGTATAGCCCACCATAGTTGTGCCAATAAAGTCAAAGCCCAGTTCGTCAGCGTGAACCGCTTCGTCTACTGTGGAGCAGTCTGCCATGAAAAGCTGATTTGGATATTTGGCCTTTACCTCATGGAAGAACTCATCCAGAGTTTTGCCTCCTGGGCGGGTGGATATGGTGGCATCCATAGCAATGATTTCTGGCTTTACCTCCATCAGTTCATCAATTTCTTTCATGGTTGGGGTGATGTAGATAACGGAATCCTCATAATCTCTTTTGACAATGCCGATAATAGGCAGATCTACATTCTGCTGAATCTCAGCAATATCCTCCTTGGTATTGGCTCGAATGCCGCAGGCGCCACCCTGTTGAGCGGCCAGAGCCATACGGCCCATAATAAATGAAGAATGAAGTGGCTCATCAGGTAGAGCTTGGCAGGAAACGATTAATTTGCCTTTAAGGCTGGCAATCTTTTCCTCTAGTGTTTTAGCCATATTTCTTCCCCCTTGGTATTAGTTTTCTTGCTTATAGTTTAATCCCAGGAAATATCAGCAGGGGGCGAGGTTAGACCTACAGTGGCATTGGAGGAAGCAGTGCCGTTGCCTGTAGAATTGCCACTGCCACTGCTGCCTGTGCCTGCACTATCACTTAGGAATTTTTTATAAATGTAAGTACTTTTGCCTGTAATTTCCAAGCCTTTAGACAAGATGGAGCCATGGAAGGTAAGTCCCTGATCATTTATGTGTATATTGGCATAAGGGGCATAAATGGCTCCATAGAAGGTGGAATTGTTTGCTTCTATATTGATGGTGCCTGTGCCTGTATATACATATACGATAGGACGGCTGTCCGCAGGCATGTTATAGCCCTTGTTATAGCCCTGCAAAGTCAATTTGTGCGTTCCGTAGCATCCTTCGCCGTCATAATCAGGATTTTTTGGCGGATCAACTACGACGAAAAGAGGAGTATCCTTATCAGCTCCATTAGCAGGAATATAGTCGTTTATTATAAATTCTGTATTGCCAGGTCCACGCTCAGGTGTATTGGTGGTTGGATTGTAGATATAATCTATGTCCTTGGACATAACCTGAGCTTTTATGTTGCCGATATTATTCTCGTTAGTCCATATCAGCTTGTTTTTTGCCAAGTCGGCTTTTGCATTACCGAGGATTTCGGCCAATTTATAATCAAGGCTGGTATTTAAATCCTGCTCCGGAGTAACGATCATCGTATCGTCGGGATGTGCATTTGAGTAATTGATGGCATCCTGCATAGAAGTAAAGGAACCATTCTGATAATGAGTCTTTGCATTGAGATTCAATAGTTCATGGCGGTAATTTTTTGTCATATTTGCATCTGCCCCCATACCGACAATTCGACCTTGGTAGAATGAGGTATCTAAAATTTGGGAAATAGAAGGATTATCAGGATTTTGGCTGGCATTGATGGATCTGAACCCGCCACTTCCATAGGAAAAAAGGTTATCGAATAGAGAACCGCCGCTGCTTCCACCCGTATAGGCTATCTGAGCAAAGCTTTCAGCAGTGACGTTAGTGGAATCTCCCACACCAAAAAAGCTGAGAAAATAAACTGGCACGGATTCACTTAGCTCAACTCGATAGTAAATAACCCCAGCTTTATCCACTCTGGCCTGACACAGTCGGCTTATATCGTCAAAATTAGTCAGATTGCTTTTGGCAGATTCTTCTGACGCCTTATTGGCCTTGGGATGCTTGTCAATATTTTCTTTGTTATCCCTAAAGGCATAACCACCAGCAATGGCGGCTGCATCTGCTGCGTTTTGCAGTCTTGATTTATGCATATACATATTGCCAAAATCCACCGTAAAACCACAGGCGGCTATTAAAAGTGGCAGCAGCACTGCCGTAAATACCAAAATTTGTCCCTTTTGCCGGCACTTATCCCAATGTGCCAGGCATTTTCTCCATATACCTGTCATGTAAAAATCCCCCTTTTGACAGTTTTTTCCTTAATTCAGTTTTTTCAATTCTGCTATTTTTCTTTCGTGAGCCTTGACGGAGAAATTCAGTCTAGCTCGTTCTTCCTCGGAAACAGTATCATCCTTGGCTGTGGCGGTTAGATAATTCTGAATCCGCTCCTTGCGGGCAGAGAGAGCCTCGATTTCATCGGCCAGAGGCTTTGGCTCTCTTAGGGCTTCTCCATAGATGGTGTGTATATTGTCAATAATGTGCTGGGCATAGCCTCGTTCGGCAGAGGCCTTTTCCAGATAGCGGGCCACCCCATAGATAATCTCATAGGGATCTCTAGCCTCCTGAATCCATTCCAGCAAATCCATTTTGATGCTTTCCTGCACTCCATGAGGGGTTTGAATCAACTCCTGAACATTTTCCTCCTCCGACATTCCGTGTACTCGCTCCTTTCCATTGTGTATACTTATATACATTATATCAGCAGTTGGTCAAGGAAACAAATTATGTTATAATTAGTCACAGTAACCCTTGATTTATCCACAGAAAACTGTGAGTTATTCAGGGATAAGTCTAGAGTTATTCACTATTTTATGCACAATGGAGCATTTCCTGTGGATAAGTTATTCAGACTATCCACAGAAAGTCCAAAATATATGTGCATTCTGGAGGAATATTTTATGGAAGAAAAGAAGGAATTGCAGCGGGGGCTAAAGAATCGTCATCTGCAAATGATGGCCTTGGGCAGTGCCATTGGTACAGGCCTGTTCTATGGTTCTGCCTCCACCATTTCCCTCACAGGGCCATCTGTTATGGTGGCCTATCTCATTGGCGGCATTGTGATTTATTTTATCATGCGGATGCTGGGTGAAATGGCTGTGGATGAGCCGGTATCTGGCTCCTTTAGCTATTATGCTACCAAATATTGGGGGCCATTCCCAGGGTTTCTCTCTGGCTGGAATTATTGGTACTGTTACATTATGGTAAGTATGGCGGAGCTAACGGCAGTAGGTATTTATATAAATTATTGGCTGCCTGATGTACCCCAGTGGTTATCGGCTTTGATTTGTCTTTTGGCTATTACAGCCATTAATCTGGTTAATGTAAAGGCCTATGGCGAAATGGAATTTTGGATGGCTTTGATTAAGGTAGTGGCCATTCTCAGCATGATTATTCTAGGGGCCTATTTGATATTTTCCAATCCCGCAGGTTTTCCTGACAATATGAGCAATCTTTGGGCACATGGGGGCTATATGCCTAACGGCGTATGGGGCTTGATGATGGCCTGCGTAGTGGTTATGTTTTCCTTTGGTGGTATTGAACTTTTGGGTATTACAGCTGGAGAGGCAGAGAATCCGGATAAATCCATTCCTCAGGCTATTAATCAGGTTATTTGGCGTATTCTGATTTTCTATGTAGGCACTATGTTTATTCTAATGTGCCTGTGGCCTTGGAATCAGGTTGGCATGGAGGCCAGTCCTTTTGTGCAGATTTTTGATAATGTAGGTATTCCAGCGGCAGCTCATATTCTCAATCTGGTGGTGCTGTCTGCGGCCATTTCTGTGTATAATTCCGCTATTTACAGCAATTCCCGGATGCTTTATGGCCTGTCTGACAAGGGGGATGCTCCTGCTATTCTTCACAGGCTTTCCCATCGGGGAGTTCCAGTTACCGGCACTCTGATTTCCTCTGGTATTACCTTTATTATTGTTATTATGAATTACCTCTTTCCTAGTCAGGTATTCATGTATCTTTTTGCGGTGGTAATTATTTCTGCGGTTATTAACTGGGTGTCCATTACTGTTACTCATATGAAATTCCGTCAGCATTGCATCAAAACAGGTCATCCTGTGCCACATTTTCATTCCTGGCTTTATCCTTGGATGAATTATTTCTGTCTGGCCTTTTTGGCAGGAGTAATCTTTATGATGACACAGATTCCAGATATGCAGATGGCTGTCTGGGCTTTGCCAGTATGGCTGCTGGTGCTGTATGCTGGCTATCGGTTCAAAAAGAGTTAAGATTGTATGCATAAAGCTTAAAATAATGCTATGACGAGGTGTCCGATGTCCCCATCTCTATGGTGGCAGGAAGCTGTGCCAATGACAGGGGGAGCGGATATCTTCACCCTCGTCGAAACCCCATTGAAAGAAAATGCAAAAGGCATTTTCTTTTAACAATATAGGGGTTATAATATGTTCTATAGAAAGGGGATATTGTGGAAGGCTATGCTATGGCAAAATTTGGAGGTCTTCTGCAATAAAAGAAGAAATGGAGTCTATTTACAATCGTATTAAAAATGCCATGACGGCAGAGGGGACTATGCCGGAGGATTTTGTCCTGCGGCCTAAGATGCAGGATGGCAGACAGTTTGCTGATGGCGCTATTGATGGCACTATTCGCTATTATATGGGGCCTGCGGGCAACACAGATATTGAAATGCTTACCCAGGCTTTGAAGCTGGCTTCCGCAGATAAATTTGAGGATGCCGCCAATGCCTTGATTACCTATTTTGCTCAGGGAATTGTAATGCTGCCAGTTATGGACAAGGTGCAGGAGTGGATTTATAATCATCCCCAGGAGCTTTCCCCAGAGAATTTGGGACGGTTTGCCATGACCTTGCTGTTGCAAAGTCCAGATGCAGAATCTGTAAAATTTGCTCTGACTATTCTGGAAGTATTGGAGCAGGAGCCTAGTGAGGATTTGCAGGAACTGCTGTTAACCTTGGCAGCCTGTGAGGAATTGACCTTGTTCTGTCTCTTTGCCTTGGGAGGCTATGACAATGCCAATGATATTTATTTCCAGCTGGCTCAGAAGCTAAAGGGCTGGGGGAGAATCCACGCTATCAGCATGTTGAAGGCAACTAATGAGGAGATTCGCAGCTGGCTGCTGGCTGAGGGCTGGCAGAATAATATTATGCCGGAGTATTCAGCTATTACCATTATCAAGCGTACCAAGCTGGCAGATTTGTTGCAGCAGGTAGAGGCTGGCAAGCTGGTAAATCAGGCTGGCAATCTTATTGGCTATGCCTTGCAGGAGGAGCCAATTGCAGGCTTATCCGGCTACAAGCGGGCTGGAGAATTACTGCAGGGCTATCTATCTCAGGCAGGGCAGGTAGAGCTAAGTGAAGCCAATCGCCAGAAATTGCCAGAAATCAAGACCTTTATCGAAAACAGCCAGCTGGATAACAAATGGCAGTTAGTAGAGATGTGTAACAATATTTTGGGCTAAAGAAATATATAGAAATGCAAAGAAACTTGTTAGAGTAGCACTCTTTTTGCTATCAAGGACTTGCAAATAACACGATTGAAAGGTATAATTATTATAAAGAAAGTGCTACCGATAGACGGTTAGCCCATATATCTGTTCAGATTTAACCGCACAGTTTGAGAGCTTGGGCGGTTATTTCTGTTTACGGGCATCTTTGCCCATCATGTAGCCTAGGCCAAAAATGGTTGCGGTGTAACCAAGTACACCTAGCAAATCCAAAATAGACATGGCATCACGCCCTCCTATATGTATTCCAGCAAGCTGGTTTCTATATAATCGGAGGGTAACAGTCCCTCCGGAGAGGGCCAACCGCCTACCGTTATGGTAGCACCACTCTCATTATAACATAATTGTCTTGTAAATGTCTTGTAAACCTTGGCCTCTTTGTAAAAAATCCGCAGAAGTTCACATTATGTGAATTTCTGCGGTTTTTTCGTTAAAGTATTTTGATGCGTTGTTGTGTGGCTTTGTTATACTCCGAAGAGCAGGACTACGCCGCCCATAGTGCTCATGCCTACAATGCAGAATTTTAGCACTGGGCGAGGGGCTAGATGGGTTAGCTTGGCCCCCAGATAGGCTCCAACAAACTGTCCCACCAGGGTTTGCAGGAAAATAGCTATGTCCAGCTGGCCCTGGAGAATATATCCCAGCCCTCCAGCTACGGAAATGGGCAATATTACCATCATGCAGGTGCCAATGGCCTGTATCAAAGGCACGCCGAAGATAATCAGCAGGGTAAGCTGAATAAAGGCGGCGGCACCAATGCCAAAGGCCCCGGAAATAAAGCCATTAACCGTACCAGCCAAAAGACCATAGAGATACAGCTTTTTGCCATCTAATAAATGGTCGGGAAAATGGAAGCGGGCATTGAGCCAATCGGAGTGATAAACCTTCAAATAAAGTAAAACCGCTGACAAAAGCATAATATAGCTGGTCATATATCGCACCAGCTCGGCATCCAGCATCATGGAAACATTGGCACCAGCAAAGGAGCCTACAACGCCACCGATACCCAGAACAGCACCGGTTTTGACCACTACCTCTCCTTCTTTGAAGTGGCTATAAGCGCCAGAAAGACAGGTAAAAATCATAGCGGTCAGAGCTACAGCCAAAGCCTCATGCATAGGCACATGGAAACCTACCACCAGCATGGCAATGGTTACACCGGCGCCACCGGCACCAACAAAGCCGATTACAGCTCCTAAAAGCAGCATGGCAAGAAAAAGCATGAAATCATATCCTTTCTATACAGTAAACGTACTCCCGCCTATAGAGGCGGGAGTTTCCTGCTTAAATCCTTCCAGAGTCAAATTCTCCAGAAGCTGTTGCTAACTGAACTAAATAGTAGTAACAAGCCCTGCTATTATAGCACAAAAAACAACTTCATAGTGTATACAATTTCTTTTCATAACATTTTTGCGTTCTTGACAGTTAGAGAGCCAAAGGCTATAATACTAATGCAGTGTAATTGTACAAATGGGAATAGATTCTCTAGTAATTACATATATGCTGATATAGCACAGTCGGTAGTGCATCGGATTCGTAACCCGAAGGTCGCCAGTTCGATTCTGGCTATCAGCTCCATAAAAAATAACAGGCTGTCCCGTTGGGGGCAGCCTGTTTTGCATTTAGCGGCTTTGGTTCATATTATCCAACAATACCTGTTTCAGTTGGTTCTCAATAGTGGCCAGCTCCTGTTGGGCATTCTGCCGGGCAATTCTGCCCTCCTGCTGGATTTTCAGGGTTTCGGTCAGGGTAGTTACCAAATCTTCATTAACCTTTTTTACGGTTTCCATATCCACAATACTGCGGTTGTTTTCCTTGGCTGTTTCAATGGTATTCAGCTTCAGCATTTCCGCATTTTTTCTTAACAGCTCATTGGTGGTATCAGAAACAGCCTGCTGCATTTTCAATACATTCTGCTGTCGGCTAAGGCCCAGGGCAATGACAATCTGATTCTTCCAAAGAGGAATAGCATTGTAAATAGCTCCCTGCACCCTTTCCACCAGAATCTTGTCGTTATTCTGAATCAGCCGCAACTGAGGAGCGGTTTGAATAGCAATGGTTTTGCTGATTTTCAAATCATGGATTTTCTTTTCAAACCTGTCCACATTGCTTTCAAAATCACTGACTACCTGGGCTGCCATGGGATCGGTAGAGTTGGCTGCATCCATGCGCAGTTTAGGAAGAACCTGATTCCGCATTTCTGTCAGCTTTTCCTCCCCAGCCTGAATATAAAGCTGCAGCTCCTTGAAATAAGCCAGATTTTTTTGATAAAGATTGTCAAAGAGAACAATATCCTTCATCATGGTAGTTTTGGCCTTTTCCAGCTCAGACTGGATTTTGGCTACCTTGGTAGAAAGCTTTTCATAGGAGCTAAGCATATTTTCTCCCTTGTTCACCAGAGAACCAATGAGGGGAATTTTTTTCACAAAGCTGTCATTTTGGCTTTCGGAAAAATCGTTGATTTTTCCAGAAAGGTCTGTAAGAAGTTCCCCTACCTGACCACTGTCCTTGGTGCGAACCTGACTAAGAAGGCTATCGGAAAAGGCCGCCATGTCTTTTTGGGCTGTAGAGCCAAATTGCAGAGCATAGCCAGAATCCATCAAATTGATTTTTTCCTTGATTTCCTCTACCTGCTGGCGTTGAGCGGGGGTAAGGGCTTCTGTCTGGGCTGTAACCTGCTGAATTTCCTGTTGTTGATTTATAAGGACTGGCTGGGCAGCAGCTTCGGTTTTTTTGGCCTGCAGTAAATCTTCAAGACTAATATCTGGCATAAATTTCATCCTTTCTATTTTTGAAAACGACCTCTAGGACGGACATGACAGCCCTGTTTTTTGCCACAAGCATCAAAAGGGCGGTCTATACGAAAATCAAGGCTATCAGAGTCGGCAGGTTCTTCTCTGGGAATATCTGCTGGTTGGGAGCTATGGGGAGCTTTGTTGGAAATTCCTGCATCAGACATAATCTGCCTGGCCACCTGTAGCTCAGATTCCATTTCCATAATCTTGTCCGAAACCATGCGGCTAAACTGAGCCTCATAGGCTTCATCAAAGGATTCCAGCGTGATTTTGGTTTTGGCTTTAAGCTGGTTAATCTCTGGGGTATTCAGATTCATTTCCTCAAATTCCAGAAATTGCTGGGAAAGACTCAAGGCTCTATCCTGGTAATAATTAATAAACTGATCTGCCAAGGCCACCTTTTCGGGATGATATTTCATATAATTCAGCATTTTAAAGGCAATAGCCTGCATTTTTTCCAACTGTCCAATCAGCTCTTTGTCAGAAAGCTGACGGATAATTTCATTGAGGCTATTGTAATCAGCTACAGCCTTTTCGTAGCTTTCCTGGGCAAAATCGCTAACTGTATTTCCCTCACTGGTTTCAGACAAGGTGGCAGGTTTTACGGAAGGCAAAGTTTTGGCCTTTGCCTGACTTTCCTGCCATTTGGGAAGCCAAAGCTTGCGGCTGCCAAAGATGCAAAGGCATATACCGATTAAGCCTACCAAAGTGGCGGCCAGAAAATTTCCCATGAAGAAGCCACCTATACAACCCAGGGACATAAAAAATCCTGTGGTAAACAAGAAAAAATCTAAAGCTGCTGAGCAAATATCTCTAAATACTTTTTTTATAAAATCCCACATAAAAAATCCTCGATTCTTTTACCATATAACCTTTACGTATATTTTAATCTCTCTCAGGCATTAAAGCAAACTTTATTAGTTATTGACATATGTCATAAAAGGTGCTATATTGGCATTGAAAACAATTTTCAATCAGTATTTTTACGAGGTAGTCTATGCAAAAGGAAAAATATCTTATTACCGGCATGACCTGCTCTGCCTGCTCCGCCAGAGTGCAAAGAGCGGTAGACAAGCTGCCGGGGGTACATGAGGCAGTGGTTAATCTTCTAACTAATAGTATGCAAATAACCTATGATGAAAAACAGCTTTCTCCTACAGATATTATCCAAGGGGTGGAAAAAGCCGGCTATGGAGCAGCTCTCACTGGCGCGGCTGGTCAGGGGGCGCAGAAAAGTTCTCCTACAGCCTCAGAGGGAGAAAATGTGTTGGATAAGGAAGCGGCCAGCATGAAGCGGCGGCTTATCTGGTCCATAGTATGCCTGCTTCCTCTTATGTATATAGCCATGCATCATATGTTGTTGGAATGGTTTGGCCTGCCAGTGGCTCCATCCTTTAAGGCGGTATTTCATGGACCAGAAAATGCCATAATCTTTGCTTTTGCCCAATTTCTGCTAGCCTGTCCTATTTTACTTCTGAATCGCAAGTATTTTATTAACGGCTTTCGGAATCTTTGGCAGGGTGCCCCTAATATGGACAGTTTGGTGGGCATGGGGGCGGCAGCCTCGGTAATTTTTGGCATATTTGCCATTTTTCGCATGAGCTGGGGCCTGGGCCACGGCGATATGGCCTTGGTGGAGGAATACAGCCAAAACCTTTATTTTGAATCTGCTGGAATGATTGTCACCTTGATTACGGTGGGTAAATATCTGGAGGCTAGAGCCAAAAACAGTACCGGTGAGGCGCTGAGAAAGCTGATGCAGCTAATGCCGGCCAAGGCCTTGGTTATCCGACAGGGGCAGGAGCTGGAAATTTCTGTAGAGGAGCTGGTGGTAGGAGAAGAAATTGTGGTGAAGCCAGGGGGAACTATTGCCGCAGATGGTGTGGTAATTTCTGGCAGTACCACGGTAGATGAAGCTGCCATTACGGGAGAAAGTATCCCTGTGGTGAAAAATCCAGGGGATAAAGTGGTTTCTGCTACCCTGAATCAGAATGGTTATATTCACTTCCGGGCGGAGCGAGTAGGCAGTGAATCCACCATTAGCCAGATTATTCAGCTGGTGGATGAGGCCAGCAGTTCCAAGGCGCCTATTGCCCAAATTGCCGATAAGGTGGCTGGTGTGTTTGTGCCAGCAGTTATAGCCATTGCCATTCTGGCAGGAGGAATTTGGCTGGCTATGGGGGCAACAGTGGAATTTGCCTTTTCCATTGCTATTTCCATTCTGGTAATTTCCTGTCCTTGCGCCTTGGGGTTGGCTACACCGGTAGCTATTATGGTAGGTACTGGCAAGGGAGCTCAGCGGGGAATTTTGATTAAATCCGGTGAGGCCTTGGAGCAAGCCCATCATATAGATACAGTGGTATTGGATAAAACTGGCACGATTACAGAGGGAAAGCCTCAACTGGTGGATATTATTCCTTTGACTGTAGACAAGGAGGAGCTTTTGGCCATGACTATGGCTTTGGAAAAAGCCAGTCAGCATCCTTTGGCTCAGGCAATTATTGACTATGGCAAAAAGACAAATGTACCTACCTACGAAGCTGTTGATTTTGTCAGTGAAAATGGACGAGGAATTTCTGGCTTGGTGCAGGGACGAAAAGTATATGTAGGAAATGCTGCTTACATGGAGGCTTTAGGGATAGCTATAGATGAGCAGCAGTCTGCTTTAACAAGGCTTTCCCAGCAGGGAAAAACTGTCTTGCTGGTGGCAGGAGAAAACCAGCTTTTGGGTATGCTGGCAGTAGCTGATAAAGAAAAGTCCTCTAGTCTGGCGGCAGTTCAAGCTATGCAGACTATGGGGCTGGATGTTATTATGTTGACAGGAGACAATCAGCAAACAGCTCAAGCTGTGGCAGATAGGGTAGGTATTGACCAGGTATTTGCTCAGATATTGCCCCAGGATAAGGAAAAAATAGTTCACAAGCTGCAGCAGCAGGGGAAAAAGGTAGCTATGGTAGGAGATGGCATTAATGATGCTCCCGCCTTGGCCAGAGCTGATGTGGGCATAGCCATTGGAGCAGGTACGGATATAGCCTTGGAAAGTGCCGATGTGGTGCTGGTAGGTAATGATCTTTTGGCTGTGGTGGACACCATCAAGCTAAGCGGTGGGGTAATCCGCAATATCAAGGAGAACCTTTTCTGGGCCTTTATCTATAATATTATCGGTATCCCTCTGGCGGCGGGACTGCTTTACCCTGGCTTTGGCCTGAAGCTGTCCCCTATGATTGGAGCCGCGGCCATGAGTATGAGCAGTGTCTGCGTGGTGCTGAATGCCCTTAGACTAAAGGGATTTCGGTTTCAACACGGTAATTCTGTCCCTCAGAGCAGGGATTGGAAGGAAATAGAAGCAAATGAAAATTCATTAAATGCAGGAAAGGATGAAGTGAAAATGAAAACAGAATTGAAAATTGAAGGTATGATGTGTCAGCATTGCCAGAAGCATGTTAATGATGCTCTAAGCAAAATGGAGGGAGTAGTTTCTGTAGATGTGAATCTGGAGGCCAAAACTGCTACTGTGGAGGCTGACCGTGAAATTTCCCGTGAGGAATTTAAAAAGGTAATTGAAGAAGCTGGCTATGAATTAGTGTAATTACGGTTTTCTTCGGAGGCTTTTAAGACCTGCAAACAGCGGTTAAATTCGTTGTTTGCAGGTTTTTAAAATTTTTTTCAAAAAAGTGTTGACAAAGTTCTTAGAAAAATGTATTATATTCCTTGTCAGTTACGCAGAGCACTGACAAACACAGTAAATATGCGGAAATAGCTCAGTTGGTAGAGCATCACCTTGCCAAGGTGGGGGTCGCGAG
>OQVS01000577.1_pt1 | contig 25145 bp, 14 predicted proteins | sample 1691601 | NCBI WGS metagenome assembly OQVS01 (sample SAMN03418268, study PRJEB22391) | human gut metagenome | biome: human-gut; feature: organic feature; material: feces | host: Homo sapiens | place: Tanzania | collected 2013-01
GGGTGACGAAGGTATCATCATGACAGACTCGGGACGAAAGGTCATAATTTCTGCTTGGCAAAATAGGAAAAAAGAGCAGATTACTCATCCTTATTTAAATGATAAGGTAAGTATAGGACTTCTGCCTTATGTTCAAGCTATGTTGCTGGCAAGATTCATCCGCAATGATATTGATGATTATCCTGTATTTTTAATCAAGTAGCTTATGTTTGTGTTGATAACTTATGATGTAAACATTATCTCGTCTCATGGTGAGAAACGTTTGCGAAATGCAGCAAGGGCTTGTCTGAATTATGGAAAAAGAGTTCAAAACTCTGTATTCGAATGTATTTTGACGGAATCCCAATTCGTAATGTTAAGGAATCAGTTAAAGAATATTATCGATTCTGAGCTAGACAGTATCAGATTCTATATTCTTGGCAAAAACTGGAAACGTAAAGTTGAAACTTTAGGTAAAGATATGGGATTCGACTTTACAGGTGAGCTTATAATTTAAAATATGAGGGTGCGAACCTATTGTATTGCATAAAGTCCCATTAGTTTCGCACATATTGAAACTCAATGAATTATATTATATAAAGAGCTTTTGTTCTTCTTTCTTTATTTCTTTTGTTCGTTTTCGCAAAATTATTATCTTTGCATTATGATATTCAAACATTTATTGAATATGCGGTCGCACCCTGTATGGGTGCGTGGATTGAAACAATGTCATACTTGCAGAAACCTTTAGTAAAATCAAGGTCGCACCCTGTATGGGTGCGTGGATTGAAACCAGTTGGACCTCGGTACGCAGCAGCTTGATACCACGTCGCACCCTGTATGGGTGCGTGGATTGAAACTGTTTTGCCTCCCTGCAAAATTCAGGGTACAAAAAGTCGCACCCTGTATGGGTGCGTGGATTGAAACTAGCATCAGTATCGCAGATATAATTATTGGAAAGTCGCACCCTGTATGGGTGCGTGGATTGAAACCACAGAGCACGCTTCGTGGGTATGAACGAGAACAAGTCGCACCCTGTATGGGTGCGTGGATTGAAACCAGAGTCGCCCCTAATACACCAATCCGCGCCTGGTCGCACCCTGTATGGGTGCGTGGATTGAAACGCTTATAGTTTAACACAAATACGTACCATTACCGGTCGCACCCTGTATGGGTGCGTGGATTGAAACTTCCAGTAGCCCACAAACAGGTGCCGCCCCTGGCGTCGCACCCTGTATGGGTGCGTGGATTGAAACATCAGACTCCTGCAAGACATCTTTTGTTTGCTATGTCGCACCCTGTATGGGTGCGTGGATTGAAACTCCTCTTCAACGTAGACAGCCATACGGTCCGCCGTCGCACCCTGTATGGGTGCGTGGATTGAAACATGATCGAGTGCCTCACGGGAGCCAGGTTCTGCGAGTCGCACCCTGTATGGGTGCGTGGATTGAAACCTGTGAAACATTGTATATGTATAAATATGCAATAGTCGCACCCTGTATGGGTGCGTGGATTGAAACTCTGTCACAAGCCGTATGCGCAACAGGAAGAAGCGTCGCACCCTGTATGGGTGCGTGGATTGAAACTCGCTGTCACTCAGGCGGAAGAACTCGCCCAAGGTCGTCGCACCCTGTATGGGTGCGTGGATTGAAACCAAGTAAAAATTGCGGCGAACACTCGCACAACTCAGTCGCACCCTGTATGGGTGCGTGGATTGAAACAACTTGATAGGGATAGCGAACCGGATGTGGAAAGTCGCACCCTGTATGGGTGCGTGGATTGAAACATCAGAGTAGTCCATAAGAGGAACAGCGTGATAGTCGCACCCTGTATGGGTGCGTGGATTGAAACTCAACGTAATGCTAATGATACTAATATTCAGATGTCGCACCCTGTATGGGTGCGTGGATTGAAACCTTAATTAAGTATGATGCGCAAAGCGCATACGAGGTCGCACCCTGTATGGGTGCGTGGATTGAAACAGCAAAATTCGCTGCTCATACAAACCTAAGCGCAGTCGCACCCTGTATGGGTGCGTGGATTGAAACATTACGACCTTATCAAGTATAGTATTTTTCAAAGTCGCACCCTGTATGGGTGCGTGGATTGAAACATTAGCACGAACGAAATCCTTGTTTAACATAAAGGTCGCACCCTGTATGGGTGCGTGGATTGAAACTCCTCTTGAATTGTTGGATGGTACAATTGAACTGTCGCACCCTGTATGGGTGCGTGGATTGAAACGGGCTGTCGGGGCTGTAGGCTGTCGGGGCTGTAGGTCGCACCCTGTATGGGTGCGTGGATTGAAACATGGTGAATCTAAACTGAAATATTCTGATTATGGGTCGCACCCTGTATGGGTGCGTGGATTGAAACTTTGAATGGGCATATTTTTATGCTCATATCGACCCGTCGCACCCTGTATGGGTGCGTGGATTGAAACAACAATTTAATTGCTGCAAGTTTCTTCTGCAATAGTCGCACCCTGTATGGGTGCGTGGATTGAAACTGCCTGATGGGGATGAACTCCGCAGACTTGTGGGGTCGCACCCTGTATGGGTGCGTGGATTGAAACAAATCAAGAAAGCAGCGCGGAAACGTACTGTTGTCGCACCCTGTATGGGTGCGTGGATTGAAACTGTTCAAGGTCAGAAGATTGGTGAGTGTATTGTTGTCGCACCCTGTATGGGTGCGTGGATTGAAACTTCTGCTAAGGCTCGTGAGGAACTTGATAAGTTGTCGCACCCTGTATGGGTGCGTGGATTGAAACCTTGGAGGTGGCAACATCGAAGCCACACGCCAGAGTCGCACCCTGTATGGGTGCGTGGATTGAAACAAAAAGTTACATTCGTTAATGAGGACGGCTTGTGTCGCACCCTGTATGGGTGCGTGGATTGAAACTTCTACGTTTTTAATTTACTGTTTTGGTAACCCAATGTCGCACCCTGTATGGGTGCGTGGATTGAAACAATTCGTCCATAAAGTTACCAGTTACAACATCAAGTCGCACCCTGTATGGGTGCGTGGATTGAAACAATTTCGAATCACCGTAAATATGAAGCGTGTCATAGTCGCACCCTGTATGGGTGCGTGGATTGAAACTTCCGCGACGCGTTCGCACGGAAACCGCGGAAGAAGTCGCACCCTGTATGGGTGCGTGGATTGAAACCAGCCGCGCACCTCCCAGATGCGGCGGATGTCTGGTCGCACCCTGTATGGGTGCGTGGATTGAAACACTGTTTCTGCACGAGCTACACTTGTTATAGAGTCGCACCCTGTATGGGTGCGTGGATTGAAACTCCTTAGCAATCTTATAATTAGTAGCATTAGTACGTCGCACCCTGTATGGGTGCGTGGATTGAAACTATTGCTGACGCAAATCTTTCGTGGCTTCCTAAGGGTCGCACCCTGTATGGGTGCGTGGATTGAAACAATGAGTTTTCCGCAATTGACGAGGAGCCGCGATTGTCGCACCCTGTATGGGTGCGTGGATTGAAACATCGAGACTTTTGCCGCCAGTTCTTCCGCGGATTGTCGCACCCTGTATGGGTGCGTGGATTGAAACATTTATTCGGTTGCGCGCGTGAAGCTCGGTTTAGTCGCACCCTGTATGGGTGCGTGGATTGAAACAATGCTGCATCGTAAATTTCATTATTTTGATAAGTCGCACCCTGTATGGGTGCGTGGATTGAAACATCACAGAATTATTAATCTTATTACCTTCGGTTCGAGTCGCACCCTGTATGGGTGCGTGGATTGAAACTCTAATGAAAAAATTACATACTATCTTATCGGTGTCGCACCCTATATGGGTGCGTGGATTGAAACTGAGGCCGATAATCTTGATACTCAGAATAAATGGTGTCGCACCCTGTATGGGTGCGTGGATTGAAACGTAAAATCTAGCACAACATCAAAAAACATCTTTGAGTCGCACCCTGTATGGGTGCGTGGATTGAAACTAAAAGCGAAAAAACTGCTAAACCACCTGACGTTACGTCGCACCCTGTATGGGTGCGTGGATTGAAACAGCTGAGCGAGGACGGGCATCTGCTCGTTGCAGTGTCGCACCCTGTATGGGTGCGTGGATTGAAACATATCGCACAGGGGCTGTACATGCCTCTTTACTGGTCGCACCCTGTATGGGTGCGTGGATTGAAACACCAGCCCAAAGAGACCGACGATGAATTAAATCAAGTCGCACCCTGTATGGGTGCGTGGATTGAAACTACATCAATGTACTTGTAAGCTGCACTCTCTGTTTCTGAATATTAATCGAACCTTTATGGAATTGAAACATGGGTGATTTGAAAGATAAAAATGAGTTTGCTTTCTCTGGCTTCACTTCTCCGTTCAAGGCAAGTGCCAACTATGGTTGGACCGGCGACGGTAAGCAGAACGTAAAGTTACATTATGTAGACTAAATGAGCGATGTAAAGTTGCAGTTCGACTTCGTACAGAACCAAATGACGTTACAGGAGAATTATAAATGCAAACAAAATGACACGGCAAACCAAGGAAAAGTTCTTGGCTATATAGTCTTGAAGCATTTTAAGGCATACTGACAAGGATTTTTCTTGCCGTGCAATAATCGCAGGGAAAATGTTTTTCCAAAAAAATCTGTCATTCTGTCATACTGCTTAGGTAATATGCAATATATCAATAAAATAAAGAAACTGACAAAAGCTTATATTTAAGCTTTATCTGTCAGTTTCTGTCATTCAGGGATTTTGGCATCAAGACCGCCTAACTATCAGATACTCAGTTCCATTTGAAGAATGACGGTGTATTATACCATCAATATTCTTCAGCTTGCGACCAAAGGAAATGAGGCTGTTTCCGACCAAAGTGGCACCATATTTTGACTTTAATTCCTTATAAATGGCGGCAACTGACATATATTGACCTTCTGTTTTGTCCCTGGCAACGGTAAAGCTGTCGAAGAAACATTGCAATACAGGTTGCTCTACCTGATACTGGCTGTTCCAAGTCATAATCTCCGCCGTTGTGGCAGCATCGAAATACGGCTTGTCGCCACGCTCCAGAGCTGCAAGGGCCTGGGCGTACAGCTGCTTGTAGTTCGGACGCTCGCTGACATCAATAGGACCCGTAAGTTCCACACCAAGGAAGCGGCGGTTGCCTGTCGGATCGAAAAGCACATCGTCCATATTGCTCGTAGCGATAAACGATGCCAGACGCGGAAACTCCTCCACATGTCCGCCATACGGCCGTTTCACCTTTACCGACGGCAGCTGCACGAGATTCTTGAGGAATCCCTGCTGCACCTTTGCCGGAATCTGGTTGAACTCATCAAGGTTTATCAGCAGAAACTGCGACATGGCCTGCAGCACCTGACGCTTTTCGGAGAGCACAAGGTTGTCGTTGTAACCCCATTGCATGTCGTCAGGAATAAGACGACGGCAGAAGGTGCTCTTGTTGAAGCCCTGTCGCGAAATCAGAAGAGGCACGATACTGTTGCCGTAGGTACGCCTGTAGTAACCGCGCCACTGGTCGACCATGGCAAGGAACCAGGTATAGAACCAGTCTTCCCAATAGGGATTGTCGGTAGGCACGGTGCGCGCCAAGCGACGTATATGGTCTTTGCCATCCCACTTGCCGTCACATTCCTGGAGATAGTCGTCAACGGGATAATAATTGTTTATCATGTTTGACTCCAAGTAGTTGCGCACATCCTTTATTGAAACCCTTATGTCGGCGAGCTGCACCTCAAGGGTCATCTGCTTCTGCATGCGGGGGTCTACAGGACGAAACATCTGCCAGCCGTCGTGCTGCATATATTCCGTATATTTCATGATGGTATTATAGCGGAACGAATACTTGTCGTTCAGAAACTTTATCATCCTCTGTATGGTCTCCTTCACGCCTTCCTTCTTCTTGTCATCGTTGTCATCCGCCTCTTCGCCATCCGGCATGACATCGGCACCGAATTGCTGTCTTTCGAGAATTTCCCTTTTCAACATACCGCTGACCTTCAACGGCGAAGCCTTGACGTTGAAGAACGGGGCTTTGTCAAAGGTCATCAGGAACTCATCCTGCAGAGTTGGCGAAGACGCCACGAACGCACCCCTGACCACGGCTTGATAGACAGACGATGCCACGGCGAAGGCGTTGCGATAGAGCTGTTCCGCGGCAGCCTCTTCTTCGGCAAGTTTTCCGTCATCATCGGCATACTTTACGAGGATATGAATGCCCAATCCGTCGGCACTCTCCACGGCAGCAAAAGTTGAAGGCAGAAATGCCGCCGAGCGCTTCGCCTCCTCCACCCCATCGGCATCCGCAAGATTCGAGAACGAGAGGAGTAGCAGTCCGGTACTTCTCTGAAAGAGAAGATTTCCATTACCGTCCTTCACATATTCCGCTGCCGGATAGACGTGGTTCCAAGTGTCCATACCCTTATAATGGCTATACCCATCATACAGCCGGGGCACCGCCTCACGGAACGCCTCCACTCTGTTTCCGGTCTTCTCGTCTGCCATCTGCTGCAACAGCTGTTCGAAGGTTTTCAACGACAAACGCAAATCGTTCTTCCTTGTATTTCTTACTAATGTTATTTTCATGTTTCCTTATATATTAGATGTAAAGTTTATTATCCCAGCAACGCCTAAAATAACGGTAAAGACAGCCAAGCAAGGAACAACAAATTCAAGAGCCATAGGCTTACGACCCATAACCCATAGACTTACGACTCGAAAGTGCCATAGTTACGACCCGAAAGTGCCATCCTTTTAAACTGTAAAAGCCATGCTTCCGACTTGTCTTATTACGCTGTAAAGATACTAAATTTTTCGCTGAAGGACAAGAAAAAAAGCAAAATCTCCATCTTCAACATAAAATTATAAGAAAATCAAGCCGAAATATATTTTTTATGAAGCCAAACATCGGTTTTTACATAATTATTACGCAAAGAATCTTTCGTTTTCAATAACAAATTAAACGATTTAATTACGTTTTAAGATAGATATATGACAGATATTGTAATTATTTACAAATCTATCACTACGCTATTTTATTCATTATCAAAGCCTTACATTATAAAATGACAGAATGACAGATAAAAAATAAAGAAAATTACATTAAAGCGCGTATATATAATTCTCAGTATTAATCTCCCACAGATTACGCAGATGAACACAAATGATTTTCTCTGAGGGCAAGCCTCAAAAAAGCAAACATTAATTTGCAATTGATACAGGAAACCATTAATTTTGCAAAGGCTAAAAAGAAAAAAAATATGCCACTAAGAATACCTGACAAATTACCGGCAATAAATATTCTGAAAAAAGAGAATATATTCGTAATGGACGATACACGTGCACACACACAGGATATCCGTCCGCTGAAAATAGTGATTCTCAACCTCATGCCTCTGAAAATAACGACAGAGACCGACCTCATACGTCTATTGTCAAATACACCGCTGCAGATTGACATCACATTCATGAAACTGAAAAGCCACACGCCGAAGAACACTCCGATAGAACACATGATGATGTTCTACAAGGATTTCGACAAAATAAACGACAGCAAGTTCGACGGAATGATAATAACGGGAGCTCCTGTGGAGACTTACCAATACGAGGACGTGACATACTGGGACGAGATGACCCGAATATTCGACTGGGCGAAGACACACGTAACCAGCACCCTCTATATATGCTGGGCGGCACAGGCTGGACTCTACCATTACTACGGCATACAGAAACACATGCTCCCGAAAAAGAAATTCGGAATCTTCGAGCAACACTGCATTGACCCGCTGCTGCCGATTTTCAGGGGATTCGACGACTGTTTCTACATGCCGCACAGCAGACATACGGAAATCAGGAGGGAAGACATAATAAAAGACACCAGGCTGAGCATCATCGCCGAATCGGAAGAGAGCGGAGTGGGCATAGTGGCGGCAAAAGGCGGAAGGGAATTCTTCATAACCGGACACTTCGAATACGCACCGCTAACCCTCGACACGGAATACCGCCGCGACAAAGACAAGCGCGACGACGTGGAAATGCCCGAGAACTACTACAAGAACAACAATCCTGACAATCCGCCAATGGTGAGATGGAGAGCGCATGCAAACCTTTTCTTCACCAACTGGATAAACTACTATGTGTATCAGGAGACACCATTTGACATTAACTCGATAAAATAAATATATCAATGAGAGAACTGGAACTGCTTGCACCTGCAAAAAACCTCGAATGCGGCATCGCGGCAATTGACTGCGGTGCTGATGCCGTGTATATCGGCGCGAACAGATTCGGAGCAAGACAGGCTGTGGGAAACAACACCGACGATATCGCCGAACTGTGCAGCTATGCACACCGATTCGGATGCAAAGTGTATGTGACCGTAAACACCATAATATACGACAACGAACTCGAAGCCACACAGCAGCTGATAAACGAACTGGGCAGAGCCGGCGTTGACGCCATACTGGTGCAGGACATGGGACTGCTGAAGCTGGAGTTGCCAGGAAACGTGGCACTGCACGCAAGCACGCAAACCGACAACCGTACGGCGGAAAAGGTGGAATGGCTCTCCGGAAAAGGCTTCAGGAGAGTGGTGCTGGCAAGGGAACTGGGCATCAGCGAGATAAAGGCTATACACGAGAAATGCCCGGAAACGGAACTTGAGGCATTCGTACACGGCGCCCTATGCGTAAGCTATTCGGGCGTGTGCTACGCCTCGGAAAACTGTTTCGGAAGAAGTGCCAACCGTGGACAATGCGCCCAGTTCTGCCGACTGAAATTCAATCTTCTGGACTGCGAAGGCAACACCGTGATAGACGGAGCACATCTGCTGTCGCTTAAGGACATGTGCAGAATAGAGTCGCTGGAAAGACTTGCCGATGCCGGGGTGGTATCGTTCAAGATTGAGGGCAGGCTGAAGGACATCAGCTACGTGAAGAACGTGACGGCAGCATACAGCCGGAAACTCAACGAGATTATAGCGAACAGACCCGGAGAATACCGGCGAGCATCGCTCGGCGTATGCGACAATGAGTTTGAACCCAATCTGAAAAAGACTTTCAACCGTGGGTTCACCGAATATTTCCTCGACGGGAGGAGAAGCGACCTCGCCTCGTTCTACACCCCGAAGGCGATGGGCGAATTTGTGGGCAAGGTGAAGGAGATAAGGGGCAACTCGTTCAACGTGGCAGGAACGGCAAACTTCGCCAACGGTGATGGTCTCTGCTTCATAAATGAAAACAAGGAACTCGAAGGCTTCAGAATCAACAAAGCCGAGGGCAACAGGCTGTTTCCGCTCAAGATGCCACGCAATCTGAAACGCGGCATTGCCCTATACAGGAACAACGACCAGCAGTTCGAGAAACAGCTGAACAGCGACAAGACGCAGCGCAAGCTGCCGATAAGCATCGAACTAAAGGTGACAGAAAACCGGCTGATGCTCACGGCAAGCATCAACGGCACACCCATTGCCGTAACCGCTGAAAGGGACACGGCACTCGACACTGCGAAGAAACCGCAAGGCGAGAACATTGCACGCCAGCTATCAAAGCTCGGCAACACAAGCTTCAAGGTGTGCGGCATATCATTACAGCCTGCAGAATTCCCGTATTTCGTACCGAACAGTCTGCTCGCAGAAATGCGCCACGAATGTGTGGAGATGCTCGCCGGCAGCAACATCGCGGAAGGAACGGCAGCGGCAGAGTCTACCCTGCAACACAAAGGAATGCCGGCGGCTGACAACGGCAGACCGTCGAACTATCCACTCCCGTATATGTACAACATTGCCAACCACCTGGCAAAGAAATTCTACGAGGAGGAAAATCTGAAGAACATCCGTCCGGCTTTCGAGATAAGCAAGCCGGAATCACCTCTCGTCATGCAGTGCAGATACTGTCTGAGATACGAAATCGGACAATGCAAGAAGCGCAACGATGCAAGAAACCTGCTCAAGGACCCACTCCGACTGCAGCTTGCCGACGGAAAGACATTCCGTCTGGAATTCGACTGTGCCAAATGCCAAATGAACATATACGCTGACAATTAAACAAAACAAGGAAGAAGAACATCATGAAACCCATCCGTCTACTGTCAACACTCGCCATATTGCTCCTTGCAAGCATACTGATGCAAAGCTGCTACCACAAGCGCACCTTCGGCACAATCAACGCCGCCGACACCACGCAATACAGCGAGCGGCAGATAGACTCGCTTGCATTCGCCTATACGCACCACTATTCGCAGAACTTCAACTTCATCATCAAGCCCGACTCGCTTATATTGCTGAAACAGCAACCGGAGGAGCTGTTGAGCGGATTGGTGACAGATACTGTGCGGCTGAACCGCGGCGAGAGGGTTGCCGTAGCCGACATACGAATTCTTTCTGCCGACCCCGTAGACTCCGTATGGGTGCAACTGGCACGCGACCAGTATACCTTCGGCTGGATTCACGAGAAGGAGATGCTGAAAGCCGTTGTGCCCGACGACCCCATATCGCAGTTCATTTCCACTTTTTCCGACACACACCTGCTGATAACGCTCATCATAATAAGCATCATATCAGCTGCATACCTGTTCAGGAACCTGTTCCGGCGCAAGGCAAAGATTCTGTTCTTCAACGATATAAGTTCGTTCTACCCCACTCTGCTTACACTCATCGTGGCAACGGCGGCAGCGTTCTATGCCAGCATGCAACTGTTCGCCATCGACAAATGGCAGGACTTCTATTTCCACCCCACGCTGAACCCGTTCTCCGTATCGCCGCTCCTGGCGATATTCCTTGCGTCGGTGTGGTCGATGCTCATCGTGGGCATAGCCACCATCGACGAGGTGCGGCGTGCCCTACCCTTCGGCGAGGCGATACTCTATCTCTGCGGACTGTGCGGTATATGTGCCCTCTGCTACATCATTTTCAGCATTACCACCTTATATTATATAGGCTATCCGCTGCTCGTGGCATTCTATTATTTTGCCATAAGGAAATATATGCAGCATTCGAGTCGGCACTATATATGCGGAAAATGCGGTGCAAGGATGCAGAGCAAAGGTGTCTGTCCGGAGTGTGGAGCCATAAACGAATAAGGCTTGCAGCGCAACAGCCGCCGCAAAATCCACATTTATTATGATTGCGCCACTCGCGGAAAGCCTGTACCTTTGCACCCATGAAAGATTTGAACAGAATTATCACACTTGCATGCGGATGCATCCTCATTCCGCAATGCGCTTTATCAAACACAATTGAAGACAAGAGTAACACGTTGGAAGGCAGACTGTCTCCCTCGGTTGCAAGCACCGATTCGTCGAGGATATTCAATCTGGACGAGATTGTTGTCGTGTCGCAACCCAAAGAAAGCGCCATCCTGCGCCAGCAGCCTATGGCATCAAGCATATTCACCGACGAGGAGATGAAAAGGCTCGGACTGCGCGACATCAGCGACCTGTCGTCGTTCGTCCCTTCATTCCAGATGCCTTCCTACGGTTCGCGCCTTACCTCTTCGATGTATATACGCGGCATCGGTTCGCGTGTGAACAATCCTGCCGTAGGGATGTACGTCGACGGAATGCCCATACTGAGCAAGAGCGCGTTCAATATCCACACTTATCAGATTGACCGTGCCGACGTGCTGCGCGGACCGCAAGGCACACTCTACGGAATGAACACAGAAGGCGGACTGGTAAGACTATACTCCAAGAGCCCATTCACGAACAGCGGCACAGAAATAAAGCTCGGCATAGGCAACGGAATGTACAGAAACGCCGAAGTTGCCACTTATCAGAAACTGAATGATAACACAGCCATGTCGGTAGCAGGATTCTACAACGGACAAAACGGTTTCTTCAAGAACACGACCACCGGCAAAAGAGCCGACGCTTCTGACGAGGCCGGCGGCAAGATGCGCATCATTTATACCCCGACAAACAAACTCACATTCGACTATATCGCCGACTACCAATACACGAACCAGAACAGTTTCCCATACGGAAACCTCGACAACAGCAGCGGCAGAACTTCATCCCCGTCGACAAACAGGGAGAACACTTACCGGAGGAATATGCTGAACACGGCTTTGAACATAAGGTATGTGACTCCGGGTATAACGTTCAACTCCACAACGAGTTATCAATTCCTGTCCGACAACATGAATATGGACCAGGACTACACCTCGCTCGACTATATGCATCTGCAACAGAAGCAGCTGCAAAACGGTATCACGCAGGAGTTTGCCCTGAAAGGCAGGAAGAACAGATGGCGGCACACTACCGGCATCTTCGGTTCGTATCAATGGACAAGGACTGACGCCCCCGTATCGTTCGACCATGATTTCACATCCAATATGGCTGCCACTATACAGAATGGAATGTACGGCGCGATGGTGAACGCAATGAAAAACAAATTCAGCGCCATACCCGGCATGACCGACGAACGCGCAGAAGCTATGGCAAAGGAAACCATCGAAAAAGCAGGAGGAGTGAAGGTAAACAGTCTGGAGATGACTGTTCCGGGACTGTTCCGCACACCGCAGTCCAACCTCGGCGTGTTCCACGAATCGGCAGTGGAGCTGACCGACTGGCTGACTATGACCGTGGGCTTGCGCTACGACTACAGTCATGTGAAAATCAACTACGAAACGAGTGCTGCAATGAACATTGCCGTGAGCGTGATGGGACAGGAGGCAGCAAGCAGTATCCTCTCGTCGCTGAACAACGTCAAGAGCAACAGCTACAATCAGGTGCTGCCAAAGCTCGGCTTCACGCTGAAACTCAACGACAACGGAAGCAACGCATACGTGCTGGTGAACAAAGGCTACCGCTCTGGAGGCTACAACATACAGATGTTCTCCGACATACTCCAGACGGAACTGCGTGCCAACAGCAGCCAGTCGGTGCGCGGCGACCTGAACATCCAGCATACCGACGAAGATTACCGAAAGATAAACTCCACGATTTCATACAAGCCGGAATTCTGCTGGAACTACGAGGCAGGAACCCATCTGAACCTCTTCGGCAACACGGTGCAGGCTGATTTCTCTGTCTACTACATGAAAATCCGCAACCAGCAGCTCTCCGTCATGGCAGGCACATACGGTTTCGGCAGAATGATGGTGAATGCAGGGCGCAGCCACAGTTGTGGCATTGAGGCTACACTGCGCGGAAAGGCTGCAAACAACAACCTGTCGTGGAGTGCCGCCTACAGCTACACCAGCTCCAAGTTCAACAAATACGAGGAAGAGAAAAACGGCACAACTATTGACTATGCCGACAACTACGTGCCGTTCATTCCGCAGCACACGCTGTGTGCCGCTGCCGACTACTCTATCCCGTTTGCCAACAGCGCACTGAAATCAATCGTGATAGGAGCGAACACCACGGCGCAGGGCAAGACCTACTGGGACGAGGCAAACACCTTCAGCCAGAAGTTCTATGCAGTGCTCGGCGCTCATGTCGATGCCAACTTCAAGTCTGTCGGAATATCAGTGTGGGGCCGCAACATTACTGCTACGAGATACAACACGTTTGCCTTCAGCAGCAACGCTACTGGCAAGACCCTCTATCTGGCACAACGCGGCAACCCCTTTCAGATTGGTGCCGACATAAGGATGAAGTTCTGATTCTGCTACTACACAAGACAGAATCCGCACGCAGCACAAACATCACACACATCTGTAATATCCATCAGGAGGAAAACGGAAACGGTTTTCCTCCTTTTCGTTATACTTATGCCGGGCGCGCCAAAGAAAAAAGGTGCAGTTCCCGTATCATCAGAACTGCACCTTAATTTCTTAATATATCGCTTTCCGGTCATTCAACGCTTCTATCGTAATTCAGCGTTTATCCCATCCAGCGTTTCCTTTTTATCATTCTTGCTTTAGCAAACCTTCTCAAGCTTCTTCATTACGGAGAAGATGAAGAGGAACGAGAGCAGACAGAGACCTACGAGTACGCCCCATACTGCTGCCAGCGGAATCTGCTTCCAGAGCAGACCCGGAATCATAACGAGGAAGTTACCGATAGCAGTAGCACCAAACCAGCATCCCATCATCACACCCTTGTACTTTGGAGGAGCCACCTTCGATACGAAGCTGATACCCATCGGAGAGAGCAGGAGCTCTGCGAATGTGAGCACGAGGTATGTTGAAACGAGCCACATCGGAGAAACGCGGTCGCCGCCGTCGTATGTCAGTCCGAGCGAAGAAGCCACCATCACGATATAGCCTACTCCTGCAACGAGCATACCGAGACCGATTTTGCGCGGTGCCGACGGCTCCTTGCCTTTCTTTGCAAGCCAAGCGAACACAGCCATTGAAACCGGAGTAAGACCCACAACGTAGCACGGGTTGAACTGCTGGAAGAGCGGAGCCTTCAGGTCGATTACCTCACCCTCTGCGCTGATATACTTGTATGCGAGGAATGCAACGGCAAGAAGAATGATGGCACCGGAGATGTTTCTTGTCTTCGATGTTGTTGCACCAGCAAATGCGAACAAAGAGTAGATGATGAAGATTACAGCCACGAGGTTCGTCACATCGAACAGCATTGCGGTGATTCCTGCAGCCTGAGTATCAGTGAAGTCGCGTGCGAACAGAGTCAGTGTAGCACCGTTCTGGTGGAATGCCATCCAGAAGAAGATAACCACTACGAACACGAGGAAGAGAGCAACGAGACGATCCTTTGTCTCCTTCGGCGAGATTGTGTCTGCTGCTGCAGCTGCCTGGGTCTTGTTTCCTGCCTTGCCGCTGTTGTCCCCTTCGCATACGCTTGCGAATGTGCTCTTGAATCCGTAATAGATGAGGATGGAGATAATCAGCGAGATACAAGCCACGCCGAACGCGAAGTGGTAAGAATCAGCCTCGCTCACTCCGAGAGTGTTCTGAGCGTAGTCCATAATCTTCACGGCAGCTGTCGGTGCGAACAGCGCGCCGATGTTGATGGCCATATAGAAGATGGAGAAAGCCGAGTCGCGCTTGCCCTCCATTTCGGGAGAGTCGTAGAGATTTCCCACCATTACCTGCAGGTTACCCTTGAAGAGACTCGTTCCCACACTGATAAGAATCAGCGCGGCGCCCATCAGGGCGATAGCCGGCATACCCTCGCCTGCCGGAACAGCAAGACACAGATAACCGATGAACATAATGAAGATGCCAAGCGTCACACACTTGTTGAAACCGATTTTGTCGGCAATGGCACCACCTGCGATAGGCAGGAAGTAAACCAGCATCAAGAAACTTGAGTAGACTGTTGTTGCCAGTCCCTCGCTCCAGTGGAAATTAGCCTGGAGGAAGAGCAGGAAAACTGCAAGCATGGTGTAGTAACCAAAGCGCTCGCCGGTGTTGGCTAATGCCAACGCATAAAGGCCTTTCGGCTGTCCTTCAAACATAAGCGTTAATTTTTTTAGTGTTTAAATTTATAGATTAAAGTTATTAAAATATTCTCAGCGCGTGATATCGAACAGATAGGTGAGCTTTACCACGATGTTCCCGAAATTCGATTTCCCGAAGAAGTCTTTTTTCGAATCGCTGTAAATGTTGCCCAGACCATAGTAGTAGCGCCCTTCTATCTGGAAGTGTCCCGCCTTCTTGTGGGAGTATTCCATGCCGAGTCCGGCGGCAATGCCGTAGTCGAACTTGTTTTCCACGGGCATCGTCTCCTGCGCCACGGTCGTGTTCGCGCGGTCGTCGAGATTAGGGTGTGCCAGGTCGTATGTTGCCTTGGTGGATTCGCTCAGGTATATTCCCACCTGGGGTCCTGCCTGGAAGAAGAACTGCATTCCTTTCTCCTCCCTGCCCCATGCGAGATGGGCGAACACCGGAATCTGTATGTAGTTCATCTCGCGGCTGTATTCCTCGGCGGCTCCCGTCAGCGGATTCATCACTGGCGCATCGTTGATGTCGAGTATATCCTCTTTCCATCCGATTTTCGAGTAGTTCACCTCTGCCTGCACTGAACATATTGTGTTAAAATACTTTTCGCACACATATCGGAACGACACTCCTGCCGTCATTCCTCCGTGCATCTTCTGGTTCACCTTCGGCGTGAAGCCCACGCTGCTCATCACGTAGCCGCCGTTCACTCCCACGCTCATCACGTTGCGGTGCTGCCCTATCTGGGCCTTCGCCGCCAGGGCTGCGAGCATCAGCAGTGCTGCCACAATGTATCTTGTATGATTCATCTTACACCTTATTAATATATATAGCCTGGCGTCAGAATGAAATCTGCGCGATAGAACCGTTCGTGCAGTAGTGTATGAAGCTCATTCCCACATTCTGCATTCCGCCTCCCTGTCCGCCCGCGCGCCTGAAGTGGAGCTGTGTCTGCAGTGCATCCTTGTCGGCATTCTCGCCCGTGAACATCTTTCCTTTCTTCTTTAATCCGCGTATGAAGAACATCGCGTGGTCATAGCCTGTCAGTGCGAAGCGCGGCATATAGTCGAGCATGCTCTGGTCGAACTTCGCCTGATAGTCGGCACTGAATGCCTTTGTGGCTGAGGAGAGCGGATTGTAGTAGAAGTGCGTCGGCACGTAGGTGTCGTAGCTGCAGAACTTTTCCATGTCGTATTTTGCATACATCAGCCACTCCGTGTAGCCGAAGAGCGAAATCTTCAGTTTCGGCGCTGTCTGCCTCAGCTGGTCCAGCTTTGCTATCGCGGCGTTGAGTTCCGGCGAGCGCCCGGTGTTCAGCACCACGATGTTCGGCATCGTCCGGCTGAAGACTTTGGCAAAGCTCTCTGCACTGTTCTTCAGGTTCGTCACGCTGCACGGTATTCCCTTTTCGGCAAGCGCCTTGCGCAGTGTGAAAGTGAACACGCCCTTGTCGCTCTGGCGGTCGTTGCAGTCGATCACCACCACATTGCACGCGCGATTGCGGTAGACGAAATGGCGCACCACTTCGCCGTAGAAGAATTCCGGACTCTGGTATACCTGGAAGATATTGGGGTTCGTCGCCACGTCGTTGCCCGTTATCGAGAATGGAATCACGAGCTTTATGTCATTCTTGCGCACGAATTCGGACATTACCGGCACCTGTTTCGAATACAGCGGACCGAAAATCACGTCGCACTTGTCGGCTCCCTGCTGTGCCAGCGTGGTGCTGATATTGGCATCCACCGGCACGTTCCATGCCTTCACGTCGATGTTGTAGCCTTCCTTTTTCAGTTTTCCGCAAGCCATCAGCATCCCGCGGTAGTATTCGAGCATCCGTCTGCCGTCGCCGTCCACGTTGTGCAGCGGCAGCATCACCCCCACTTTCACGGCGTTTGCCGCCTCTTTTTCGGCTGCGGCGGCTGCCTGCGGCTTGTTCTTAGCCTGCGCTGCTCCGTTCTGCTTTGCGTCTTTCGAATATGGGATAAAGATATAGTCTCCCTTCTTCAGCTCATAGCCCAAGGCGTTCATGTCGGGGTTAGCCTTTATGAGTTCTTCGATTGTTATACCGAAATTCTTTGCGATGCCAAAAACCGTCTCTCCTTTTTTCACCTTGTGCATCTCCCTGTAGTTCTGTGTCTGCGCGCCGGCTACAGCGGCGCACAACAGGCAGGCGAGAACCAATGTGTACCTGATAAAACGTGTCATATTTTCTCTTTTTATTGAATTTGGCTACAAAGTTACATCATTATATCCGAAATAGCAAAGGTTTTATTTTGATAAAATGACGAAAATTCAAATTATACGCTTCTTGAAATCCCGCGATACGGCATTATGCGGATGTTTTTAAATGTCCACATCCCAACGGAGGAACTTGCAGGAAACGGCACTGCCGGCAAGCAATATGCCGTTTACGGTGCACAAGTGGGTAGTTTACGACCCGCAAGTGGGCCGTTTACGGCTCGCAAACGGGTGAGTTACGACCCGCAAGTGAGCCATTTGCGAAAATACACGAATAATACAGGGAACCGATAGGCTACTGCCTGCAGGAAAGACACCGGGGAAAGAGGGCCGCACGGTATGGTTTCCACTGACAGAACTGTGGGGGCAAGCCGACACCAAAGAGGCTGCCGCACGGCGGAATGAAAACACGGCGGAAAATAATGGAAAGGAAATTCTTGCGTATATGAATGGAAATAAGTATTTTTGCATATTGCATTTATGAATGCGCGTGTATACTTTATAAATAAGACAAAACTTTTCACAACATTTCAGCAAGATGCCGGCAAAGATAACATCATTATCCATATACAGGGAAACGCTGTCGAAGGCTTTGGAACGCATGGCCAACAGCGACGACATACAGGAGGTATTCAGAGAAGTGCTCAGCGACATAAGGGAGTACTACCAGGCAGGCAGGGTCTCCATAATAACGGCAAGGGCTGACGAGCCGAACTTCCACACCTGCCTCTTCGAGATTGACGACGAAGGAGTGGGAACATGTATGGAATGTATAGACGGGTTCCTGAAGAACAACCCCTCATGGCTGGAAAGGCTGAAAAGCGAAGACAGCATCATAGTGGACGACACGCACAAGCTGAACAGTAAGGAATACCTTACGAAACAATTATTCCTCCAGCTCGGAGTGAGGGCACATATCGCCGTGCCGATAAAGGAGGAGCCGCCACAGATGAGCTTCCTATGCGTGGACATTCTCGACCGCCCGTACCACTGGACCGCCGACGACGAGAGTATGCTGAAGGACGTGGCGAACCTGATAATGATGTGGCGCAAGCTACAGGCATCGAACAAGAAGGTGAAGGAGGAAAAGGAATACATACAGAACATTTTAGACCACATCCCGGTGGGAGTAGCCCTCTACGACAAGCAGGGAAAAATGAGATATGCCAACAGGAGCGTGCTGAAAGTGTTCTTCACCGACAGCATTGAGCATATCGATGAATTCAACCTCTTCGAGAGCCGCATACTGACGGAAAAGGAAAAGGAGCAGATAAGGGGAAAAGAAAGCTTCTCCACGTTCTTCGAATACACCTACGGCAGCAAACCCACACAGAAAAGCTCACCAACGGGAAAAGCCCTGAATCTAAAGGCAAACTACAGCAAGCTGTACGATAACGACGGCAACCTACTGGCATATCTGGGCACATACATCGACAAGACGCGCGAGAACAGCATAAGCGAAAAAATAAAGGAGTTGGACGGCTATATGTCGGTTTGCGCAGAGTTCGCAAAGATTGGATTCTCAAGGGTGAACGTGATGGACGGCACGGGCTACGGCACGAGGCAGTGGTTCCGCAACGCGAACATAGAGCCCGACAGCAACAGGGAGGACTACGCCAAGACCGTGAGCCGCCTGCACCCCGACGACATGAGAGACGTGTTGACGTTCCGCAGCGTGGTGATGTACGACCCCACAATGACACTCAACAGAAGACTGCGAGTGAAGAAAGACGACGGCAGCGGCAAATACGACTACTTGCAGACATACTCGGTAGTGACGAAATACGAGCCGCAGAACGGCATTGTGGAGATATGTTCCATCAGCCACAACATAAACCGGCAGGTGAACATAGAACAGATGCTCATCGAGGCAAGGAACGAGGCTGAAAAGGCAGACAAGCTGAAGACGGCTTTCCTCGCCAACATGAGCCACGAGATACGCACGCCGCTGAACGCCATCGTGGGGTTCTCGCAGCTGCTGTGCAGCGATGCCGTGCCGGAGGAGGAAAAAAGCGAAGTGGCGGAGATAATAGAGAACAACAATTCGCTGCTGCTGCAGCTGATTAGCGACATACTGGACCTGGCAAAGCTGGAGGCAGGCACACTGGAATTCAAAATGAAAGAGACCGACGTGAACAGCATCTGCCGCACGGTAGCCTCGGCGGTGGAGATAAAGCTGAAGCCGGAAGTGAAGATGATTATAAGCTGCCCCGAAACGGAATGCCGCATTACGACCGACCCGAACCGGCTGAAGCAGGTGATGCTGAACTTCGCCACAAACGCAGCGAAATTCACCAATGACGGACACATAAGGCTGGGATACACGCGTGTGGACAAGGCGCACATCCGACTCTTCGTGGAAGACACGGGCATCGGCATAGAGAAGGAGAAGATTAGCCAGGTGTTCAAACGATTCGTGAAGCTGAACCGATTCAAGCCGGGCAACGGACTGGGACTACAGATAAGCCGCGAAATAGTGGCAAAGCTCGGCGGACAGATAGGCGCCGACAGCGAACTGAGCAAGGGATCCACCTTCTGGTGCATACTGCCCACGGGGGGGGGTAGAAAAATAGCCGCCCCAAAGAAAGAACAAGCAAAATAACATTAACACCATACGAGGATGACACTATACCGGAAAATATTATCAGCCGCACTGCTGATGGCAGCGGCAACGGCAATGGCAGACGTGAACGACGAAACACCAGCGATAAACCCTACAGCCACGTATACCGACATAAACGGAGAGGAAACGGAATCAAGCGAAATGTCGGGGCAGGCACCGCTCATAGGCAGGTTCAAGGCAAACGCGAGCAATACCGACGGATACACCGCCACATACGAATGGCGATTCACGAAGGAGGGGGAGACAAACCCATACCTGACGAGATATGAGGAGGACACGGAATACACGTTCAACACAGCCGGAAGCCACAGCATCGTGCTCTACGCCACATTCACCAAGGGGAACGACGTGATAGAATACGGACAGGAATACTGGAGCGAGGTGGCTCCGCTGCGCGTGACCATCAGCGAGAGCAAGCTGGAAATGCCAAACGCCTTCTCGCCGAACGGCGACGGGATAAACGACATATACAAGGCGAAGGACGGATACCAGTCGCTCGTGGAATTCCATGCATACATATTCAACCGCTGGGGAAAGAAACTATACGAATGGACGAACCCCACCGACGGATGGGACGGGAAATACAACGGAAAGGACGTGGCACAGGGAGTGTACTTCGTGCTCGTGGAGGCAAAGGGAGCCGACGGAAAGAGATATAAAATCAAACGCGACGTGAACCTGCTCAGAGGATTCACCGAATCGACCAACAACGGAGGAGCAACGGAATGACAAGGGAAGACGAAAAGATAAACGTGTGGGGCGCGAGAGTGCACAATCTGAAGAATATCGACGTGGAGATTCCGCGAGGAAGCCTGACCGTGATTACCGGACTGAGCGGCTCGGGAAAATCATCGCTCGCCTTCGACACAATCTTCGCCGAAGGACAGCGCAGATACATAGAAACGTTTTCTGCATACGCACGCAACTTCCTGGGAGGACTGGAAAGACCCGACGTGGACAAGATTACGGGACTCAGCCCCGTGATAAGCATCGAACAGAAAACGACGAACAAAAACCCACGCTCCACCGTGGGCACGACAACAGAGATATACGACTTCCTGCGACTGCTCTATGCGCGCGCTGGAACGGCATACAGCTATGTGACGGGCGAAAAGACGGTGAGATACACCGAAGAGGAGGTGCTGAAGATGATTCTCACAGCATACGCAGGCAAGAGGATATTCATCCTCGCACCGCTCGTGAGGAACAGGAAGGGACACTACCGCGAACTGTTCGAATCGATGCGCAAGAAGGGCTACCTATACGCAAGGGTGGACGAAGAGATAAGGGACATAGAAAGCGGAATGAAACTCGACCGCTACAAGAACCACAACATCGAGGTGGTGATAGACAAGCTGGCGGTGCGCGACAAAGACGACGAACGACTGCGCAAAAGCGTGGAAACGGCAATGAGACAGGGCGACGGACTGATGATGATTATGGACAAGGACACGGGAAAGGCGAAATACTACAGCAAACGACTCATGTGCCCTACATCGGGCATCGCCTACGGCGACCCGGCACCGAACAAATTCTCGTTCAACTCGCCGGAAGGAGCATGTCCGCGATGCAAAGGACTTGGACTCGTGAACGAAATCGACCTCGAAAAGATTATCCCCGACAGCAGTATGTCGATACATGAAGGCGGAATCGTGCCGCTGGGGAAATACAAAAACCAGATGATATTCTGGCAGATAGGGGCGATACTGGAGGAATGCGAACTGACGTTGAAAACCCCAATAAAAGACATACCCGACGACACGCTGAACGATATCCTGTACGGACGCGTGGAGAAGATAAAGATAAGGAAAGAGGTGGTACACACGTCAAGCGACTATTTCGTGGAATACGACGGAGTGGTGAAATACATACAGTCGGCAATAGAGAACGACGACAGCAAGGAGGCGCAGAAATGGGCGGAACAGTTCCTCACCGTGAGGCAATGTCCCGAATGCCACGGGCAGCGTCTCAACAGGGAATCGCTCTCCTACAGAATATGGGACAAGAACATATCAGAGGTTGCAGCTATGGATATCAGCGAACTGGACAAATGGCTGACCGAAGCCGAAACACACCTCGACAGCAAACAGAAACGCATAGCCGAAGAGATTCTGAAAGAGATACGCTCAAGAATAAGATTCATCCTCGACGTGGGACTGGACTATCTCTCGCTGAACCGGCAGTCGGTATCGCTGTCAGGAGGCGAAAGCCAGCGGATAAGGCTTGCCACACAGATAGGCTCGCAACTCGTGAACGTGCTCTACATTCTCGACGAGCCGAGCATCGGACTGCACCAGCGCGACAACGAGAAACTCATTGGTTCGCTGAAGGAGCTGCGCGACATGGGCAACACGGTAATCGTGGTGGAACACGACCGCGACATGATGACGAACGCCGACTATATCGTGGACATCGGTCCGGGAGCAGGAAGGAAAGGCGGCAAGGTGGTGTTCCAGGGGACACCGGCACAGATGCTGGAGCAGCACACCGTGACAAGCGACTATCTGAACGGAGAGCGGCGCATAGACGTGCCGGCGGAAAGGCGCAAGGGCAACGGCAAAAGCGTATGGATAAAGGGAGCGAGCGGCAACAACCTGAAGAATGTGGACGTGGAGTTCCCGCTCGGAAAGCTTATCGTAGTGACGGGAGTGAGCGGCAGCGGCAAATCGACACTCGTGAACGAGACGCTACAACCGATACTGAGCAAGCACTTCTTCCGTTCGCTCAAGGAACCGATGCCATACAAGAGCATCGAGGGAATGGAGAACCTCGACAAGGTGGTGAACGTGGACCAGTCGCCGATAGGCAGGACACCGCGCTCAAACCCAGCCACATACACGGGGGTGTTCAGCGACATACGCTCGCTGTTCGTGAATCTTCCGGAGGCTAAGATACGCGGATACAAACCGGGACGCTTCTCGTTCAACGTGAAGGGCGGACGCTGCGAGGCATGCGGCGGCAACGGATACAAGACGATTGAGATGAACTTCCTGCCCGATGTGATGGTGCCGTGCGAGGTGTGCCACGGCAAACGCTACAACCGCGAGACGCTGGAAGTGAGATACAAAGGGAAAAGCATAGCCGACGTGCTCGACATGACCGTGAACCAGGCGGTGGAATTCTTCGAAAACGTGCCCGACATTCTGAGGAAAATAAAGACTATACAGGATGTGGGACTGGGATACATAAAACTCGGACAACCGTCGACAACACTGAGCGGCGGCGAATGCCAGCGAATGAAACTCGCCACGGAACTGAGCAAGCGGGACACTGGAAAAACGATGTACATACTGGACGAACCTACAACAGGACTGCATTTCGAGGACATCAGAATCCTGATGAACGTGCTGCAGAAGCTTGTGGACAAGGGGAATACGGTGCTTATCATCGAGCACAACCTCGATGTGATAAAGCTTGCCGACCATATTATTGATATGGGACCCGAAGGCGGCAGAGGCGGAGGCATGGTTATGGCCACCGGCACCCCGGAACAGGTGGCGCAGAGCAGCAAGGGCTTCACCGCGAAATTCATAAAGGAAGAACTGGAAAGATAACACAATGGGCAGGTCTGCTTAAATGTTGCAGACCTGCCCATAACCATAAATACGGCAGACACCCTTGCACTTCCCAATCAGCGCAAGGGTGTCTGTATTGTTTTATCAGAACCGCGTCATAACCTCAAACACGATTTTGTCTCTCTCTGACACCTTCGGCACGGCATTCTTTCCGTAGAAATACTTCTCGTAGTTGATGCGTATGTCGGAAATGAAAGGCTTGGCAAGACTGAACGTGATGCCGCCCGTAACTCGCGAACGCTTATAGTCGGTCAGCTGCAGCGAACCGTCTTCGGCAAGCGAGCCGTCGCTGTGGTCGGTCATAAAATCGTAGCGCACAAGCGGAGATACTTTCTTTATCATGCACTTGGCATTCTTCACGCTGATGTCGTAGTTCACAAAGCCATTGAAGGAATGCACCGGACGGAAAGAGTCGTGCGAATAATGCTTGTAGAGATACTCTGCCTCGATATGCCAGCCTGCCCGATGGAAGTTGGCACCGGCATCATACATCATTATATCGTTCTTGTTGGGGCTTATCTTCTGCGTGCTGAGCGCCAGGCTAAAGCCGCCGGGAAGAAACATCTGAGCCTTTGCTGAGAAGTTGATTTCCTTGGTCCAGTAGTCCTTTTGGTTTGTCAGACCAGAGCCGTTGAACATACCAGCCTCGATGATGAACGGTATTCCGACATTGAAACTGTAACCCAAAGTGGCTCCAACATCACGCACGTTGCCCACCTGCTTGGCAATGAAAGAACGGTTGGCAAAATATTGCTGATGGGGAGAACGGTGGGCATCGATGGTGAAAGGCACACGCATCTGTCCGATGGTGAAGCTCAAGCCCGACATCGGCTTTATCCTCGTATATGCATCGAGCATCTTTATCTTTCCCTCATCGCATAAGTCTATTTCCGCCTTATACTCCACCTGCTTAGCCACCTTACCCGAAACGCTCAACCGCGCGGTTCTTACCTCAAAGCGGCTCTCGCCCTCCTCGGTCTGCATTTCATACTTGCCTCTCACTGTACCGTTGATGCGCGGCGTCAGGTCCACTTTCTCATCCTCGCCGTTTGCCGTCTGAGCCATTGCAGGAAAAGCAACGCACACAAACGCCACCAGGGAACAATACCTTTCTCTAAATGTCATAAATCTTTCTACTTTTAAAATTATGGCACAAAGGTAGTGGGGCGATATAAAAAAAACGTTACAACAATGTTACGATAGCGGTAAAGGTGACATTTCCCCACACTTTATATGTATAGTCCACATATTCTATATACATTATCATCACATCCTATATGCAAAATCTTCATAATCTATATGTATAGCACTCAAGCCCGATATGTTTTGTACATCACACTCTATTGTATATACGAAGGAATCATGCACGAAGATTGGGCAACAG
>OQVS01000578.1_pt1 | contig 25144 bp, 17 predicted proteins | sample 1691601 | NCBI WGS metagenome assembly OQVS01 (sample SAMN03418268, study PRJEB22391) | human gut metagenome | biome: human-gut; feature: organic feature; material: feces | host: Homo sapiens | place: Tanzania | collected 2013-01
CCCATTCCTCTTGTTGCCACAGCACATTACATCTACGACCTCAAGCTGATGACCTGCGCCGCAAGGATGGTGGGCAACAAGACGGACGAGACGAAATATTCCACATTATATAATAGGGTGGTGGAAGCCTTCAACAGGGAGTTCTATAAACCGGACTCCTGCTGCTACGGCACAGGTAGCCAGACATCCAATGCCCTGCCGCTGTTCCTCGGCATTACGGGCGAGAACAAAGAGAAAGTGTTGCAGTCGCTGATTGCCGACATAGAGAAGCATGGCAACCGCCTTACCACCGGCGATGTGGGCAACCGCTACCTATTCATAACGCTCTCCCAGAACAACAAGGACGAGTTGCTCTACAAGATGCTCAACCACTATGAGACACCGGGCTATGGCTTCCAGATAAAGCAAGGGGCAACAACACTTACCGAACAGTGGGACCCGCGCCAGGGTTCATCGTGGAACCACCTGATGATGGGACAGATTGACGAATGGTTCTTCAAGCGTCTTGCCGGCATACAGAACATGCCTGGAACAAACGGTATGCGCCATCTGCTCATATCCCCTACACTCGTGGGCGACATGACATGCGTGAATGGTTCCACGACCACGCTCTACGGCAAAGTGGCGGTGGACTACACCAAGGAGCACCTCACCGTGGAGATACCCGTGGGCTGCGATGCCACGATATCTCTCAAAGGCGGATTCACGAAGAAAGTGGGCAGCGGAAGGCATACAATAAACGCAAAAAAACATTTCTTTTGTTATTAAAACATTATTTCTTCACTTACGGCTATGCTTTTCTACATAAATATTGTACTTTTGCAACGGTAATGTGCATGACACAGATGCAAAATATAAGCAAGAAGTGAAAGTGAGAACAGGTAAGATTACAAACACCGCAACAAAGTTGCTGCTGCCTATACTGCTTGGCAGCGTGATACTGTATTGGATGTACCGCGACTTCGACTTCAAGCGCATCGAGCACACCATGCTCCATGAGATGGACTGGACGTGGATGCTGCTCTCGCTTCCGTTTGGCGTAACGGCACAGCTTTTCCGAGGCATACGATGGAGACAGACACTGGAACCGGTGGGCGAACACCCGCGGTTGTCCACATGCGTCAACTCCATATTCATGTCATACGCGGCAAGCCTCGTAATCCCGCGCATCGGCGAATTCACGCGCTGCGGCGTGCTGACCAGGTGCGACGGCGTGTCGTTTGCCAAGGCTCTGGGCACCGTGGTCACGGAACGCGCCATCGACACACTGCTCGTAATGCTGATAACGGGAATCACCCTGCTCGTGCAGATGCCGATATTCAACAGCTTCTTCGCAAGCACCGGCACCAATGTCGATACGATACTCAGCAGCTTCTCCGCCACGGGTTACATCGTGACGGCGATATGCGCCGCTGCCGTGGCAATACTGCTGCACTTCCTGCTCCGCCGATTGAGCATATACAACAAGGTGAGGGCCACGCTGCGCGGAATATGGCAAGGAATGAGTTCGCTGAAGAACGTGGAGAACATTCCGCTCTTCATCCTCCTCACCCTGGGGATATGGGGCAGCTATTTCCTGCACTACTACCTCACGTTCTTCTGCTTCGGCTTCACATCGGGGCTCGGACTGATGTGCGGACTTGCCACCTTCGTGGTGGGCAGCATAGCCGTAATCGTGCCCACGCCGAACGGAGCCGGACCGTGGCACTTCGCCGTAAAGACGATGTTGCTGCTCTACGGGGCGACCGTAATCAGCGGCAGACAGATAACCGAGGAGGAAGCCCTCTCGTTCGTGCTCATCGTGCACACCATACAGACGATGCTCGTCATACTGCTGGGCATTGCGGCATGGATAGCCGTGAAGCCGCGCCCACAGAGGCCATAAACGATTTGTAACGGATAAACAATAACACGCTTCTCCCCGAAGTGAGCAATCACACTCCGCCACCACACAACAAGAAACGGCGGAACAAAAAGGGAGGGGATTAAAAAATTTTCAATACTATGAGTGAAATCAGAAACCTTAAGCCAGAGTCTCTCTGGAGAAATTTCGACGATCTGACACAGGTGCCACACCCATCAGGTCATTTGGAGAAAGTGCAGAAGTTCCTGCTCGAGTTTGCAAAGCGCATAGGCGTAGAGGCATTCATGGACGAAACCGGAAACGTGATAATGCGTAAGCCGGCCACTCCGGGAATGGAGAACCGCAAGACGGCTATCCTCCAGGCACATATGGACATGGTGCCGCAGAAGGACCCGAAGGTGGAACACAACTTCGAGACTGACCCTATCCAGACATGGATTGACGGGGAGTGGGTTAAAGCCAAGGGCACAACACTCGGTGCCGACGACGGTATCGGCGTGGCTGCCATCATGGCAATCATGGAGGACAACACTCTGAAGCACGGTCCGCTGGAGGCTCTCATCACCACCGACGAGGAGACCCACATGGTAGGTGCCAACGGCTTGAAGCCGGGCGTGCTCACAGGAGAGATTCTGCTCAACCTCGACACCGAGGACGAGGGACAGCTGATTATCGGCAGCGCCGGAGGCGTTGACATCACTGCCACTCTCGACTACAAGGAGGTGGAGACCGACAAGGAGGACATCGCACTTGCCGTTACCGTAAAGGGACTGAAAGGCGGACACTCTGGTCTTGAGATTGGTCTGGGAAGAGGAAACGCCAACAAGATGCTCGTGCGCATCGTGCGCGAGGCAATCAGCGACGACGATGCACGCCTGGCAACATGGCACGGCGGCAACATGCGCAACGCCATTCCGTTCGAGGCAACAGCCGTCCTCACTATGCCCAAGGAGAACAAGGAAGACTTCATGGCTCTTGTGGAAGACTACAAGGAGGATTTCATTAGAGAGTTCAAGGGTGTTGAGGATAGCATAGAGGTTCTCGTGAACGAAGTTGAACTGCCGGCAATGCAGGTTCCGCAGGAAATCCAGGACAACCTCATTGATGCCATCTACGCTGCCCACAACGGCGTATGGCGCTACATCCCATCAATGCCGAACATCGTGGAGACTTCTTCAAACCTCGCCATCGTGAACATTGAGGGCGGAAAGGCAGAATGCCTCATCCTCGCCCGCAGCTCGAGCGAGAGCGTAATGGCAGAGCTCGGCACATCACTCTCAAGCTGCTTCAACATGGCAGGCATGAAGGTGGAGTTCAGCGGCGAATACGGCGGCTGGGACCCGAACCCGGACAGCGAGCTCATCAAGGAGATGCGCCGCATCTACAACGAGCTGTTCGGCAACGAGCCGACTGTGGAGGTGGTTCACGCCGGACTGGAGTGCAGCGTTATACTGAGCAAATATCCGGGCCTGGACATCTGCTCGTTCGGTCCCACACTGCGCTCTCCCCACACAGCCAACGAGCGCTGCCTCTGGGCTACGGTTCCAAAGTTCTGGGACTTGCTCGTGAGAACTCTCGAAGAGATTCCCGCAAAATAATGTGATAAGGAAATGACAATATAAAAAGCGTGCGGTATGTTGTGCTTGACGACAATATACTGCACATTTTTTTTCTGATGTATAATTACGACTATTTTAACAAACATTTATATCTGCATTGCGATAATTTAACACGTTGGATTCAAAATTATTTACACTATTATGTACGATTATCGTCAGTTACATACGGTTGGCTGCTTTGTCGCCAGTTTTCGCGACAGACGATTTCGCGGAATGTCATATTTCCGTTGACGAAAACCGCCGAAAACCGCCTCCAAAGCGACATGCGCCCGATGTTTTTCATCACAAACTCTTCGGTCGTTCATATTGAACGGTTAAAGCGTTTGATAGGAATGACTGCATTTTCCAGGGCTTGTCAAACCCTCGGAAAGCACAATCAGCTGAAAAACAGGATATTGCACGAACCACCGAAAATTTCGATTTTTGCGAACAATTTTTCAGAAGCTTCAAAATATTCGATTCTCAGAGCGCAGACGCCGCGCAATTTTAACAATTGAATGTATCTTTATGTTAAAATCCATACGCCTCTAACCATGCCTCCGGCAGGAAGTACACGAAAAGCCACACCAAGGAACGGATGCCGCTGAAAAAATACGCAAAACGTTAAAATAACACATAAATAGCAATGAGTTAGCGGTTATTAGGAGTAAAAAGAGTAATTTTGCATTCTGTATCGCGATGTACGGACAAGCGACAGAGCGGTACTGCTAATAGAAACGCTGCATTTCATAACGGTAAAGTGAGAAAGAAATCCACTATATTGATATTGCTTTTCGCCTTTCTCTTTGCGATGGCTGGCTCATACATGCCGCTGACGAAAAAGGACAAGAAGCAAAAGACAAACAACGACACCATAGCCCTCGCCGACACGCTGGGGCGCGATTCCCTTATATCCCATACCGCCAGTCTGGCACCCGACACCACGATGATGGACTCGATGGCACTTGCCATATACCGCCACAACAAGCACGTGGACGACTCCATACGCCTGGACAGCATCAACCGAGCCAAGTCTACGGGCATCGACGCGCCGGTGAAATTCAACGCCGCCGACTCGATGGTGTACAACGCCGCAAACAAGTATGCCTTCCTCTACGGCAGCTCTAACGTGGTATACCAGAACATGGACCTGAAGAGCGCCGACATACAGATGAACATGGACAGCAGCCTGGTACACGCCACGGGAGCACGCGATACGACAGGAGTGCTGCAGGGTAGACCCGTGTTCAAGATGGGCGACACGCAGTATGACAGCGACACGATAGCCTTCAACTTCAAGACGAAGAAGGGATTCATAAACAATGTATACACGGAACAGGAAGACGGATTCCTGACCAGCCAGCGCTCGAAGCGCAACGACAAGGGCGAGCTGTTCCTCGAGCACGGACGCTACACCACCTGCGATGCCGAGCATCCCGATTTCTACATAGCCCTGTCGCGCGCCAAGGTGCGGCCGGGCAAGGACGTGGTGTTCGGACCGGCATACCTCGTGGTGGCCGACGTGCCGCTGCCGCTTGCCGTGCCATACGGCTTCTTCCCTTTCACCAAGAGCTACTCCAGCGGATTCATCATGCCGTCGTACGGCGACGAGAGCGCACGCGGATTCTATCTGCGCGACGGCGGCTATTACTTCGCCATAAGCGACAAGTGGGACCTGAAGCTGCTCGGCGAGATATACACCAAGGGCTCATGGGGACTGTCGGCAGCAAGCAACTACAACAAGCGATACAAATACGGCGGCAGCTTCTTCCTGAGCTATCAGGACACGAAGAACGGCGACAAGGGAATGCCCGACTACACACGCCAGGAGAGCTTCAAGATACAGTGGAACCACAGGCAGGACGCCAAGGCGAACCCGTTCTCCACACTGTCGGCAAGCGTGAACTTCGCCACGTCGAGCTACGAGCGCAACAATCTGAACAGCATGTACAATCCGCAGACGCTGACGCAGAGCACGCGAACATCATCCGTGAGCTGGACCACGAACTTCTCGAGCCTGGGCATGACCATCAGCGGAACAACAAACCTGAACCAGAACATGCGCGACACCACGGTGGCAATCACGCTGCCCGACCTCAACATATCCGTAAGCCGCTTCTACCCCTTCAAGCGCAAGCGCATGGTGGGCAAGGAACGGTGGTACGAGAAAATATCGATGAGCTATACCGGAAGTCTGCGGAACAGCATCGACACGAAGGAGGACATGCTGATGAAGTCGAACCTGGTGAAAGACTGGCGCAACGGCATGCAGCACAACATACCGGTGAACGCCAACTTCACGCTGTTCAACGTGATCAACGTAAACCCCTCAATAAGCTTCACCGACCGCATGTACACCAACAAGGTGCTGCAGAGCTGGGACGAGGAGCACCAAACCGTGAAGCGCGACACGACATACGGATTCTACAACGTGTACAACTGGTCGATGAGCGTGAGCGCATCCACCAAACTATATGGATTCTGGGTGCCGAGCCGCAAGATATTCGGCGACAAGGTACAGGCGATACGCCACGTGATAACGCCGCAGGTGGCATACAGCTACGCCCCCGACTTCAGCACGAGCCGCTACGGCTACTACCAGACATACCAGAAGACCGACGCACAGGGCAACGTGTCGCTCGAGACATACTCGCCCTACGCCAACGGAATGTTCGGAGTGCCGGGCAGAGGCAGGACGGGAAGCATATCGATGTCGCTGTCGAACAACATAGAGATGAAGGTGAAGTCGGACAAGGACTCCACCGGATTCAAGAAACTGAGTATCATCGACGAGCTGGGAGCAAACATGTCGTACAACACGGCGGCAAAGGAAAAGCCATGGAGCGACCTGTCGATGAACATCCGACTGAAATGGTGGAAGAACTATACGTTCAACATGAACGCCGTGTTCGCCACCTACGCCTACGAACTCGACAAGAACGGCAACCCGTACGTGGGCAATCACACGGAATGGGGCAAGGGAAGATTCGGACGATTCCAGGGTATGTCGCAGAACATATCATACACGCTGAACCCGGAGAAGATAAAGAAGCTCTTCGGCGGCAGGAAGGACAACGACGACACACAGGACAAGGATGACGATGACGACACGGGAGTGGAAACGAACGTGGACGACGACATGATAAAGGCGCAGCACGGAGCACGCAAGAAGTCTGCCGGCAAGGCTGAGACCGACGAAGACGGCTACATGAGATTCTCTATGCCGTGGTCGATAACCTTCGGCTACGGTATCACGATGCGCGAGAACACGGCCGGAAAGTTCAACACCAACACGATGCGTTACCCCTACAAGTTCACCCAGAACCTGAACTTCAGCGGCAACATACGCATCAGCGACGGATGGAACATCAGCTTCTCCTCGGGCTACGACTTCGAGGAACACGACCTGTCAATGACCACGGCCTCGCTGCAGCGCGACCTGCACTGCTTCAGCATGAGCTGCTCTGTGGTACTCGCCCCGTACACGTCGTACAACTTCACGTTCCGCTGCAACGCCGCCACACTGACCGACGCGCTGAAATACGACAAGCGCAGCGGATACAGCAATGCCGTGCAGTGGTATTAAAGAAGAGATAAACAAGCACCACAGATATTGAAATATACAGCAATCCCTCTCATCAAGGCAATGTGATGCCGATGAGAGGGATTGCTTTTTCCGTACGCCCTATCGGGCATTTACAGATTACTCAAAGTAATAGAGGAATGTGGCTACACCCTCAAGAGCCTTCTTGCCCGTTTCCTTGATTTCGATGCGGAACTTGATTTCAGCCTTCGTCACACCGCGCAGATTGGCAATGGACTGGAGGTCGGTGACGAGACGGATGCTCTCGCCCGATTTCACTGCCTGTCCGAACTTCATCTTGTCCATACCGTAGTTCACCATCATCTTCAGATTGTTCACCTTGATGATCTGGTTCCACAGGAACGGGAGCATGGAGAGAGTGAGGTAGCCATGGGCGATGGTGGTCTTGTAGGGACTTTCCTCCTTTGCCTTCTCCGTGTCGACATGAATCCACTGATGGTCGAGAGTGGCGTCGGCAAACAAGTTAATGCGTTCCTGGTTGAGCTCCACATAGTCGGATGTACCGAGGTTCTTGCCGAGATATGCGGCAAACTCGTCATAATTGTTGATAACTAACTGTGCCATATTCTTTATTTTGTTTTTAAGTTTTTATTGTTCCCGGGTTTCCGCTGTCGCGCGGCTTGTGTCATTTGCGGCTCTCCCCTCCGGAGTAGTCCTTCTTCGTGACGGTAGTCTCGAACAGTTTCATGCCCGGATGCTTCTCGGAATAGTAGGTATACATAAAGTTGTAGCCAGCCTCCTTGTAGGGGCGTAGCGATGTGTTCCCCTTCACGCTCTCCACGATGCTCTGCCGCGCCTTGTCCTTCAATATCGCCGTGGTGTCGGCCCTGCCGCTCAGCGTGAGGCAGTACTGCAGAGTGAGGGAGTTCTTGTGGAACACCAGACTGTCGTGTGTCACTCCCTCTTCAAGCTTCATCGGGCAGTTCTTCCGCGTCATCTCGCGGGCTTCGCGCTCGGCGCGGTCTTCAAGACTCTCCTGACAGGATGCCGCAAGCAAAGCCGCTGCGGTAAGCAACAAAATATTCTTCATATCAGCCAATGATTTATATTGATGCAAAGGTAATTGTTTTTTACGGAAAAAAAAGGCAAAACCTACAGTTTTTATAATATTCCGCAGCTGTTGGCATAATGTCCGCCCTGCCGTGTAACAGGTTTGTAGCAGCCTTTTAATATTCTTGTAAGGCGGAATACAATGCCGGCTATGCCGAAATGGAGTACCTTTGCAGCACAAAAAAGAACCGAACCAAGGCGGAGCCACCTCATCCTTCCGTGTCTCCAGGATGCCGGGGTGAGGGGCTGACAAAAAACGAAGCATTATGAAAGAAAGAGAAAAGATCGTACTACAGGGATTGAAGAAAAGTTTCAAGAATGGTAACGACGTTGAAGAAACAAGTTTCACGGGGAAAGTCGTTTATGCCGACGGCGGAAAGACCCTCGTGTCGTACGTTGGCAGGGACAAGGGTTTCGACGTGCCGGAGGGCGTAGAGACAATCGGAAGAAAGGCATTCGCAAGGAGGAACACGCTGCAGGAGGTGAAGCTGCCCGAATCGCTGAGGACAATCGACGACGATGCCTTCTTCGACTGCGAGAACCTGCAGTCCATTACCATTCGCGAGGGAGTTAAGAGAATCGGCGACTGTGCCTTCGGCGAGAACATAAGCCTGAAGGAAATCGTATTCACAGGCACTCCAGAAAAGATAAAGCGCAGTGCGTTCACCGGATGCGACAACCTCCGCACCATAACCATACCTCTCGGTTCGATAGCGAAATTCAGAAAGATTGCACGCGACTACGAAGACCGCATAGTGGAAAAAGACACTGCCACGACCGGCAAAGAAAAAGACACTGCCGACACCGAAAAGACAAATGCGACAGCAACGACAGACACAAGGAAGACCGACGAAAGCAATGCCCTCAAAAGCAAGGAGGTACGCAAATCACCGATGTACAAATAATTTTCAGCCCAAAATATGAAAAGCAAGGATATGGAAAAGGCATACGTCGACCGCGACGTGAGCTGGATGTATTTCAACCACCGCATACTGCAGGAAGTACAGAAAGAGAGCATTCCGCTGCTCGAACGGCTGTCGTTCCTGGGCATATACTCGAACAACCTCGATGAGTTCTTCCGCGTGAGGATGGCGTCGCTCACGCGTCTGCTCGAATCTGCCGACAAGAGTGTAAAGAAGGAGAAGGAGCATCTGAAGCAGACCATCAAGGCGATAAACAAACTCAACGCCACATACAGCAAGGAATACACCGAAACGACGAACCGCGTGTTCGAGGCGCTCGAAAAGCACAACATAAGGCTGCTGAACGAGACACAGCTCAACAAGGAGCAGGAGGAATATCTGAAAAACTTCTACTTCGACAAGTTGAACGGTACCACAAACCCTATATGGATGCACGAAATCGATGAAATAGGCAAGTTGCAGGACAACCGTATCTATCTGATAGTGAAGAAGACAGAGAGGAAGGACTCGTTCGGCAAGAAGCCAAAGACGAACTATGCCATAGTGAAGGTGCCGGACACGGAATACGGCCGCTTCATCAATCTGCCGCCAAGCGACGGATTCCAGAACGCTATATATCTCGACGACGTGGTGCGCTTCTGTCTGCCGCTGATATTCATCGGCTTCGGCGAGAGCAACTTCGAGGCATACTCGTTCAAGTTCACGAAGGACGCCGAGATGGAGATGGACAACGACTCCGACTACGGCATACTGCAGCAGATAGCCAACGGGGTAAACAGCAGGAAGCACGGCGAACCGGTGCGCATAATCTACGACCAGCTGATGCCGAAGGACATGCAGAAGAAGATTATGTCGCGACTCAACGTGGAACATCTCGACGCGGCTCTGCCGAGCGGCAGATACCAGAACCATAAGGACCTCATGGGCTTCCCTGACTTCGGCCACAGCGAACTGAAATATCCCAAGTGGCGCCATATAATGAAACCAGAATTCCTTGCCGAAGAGAGCATTCTCGACCAGATAAGGAAAAAGGATCTGTTCATCCACGTGCCTTACCACTCGTTCGATGCATACATCAGAGTGCTGCGCGAGGCTGCACTGCATCCCGACGTGAAGGAGATAAAGACGACTCTCTACCGACTGGCAAGCGACTCGAAGGTGGTGAAGGCTCTCGTGTGTGCTGCGCGCAACGGCAAGAAGGTGACCGCCGTAGTGGAGCTGTTGGCACGCTTCGACGAGAAGAGCAATATAAAGTGGAGCAAGCGCATGCAGGAGGAAGGAATAAACGTGATATATGGCGTGGAGGGACTGAAGGTTCACTCCAAGCTCCTGTATATCGGTTCCAAGAAAGGTAACATCGCCTGCATCGGCACCGGCAACTTCCATGAGGGAAATGCCAAGGTATACACCGACTACCTTATGATGACAGCAAGACGGGAACTGACAGCCGACGTGAACCGAGTGTTCGACTTCATCAACCGTCCGTTCTCGCAGCCGAGGTTCCGCGAACTGCTCGTTTCGCCGAACGCGATGAAAACACGGCTGATGCAGATTATAAACACGGAAATCAAGAATGCAAAGGCAGGACGCGAGGCGTGGCTGAAGATAAAGATAAACCACATCACGGAAACAGATATGGTGGAGAAACTCTACCAGGCATCGAAGGCAGGAGTGAGAATCGACATACTGGTAAGGGGCAACTGCTCGCTCGTGCCGGGAGTGAACGCACAGAGCGAGAACATACGCTGCATAGGAATCATCGACCGCTATCTGGAACACTCGCGCATCATCATAGCTTGCAACGGGGGCGAACCGCGATACTATATAGGCAGTGCCGACTGGATGCCGCGCAACCTGCTCAACCGCATCGAGGTATACACACCGGTCTACGATCATACGATGCAACGCGACCTGCTGCGCACCGTGGAATACGGACTTGCCGACACAATGAACGGCAGACTGGTTGACGGCAAGGGAAACGACCGCATACAGCCAGCCGGCGACACTACACCAGCCTTGCGCTCGCAGGAGGCTCTGCAGATGGCATACGAAAAAGAAGCAAAGGAAACTAACCGCAATATTACAGACAATGAATTATAGGCTATCCGACATTTCATACAACATCGCTGCCATCGACATCGGATCGAACGGCGCACGACTGCTCATAAAGAATTTCTTCCGCAAAGACGGCGAAGGAGAGCCGAAGATAACGAGAGTGATGTATATGCGCGTGCCGCTGCGGTTGGGAAAAGATGTGTTCACACTGGGCAGGATTTCAAAGGAGCGCGAAGAGAAAATGATGCTAATGCTGAAGGCGTTCAAGCAGATAATGAAGCTGAACGACGTGGTGAGCTACCGCGCCTGCGCCACATCGGCAATGCGCGACGCTGAGAACGGCATGGACGTGCTGAAACGCATGAAAAAGGAAACGGGCATAAAGATTGAAATAATAAAAGGGCAGGAGGAGGCACGGCTGCTGAGCAGCAACATCGTGGAGGAAACCGACTGCAAGGTGGGCGACTACGCCTACGTGGACGTGGGCGGCGGCAGCACCGAGGTGTCGCTGCTGCACGACGGGAAACTCGTACACAGCCGCTCCTACAACATCGGCACACTGAGAATGCTGAGCGGAAAGGTGCCGAAAGCCGAAATCGACGCGATGAAAACAGAGCTCACCGCCGTCAGCAAACAGGTTCCGGGCATGAGAATCATAGGCTCCGGCGGCAACATAAACAAGCTCTTCAAACTGGCACACACCAAGAGAGACCCGAAGGAGATAAAGGTGGAGGAGATAAAGGAAGTGTACGGAAAACTGAAGACGCTGAGCGTGGAGGAAAGGATAGAGCAGTTCGGACTGAAACCCGACCGTGCCGACGTGATAATCCCTGCCGCGGAGATATACGTGGCAGTGGCGGAAGCACTGGGATGCAGCACGCTGCAGGTGCCGAACATAAGCCTTGCCGACAGCATCATCGACAACCTGTCGAAGAAGTGGCCCTTCTCGCTGATAGCCGCGAAAAAGAAGAAAAAATAAACAGAGAGATTTGTAAGGTTCATTTGTCAGATTCGACTTTTAACACCATTCTCGTGGCATTTTGAAAAAAGAATGCACGGGACGGAATAGTTTTTGTGCCGATAATTTAGATTATTCCAAAAAAACTATTACATTTGCAGACGAAATAACACACGCAGCAGGACTGTTTGGTGGGAAGAAAGAATGCTGTTAGTTATAGAAAACTCCACCCTTATAGCCTGTAACGCTTTAAATCGAATATAAAAAATGAAAAAGAAAATCCAGTTCAGTCTCGTCTACAGAGACATGTGGCAGTCTTCAGGCAAGTTCCAGCCACGTAAGGATCAATTAGAGCGCATCGCTCCAGTTATCATCAAGATGGGTTGCTTCGACCGCGTGGAAACAAACGGTGGAGCTTTCGAACAAGTGAACCTGCTCGCCGGTGAAAATCCTAACGATGCGGTGAGAGCATTCTGCAAGCCGTTCAACGAAGTGGGAATCAAGACCCACATGCTCGACCGCGGACTCAACGCGCTGCGTATGTATCCAGTGCCCGACGACGTGAGAGCACTGCAGTACAAGGTGAAGCACGCACAGGGTGTGGACATCACCCGTATCTTCTGCGGCTTGAACGACGTGAGAAACATCATACCAAGCATCAAATGGGCTCTTGAGGCAGGAATGACGCCGCAGGCTACCCTCTGTATAACAACATCGCCTATCCACAGCGCTGAATACTATGCCGACATCGCCGACAAGCTCATCGCTGCCGGAGCTACGGAAATATGCTTGAAGGATATGGCTGGTATCGGTCAGCCGGCAATGCTGGGCAAGCTGACAAAGCTCATCAAGACCAAGCACCCGGACATCATCATCCAGTATCACGGACATTCAGGACCGGGTCTCTCTATGGCTTCCATCCTGGAGGTCTGCAACAATGGCGCCGACGTAATCGACACAGCCATCGAACCGCTCTCATGGGGTAAGGTGCATCCGGACATCATCTCGGTTCAGAGCATGCTCAAGAACGAGGGCTTCGAGGTGGCAGAAATCGATATGAACGCATATATGGAGGCACGCCGCCTCACACAGGAGTTCATCGACGACTGGTTGGGATGCTTCATCAACCCGGGCAACAAGATTATGAGCTCGCTGCTCCTTGGCTGCGGTCTGCCGGGAGGAATGATGGGAAGTATGATGGCAGACTTGGCCGGAATACACCGCTCAATCAACTCTATCCTCCGTTCAAAGGGACAGGCAGAATACTCTACCGACGAGATGCTCGTGAAACTGTTCGACGAGGTGGCTTACGTATGGCCACGAGTAGGATTCCCGCCACTGGTAACCCCGTTCTCGCAGTACGTGAAGAACATTGCACTCATGAACCTGCTCACAATGGCTCAGGGCAAGGGAAGATTCGTGATGATGGACGATGCCATGTGGGGTATGATTCTGGGCAAGAGCGGAAAGCTGCCCGGAAAGCTCGACGACGAGATCGTTGCTCTGGCAAAGAAGCAGGGCAAGGAATTCACCGATGCAGACCCACACACACTCATCCCGAACGCACTCGACGCATTCAAGGAGGAGATGGACAAGAACGGATGGGAATACGGACCGGACAACGAGGAGCTCTTCGAGCTGGCCATGCACCCGGAGCAGTATCGCGACTATAAGAGCGGTATGGCAAAGAAGCGTATGCTTGCCGACCTGCAGAAGGCAAAGGACGCACAGATGGGAAGCAAGATGACTCCAGAGGAGGCTGCCGCATTCAAGCACGCAAAGGCAGACGCCATCAAGTCGCCGGTGAAGGGACAAGTGTTCTTCGAGTTCCAGGGCGACGGCGAATGCATGCCGTGCCTCGAGCCGTACATCGGACAGCAGTATAAGGAAGGCGACACATTCTGCTACGTTCAGGCTCCTTGGGGACAGTTTGTTGCTGTTCCAGCATGCCTCGGCGGCAAGCTCGTGGAGATTGCAGCAAAGCAGGGCTCAAAGGTGAACCGTGGCGACGTAATCGGATATATTGAAAGAGACCACGAATAATAAATGGATTATCAGAAGATAATAGACAAAATCTACGGTGAGGACAGTGAACTAAAACACATCCTCACCGTTCACAGCCAATCTGTAGCGCGCAAAGCGCTGCAGATTGTTTCGTTACATCCAGAACTGAACCTCGACAGGCAGTTCATCGAAGAGGCGGCTATGCTGCATGACATCGGCATAATAAAGACCGACGCGCCGGGCATACAATGCTTCGGCACGGAACCATACATACGCCACGGTCTGCTCGGTGCAGAAATGCTGCGCGCCGAAGGATTCCCACGCCATGCCAGAGTTTGCGAGCGACACACCGGTGCCGGACTGTCGGAAAGCGACATCACGGGACGCAACCTTCCACTGCCCCATCAGGATTTCCTGCCGGAGACGATGGAGGAAAAGCTAATCTGCTATGCTGACAAGTTCTTCTCGAAGACACACCTCGACCGCGAAAAGACCATTGAGCAAGCGGAAAAGAGCCTTGCCAAATTCGGCGAGGAAGGGTTGCTGAGGTTCAAGGAGTGGGAGAAGATTTTCTCATAACCGCCCACGGATACACCAATCATTCCAACGTTCTTTTATTTCATGCCTATGTCAACAGAATTATTCTACCGCGTCTTCATTGCCGCTCTGCTTGGCGGCATAATAGGCTTCGAGCGCGAATACCGCGCCAAGGAAGCAGGATTGCGCACGCACTTCCTCGTGGCTATGGGCAGCGCACTGTTCATGATAGTATCGCAGTATGGATTCGACTCTGTGCTGGGCACATCAATAAAACTCGACCCATCGCGAGTGGCGGCACAGGTGGTAAGCGGCATTGGATTCATCGGTGCCGGAACAATAATATTCCAGAAGCACGTGATAAAAGGACTAACCACAGCCGCTGGACTGTGGGCTACATCCGCCATAGGTCTTGCCTGCGGCTCAGGTATGTATATGCTCTCCATTGCCTCAACACTGCTCGTGCTGCTATGCCTGGAAACAATCTTCCTTATTCTCCTGCGCATAGGCTCACGCAACATTTCCGTAACCATCACAACCAGCGACCGCGACAAGTTAAATATGGTGATGGATCGTCTGCGTGACGACAACGTGACGCTCGACTCCTATGAGATGAAGAAGCAGAACGACCAGTTTATTGTTTCGATGGAACTGAAGGTGAAACGCAACAACTACCGCAACCACATCATCGAATTCATGCACAAGTTCGACGGCGTTGACATCATCAGCATAGAATAAAATCAACGAAGAAGGCGAACGGCAACACTCATTGGGAAAACAAATCGGCTTTACTTGTACCTTTTTAAATCTACTTTCAAAGTCATTTTCCGGTTCTTTATAGGTAGTTTTTCTTTTCCGTAAGTCCTTAAAAATCAAGAGGAATGCCCTATACAAGGCATTCCCCGACATTGTGACCCCGGTGGGATTCAAACCCACGACCTTCAGAACCGGAATCTGACGCTCTATTCAGCTAAGCTACGGAGCCTTTCGCTTAAAAGTGCTACAAAGGTACTCTAATTTTAGTTCTCTACAAAAAAATATCCGCTTTTTTATTCCATACACCCAACAAGAACACGAAAAATACATATCTTTGCACTCGTATTTCATACGAATTGACTATGATAAGATTAATCATTACAGCAGCTGCAGCCATCTTGCTCTGCATCTCAGGCAGCACAGCAGCAAAAGGCAGGACACAGTCCACCCACAAACCAACTGCCACGGCGCAGCATAAATACGCTATGAAAAGCCTGAAGAATTGGGAGGCCGGAAACATCGTTGACATAAACGAGGTGGAAACATTCGGCATGAGCCGCTGCTTCGCGTCGACGGAAATCCCCGACGAGGTGTTCGCCAGGATGAGTGGCAAGTCGTACAAGAAGGGATGCACCGTGGCGCGGACGGTACTGAGATACGTAAAAGTGCTACACTACGGACTCGACGGCAAGATACGTATCGGAGAGCTGGTGTGCCACAAGGATGTGGCTGCCGATATGGTGGACATATTCAGAAATCTGTTCCGAGCCAAATACCCGATAGAGCGCATGGTGCTCATCGACAACTATGATGCCGACGACGAAAAGGCCATGCTGGCAAACAACACATCATGCTTCAACTTCAGATACGTGGCAGGCACGAAAGTGCCATCGAACCATAGCTGGGGGAAGGCAATTGATGTGAACCCACTCTACAACCCATACGTGAAGAAGCGCAAGGACGGCACGCTGAAGGTAAGTCCAGCCGCCGGCCGACGCTATGCCGACCGCACAAAGGCTTTCCGCTGCAAGATCGACAGAAACGACCTTTGCTACAAGGAATTCACAAGCCACGGCTTCGTATGGGGAGGAAGCTGGAAAAGGAGTAAGGACTATCAGCATTTTGAAAAAGCGAAATAGGCATCTCGTTTTGAGAAAAAAATTATACCTTTGCAAAAAGAAAAAGTCTATGAACATAAAAAATATATTGCCAGTTGCCCTGATTGCGGCAATGGTTGCTGCCGGCTGCGGAGGCAGCAAGAAGAAAGAAGACCAGACAACATACGTGAAGGATGTAAGACTGCCGGGCGACTCCACTTTCTATGGACTTGCCTGCGACGGATGCACAGATTCGGTGATCGTGGTGCTGCCGTACGACGACAGCGACCCTATAACCTACAGCATCATCGATGCCATGAGGCAGCGCAAGGTGTTTGGCAGACCGAAAATCGGGGATATGCTTGCCGTGGTGATAAACAAGGAGAACAGGAAGAAGGCAGACCTCGTGATTGACCTCGACGAACTGAAAGGCACCTGGGTATACCAGGCTATGCCCACCATGCGCAAGCCTGCGAATATGCCCAAAGACATTGCCGCGCCAAAAGCCGACCCGGAACGCGACTCGATAATGAAGACGCTGATGGTGCCGCGCGAACAGGGCTTCAGGATAAAGAAGCAGTACGTGATGGAACCCGTGGGGCTATACTTCGCCAAGACGAGTCTTGACGGCGACAGCCCGATAGAATATCCGCCGGTGAAATTCTATAAGGAATGGAACGTGCTCAACGGCAAACTCGTGTTCACCGAAGGCACCATCGACTTCGGCAACAAGAAGCGCAGGAAGGCGCGCCCGGCAAAGGACACGGTGGAAATCGTGATGATGATGAAAGACAGTCTGCAACTGAAATTCAAGAACGGCATCAAGGCGTATTATAGGAAATAAGGCATAATCCAAGCAAACTTGGGGACAAAAAAGTCCCTCACTTTTATGTTCCAGATTACGGAACGCATAGAAGTGAGGGACTTTTATTTATTCTGTCAATATCAAATCAAGCCATTTCTTACATCAGCTCGACCACCTTGTCTACGGCGGCGGAAAGTCCGTCAACGTTCTTTCCTCCGGCTGTGGCAAAGTGCGGCTGGCCGCCACCACCACCCTGAATCAGCTTGGCAGCCTCACGGATAACCTTTCCGGCATTGAAGCCGTGTTCGGCAACGAGGTCGTCGGTAGCCATAACAGTGAGCAACGGTTTGTTCTCGAAGCGGCTTCCTATAACGCAGAGCATATTCTCCGGCTGTGCGGCACGCAGCTTGAACGCCAGGTCTTTTGCAGCCTCCGGTCTCATCGGTAGAACGGCTGTTACGACCTTCACGCCTTTCACCTCGCGAGCCTGCGACAGCAGACGCTCCTTGGCGCGCTCCACAGCCTCAGCCTGGAAGCTCTCGATGCTCTTTCTCATCGTCTCGTGTTCCTCGATATATTTTGCAATCACAGTCTGCAAGTCCTTGGCATTGTGGAAGAGTGCCTTTATTGCCTTCATTCCGTCCTCCAGGTCGTACATCATCTGCTCGCACTTGGCGCCGGTCTTTGCCTCGATACGGCGTATGCCGGCAGCCACGCTGCTCTCAGAGATAATCTTCAGCATTCCGATGCGTCCGGTGCTCTTGGCGTGGATACCGCCGCAGAACTCAACGCTCGGGCCGAACTGCACCACGCGCACCTTGTCGCCGTATTTCTCGCCGAAGAGGGCGATGGCACCGAGTTTCTTTGCTTCCTCGATAGGCATGTCGCGATGGTCCTCCAACTGTATGTCCTGGCGAATCATATCGTTCACCAAGCGCTCCACCTGGCGGATTTCCTCGTCGGTCACTTTCTGGAAGTGGGAGAAGTCGAAGCGCAGTGTGTCTGGCGACACGAACGAGCCCTTCTGCTCCACGTGGTCGCCCAGCACCTGCTTCAGCGCATAGTCGAGCAGGTGGGTTGCCGTATGGTTGGCGGCGCTTGCTTCGCGTTTGTCGGTGTCGACACAAGCCATAAAGTCAGCCTCCACGTTCTTCGGCAGAGCCTTCACGATGTGTACCGACTGGTTGTTCTCGCGCTTGGTGTCGGTGATGTTTATCGTTTCGTCTTCGCTCACGAGCACACCAGTATCTCCTACCTGTCCTCCCATCTCTCCGTAGAACGGGGTGTTGTCGAGAACGAGTTCGAAGTATGTATTCTTCTTCTGTGTCACCTTGCGGTAGCGCAGTATGTGGCATTCGTATTCCGTATAGTCGTAGCCCACGAACTGCTGTTCGCCCTGGCGCACCTCTATCCAGTCGCCGTTCTCCACGGTGGCTGCGTTGCGTGCACGCTCCTTCTGCTTCTGCATCTCTGCCTCGAACTGCTTCTCGTCGACCTCCACGCCGCTCTCGCGACAGATAAGCTCGGTCAGGTCGAGCGGGAAACCGTAGGTATCGAACAGGCGGAATGCCTGGGTGCCGTCGAGCACGCTCTTGCCCTCAGCCTTCAGTTTGGCAACGGCGTCGCTTAGCATGCTGATACCGTTCGACAGGGTGCGCAGGAACGACTCCTCCTCTTCCTTGATAACCTTGGTGATGAGTTCGCGCTGTGCCGGAAGCTCCGGGAAGGCTCCGCCCATCTCCTGCACCAGCACCGGAACGAGCTTATGCAGGAATGATTCCTTCTGATTGAGGAACGTGTAGGCATAGCGCACGGCACGGCGCAGTATTCGGCGAATCACGTAGCCAGCCTTGGCGTTGCCCGGCAGCTGTCCGTCGGCGATGGAGAATGAAACGGCACGCAGGTGGTCTGCCACCACGCGCATAGCCACATCTGTCTCTTCCTTCTCGCCATACTTCAAGCCGGAGAGTGTGCTGATTTCCTTGATGATAGGCTGGAAGATGTCGGTGTCGTAGTTCGAGTGCTTGCCCTGCAGTGTGCGCACAAGTCGCTCGAATCCCATACCGGTATCAATAACGTGCATCGGCAGCGGCTCCAGCGAACCGTCGGCCTTGCGGTTGAACTGCATAAACACGATGTTCCATATCTCGATTACCTGTGGGTCGTCCTTGTTTACGAGTTCGCGTCCGGGCACTTTTGCCTTCTCCTCCTCGGTGCGCGAGTCGATATGGATTTCAGAGCACGGACCGCACGGACCCGTATCGCCCATTTCCCAGAAGTTGTCGTGTTTATTTCCGTTTATGATGTGGTCGGCAGGCACGTGCTTCAGCCAGAAGCCTGCAGCCTCGTTGTCACGCTCGAGCCCTTCCTCTTCCGAACCCTCAAACACCGTCACGTAGAGATCGGCGGGATTGATGTGGAGCACATCCACGAGATATTCCCATGCATAGTCGATGGCACCCTCCTTGAAGTAGTCGCCGAAGCTCCAGTTGCCGAGCATCTCGAACATGGTGTGGTGGTATGTGTCGTGGCCCACCTCTTCAAGGTCGTTGTGCTTTCCGCTTACGCGCAGGCACTTCTGTGTGTCGGCACGGCGGCGCGGTTCTGGCTCGCGTGTGCCGAGGATAACATCCTTCCATTGGTTCATACCTGCGTTTGTGAACATCAGCGTCGGGTCGTCCTTTATGACCATCGGTGCTGACGGAACAATAGCGTGTCCCTTCGACTCAAAGAATTTCTTGAACGAGTCGCGGATTTCATTTGCTGTCATCATTGTCTCTGTATATATTATATATGATTTTGTTTTTATTGCAGTTTATACACACTTTCCGATATTAGGCAGCAAAATTAAAAAAAATATAAGAAACAGCCAAATATTTTGCTATTGTTGTGTTTTTTAAGGCTTTATAAGAAGGAAAAGTATTATCTACATATAAGATAGGTTGCAACAAAACAATAAAAATGAATTGATTCATTTTGTATTGTGTGCGGTTTGCACTATCTTTGCCGAAGAATAAAAAAACGGCTTATGGCACTGAATACGGACAAGAAACTGAAACTTTATTATTCCATCAAGGAAGTGGCACAGATGCTTAACGTGTCGGAGAGCATGCTGCGCTTTTGGGAGAAGGAGATACCATCCATAAAGCCCAAGACTACGGGCAACAACATACGCCAGTATACGGAGGAGGACATTGAGAACATCCGCGTGGTGTACAACCTGGTGAAGGTGCGCGGCTTCAAGCTTGCTGCAGCGCGCAAGATGCTGAAAGAGAACAGGAATTCGGTTGACAGCAACGCCAAGGTGATGGAGCTGCTGATGAACCTGCGCGACGAACTGCAACAGATGAAAAAGCAGTTCGACTATCTTACATAATATATAAGACTGACTCCCGACATTATATATTTAGCAGCATTGCCTTTAACGCGAATCGGTCATTAGGACATTAGCCCTAATGACCGATTCGTTGTTAATATCCGTAGTTCTGCGACAATGCGGGGTTTATGGCGCACTCTCCCGACGGTATGGGCAAAAGATTATAGTGGGCGTCGATGCCGGTGAGCGACTGCACCATGCCCAGTCTTTTCAAAGCCGCGAAGGTGCCGTAACGGCTTATGCGTTCGCCAAACCATCTTTCACTGTTGTCCTTTCCGGCAGCCTCCTCCGCAAGGCATTCCACGTATCCGCCCAAATATGCCTCCATTACATTCTTTTCGCCGGAATGCGACGACACGCTTTCCAGAGCCATCGCCGCCTCGCGGCTCATGCCGAGAGCCAGATAAAGCTCCGCTTTCAGTGTGCAGGCATCAGCCTTGGAGAAACACATATCTTTGGGTTGCGCCCCAAAATCCAGCTGGTCTATCAATTTCAAAGCAAACCAGAATTGCTTCTCCTGGCTTGATGGGAACGGACGGTAATCGGCACTTGTCGGTATCTGGTCCAGTATGGGGATGTTGCCCCACTGCATCGCCATATTGTATATGATGAAGGCGCGAATGGCTTTGGCCTGTGCCAGATAGGGAGTGGCGTCGAACGTGAGTTTGCTTCCCTCGATTGCCTTCTCTATAACCAGTGCGTTGCGGCAGCAGGCGTAGCCTGACTGCCATGCCTCGGCAACGAGCGAAGATGCAGGATTGATGTTCCCAAGTCCGTCACCGCTGAGTCTGATGGCATCGAGCTTCGTCTGCATGCTTATGTAGTCCTGCGCATAGCGATGCACTGACGAAAGGCTCAGTTTCAGTTCTTCTTCCACATGCCAGAAACTTTCCGTAATCATACTGTCGGTTGGCGTTATGTCGAGAAATTCATCGTCCTTGTCGTCAATCACCCCGTCGCCATTGAAGTCTACGTACGGCGAGAAGTCATTGATCTTTATGTTGCATCCCTTCGAGTTGTAGAACTGTTCCATCCGCTCTATTATGCTCTTGGGCTGGCAATTCTTCTGTCCTTCCTTGATTTTCTCTATCAGTGAAGGGTCGTCTATGGAACCGTCCTTCTCGAGGTCGCTGGAGAATTTGGCGATGAACTCCGAGAATTCCGCCTCTGTCTTTCCGTAGAGCATTATCGACGATATAGCCAGCAGTATGCCTGCATCCTTGCTATTGTCGGTCAGCGACACCTTTTCCGGCGAGCTCATCCTCTGTGTTATGGCAAAGGTCTTCAGTATTTCTTCCTCTGCCTGCTCCTTTGCCTTGGCGAACGAAGCGCCGCCCTTGACGAGGTGTCTCACTCGTGCATACTCCAGATGCGTGAGCAGGTTCACGTTCAGATTCTTTGTCTCGTTGACATTGGCTATCGCCTTGAGGGTTATCTGCGAATTTGACAGGCTGCCGGAGCATTCATTGTAGAAATAGCCGCTCGTCTTCAGCTCCACGATGCCGCTGCTCAGGCTCAGCTCCTGACCGAAGTCGAAGTTGCCCAAATCGTTCTGTGTGTTCGTAGTGAACGCCCTTCCCGTCTGCGAGAGATCAGCGCCAAGGTCGGTCAGCGCCACTTCAGACCCTTGCACAAACGGTCCTTTCTCTATACTGCCGGCTATATGTTTCGATACAGGTCCTGCCGGCGCGTCATCGTCGCTGCTGCACGAAGCTAAAGCAAAAAAGGCAGCAAAGGCTGCGACAGCCATAGTGAGATACTTTTTCATGATGCTACTGTATATATATAATATGTATAATAATTATGTAATCTGTTGCCGGTTGCAAAATTAAGCATTTTAATCCGTATTCCCCAACTGCTTCTGAAATAAATTCTTACAGCTGTCCGAGTAAGATTCCAGAAGAAGTACTGGAGTGGCATATTTGCAAATTTACTCATGTTTATCGGCTTGGATTAGTTCCACCAATGGGGATGTAATGATTTTTTGAGAAAAAAATAGGGTAATTTGGCTATCGTATACATTTATTTACTAAATTTGCAGCGGAGTATAATGTCAGCGGATGTTTGTCTCCGTTTTTGTGGAAAATAATTAGCGTTTGCTATTCGGTCATGCACATTGGAACGTAGGAAATTTCAAAACAAGCATTGAAACACGAACTATAGCGAACGTTCACGATATCGTGGACGTTACTTGTCGTGTTTCTCAGCTTTTCCTACGGCTGCAATGTGGACAGGTCTCGTCCACGTGTTGTATCCGTAGGGTAAAGAAAAACCGTGGCATTCGCATTTTAGAAGAACATATATGTTTAACTTTTAAAATGTAATTAAATATGGACTTAAGATTAAGAAGAAGGATTCTTCTGTTTCTTACTCTTGTCTGCATTGCGGCTGGAGCATTTGCAGACAACACGTACCATCAGAAGGAGACCGATGACTATGTTACGCTCGGCGACCTGACTGTGGAGCCGGGCAGCAGCGAAGAGTACGAGTTGACGGTAAACCTCAACGGCACTCAAATCTACACGGCTTTTGAGATGGACATCGAGTTGCCGTCAGGGTTGGAGCCGGTAATGGAGGAAGATGATGATGGGAAGATGTCCCCAAAGGTGTGGTTATGGATGGGAGAGAATACGATTTTTCCTTATACCAAGCGTTCTGGAAATAAAATATTCTCCCATGACTTGGCTGTATCCTACGGAGCGGTTGGCAAGAATATTCTCAGAATGGCGTGCCTTAGTGTGAAAGGTAAGGACTTTACGGCTACGAGTGGAACATTGGTAACTATTTACTGTAAGGCGTCTCCTTATCTCAAACCGGGAAAGAACGACGTATGCATTACGGAGTGCCATTTTACAGCCAATGAGAAGGTGACTGTTGATGGAAAAGAAACGACGCACATACAGCAGTACAACTGCAAGGACCGGACGGAGAAGATAACAGCTCTGGCGCACAGCACAGCTACCATCAACGTAAGCGCAAAGAACCAATGGGGCTCATGCGTGGTGCCGTTCGACATACCCGTGCTTCCTTCCGGACTGGAGGCTTACACCGTTACCGATCGCGAGAGCGGGGTTGCTTATCTGAAGCCGCAGACTTCTATCCTGGCATACACTCCTGTGCTGCTTTATGCCGAGAACGGCTACAGCGGTACATTCAGTGGGGATGTAGACGAGACGAAGTATAAGGAGGTGGCGCAGCAGGATATTATCTACGGAGCTATTGTTCCGCAGACAAAGAACGACGGTTTCGTGCTGCAGAACCTTGGCGAGGGCGTCAAGCTATATGCCATGTCGGGACAGACATTTGAAATTCCGGCAGGCAAGTGTTGGGTGATGCCGACGTTTTCCAATGGTGCGAAGTATATGGAAATGGTTATTGACAACGATCCTGCAGGTATAGGCAGTGCAGAGTGTTCCAACGGAGCAGCGCAGCAAGAGCCTGTTTCTTACTCTCTTGATGGCAAAAGGGTGGAGAATCCATTGCCGGGAAAGATATATATAGTTGACGGACAAAAGGTTCTGAAACTGAAATGATATTTACCTTAAAATGAAATAGTTATGAAGAAGTTATTTTTAATATCGTTGCTCGTCTGCGTGGGAATATTGCAGAGCTTCGCTTTCGATTATACTGACGAAAGAGGTGTGACGTGGTGTTGTATTGAGGCAGATTGGAATGAGGAGACACATAGCTATACTTCTGCCTCTATCTATTCTGCCATCGGCTATGGTAATGAGGTGGTTATACCGGAAAAGGTATACAACGGAACAAAGGAGTATACTGTGACGGATATAGGGGGTGTATTTTATGATAATGAGACAGTGGAGAAAGTGACGTTGCCGTCTACGTTTACGACGATACCGAGTTGTACGTTTCAGCGTTGTACAAACTTGAAGGTTGTGGAAAATATAAGGCAGGTAACAGAAATAAAAAATGATGCTTTCAATGGTTGTGTTAGTTTAATAGCACTTGATTTAGAATCATGTAAGATAGGCCAGAATGCATTTGATGGTTGTTCAAAACTTCAAAGTATAGGAGAATCGGCTAAATGTACTTCAGTAGGCTATGGGGCTTTTCAATCCTGTTCAAGTCTTGAGAAAATAGATTTGTCAATGTGTACTTCCGTAGGCGATTGGGCTTTTAATGGTTGTTCAAGTCTTGAGAAAGTTGATTTGTCAATGTGTACTTCGGTTGGTTCAGATGCTTTCAATGGCTGTTCAAGTCTTTTGTCTATAGGCAATCCAAAGCTTACTTCTATACCAGGCTATGCTTTTAGTGGTTGTTCAAGTCTTGAGAATATAGATTTGTCTGTGTGTACTTCAGTTGGTTCAAGTGCTTTTAGTGGCTGCACATCTATAACCGAAGTTGATTTGTCGGCTTGTAAGAAGATGGATGATTATGCTTTTAATGGGTGCAAAAAACTTGAGAATGTTATAGGATTAGAGAAATTTAAAAGTATTCCAGAGGGGGCTTTTAGAGAGACTGCACTTAAATTTGTAAATTTACCTAAAGTTGAAAGT
>OQVS01000579.1_pt1 | contig 25131 bp, 20 predicted proteins | sample 1691601 | NCBI WGS metagenome assembly OQVS01 (sample SAMN03418268, study PRJEB22391) | human gut metagenome | biome: human-gut; feature: organic feature; material: feces | host: Homo sapiens | place: Tanzania | collected 2013-01
AAAGAATTTGCCCAGCCATAAAAATAATGTTTTGATTGCTGGGCAATTAGATAGCAGTTCCTGCGCCGCTTTAGTTTATGGAACTACAGATACAGATAAGAATAGCTCCAGCAGCTTAACAGATCTATTTTTGGATAGTCTTAACCAGGCTGACAACGATCTTTTTCAAGCTGTAAGGTTGACTTACCCCTTATTATGTTCGCAAGAGCTTAATAAAGCCAGACGCGAGAAAAAGGCTATCTCTCTGCCGATATTTGTTTCTTTCTAGTTGTATCAAAAAAAGCAGAACCTATTGTTTGTAATAGGCTCTGCTTTTTTGTATTTTCAGGCTCCAAAAAACTAAGGCAAGAAGGTCTCCGCTCCCAAAGGAGCTTGCAAAATAAGCTTAACTATTTGTTGAGCAGCTGCTAAACCAAAAGCTCCGGTTACAAAACTGGAAGTGCCGCAAGGCGGAGCGTGTCTGCCTCGACCGGAAATAAAGTTTTCCACATCTTCATAGACGTCGGCGTCTTCGTGTTCAGCTATGGAAGAGGACATGTCTTTGACTACTTCTTCTTCACTGCAAATTTTATTCAGAAGAGAGTTCCAATCCGCTTCAAATGGCTTTATGGGATCCTCCTCAGAATAGACAGCCGGTATATGGAACGATTTATTGGAAGGGAAAGCGTAGTCGCGACGCAGTTTTTTGCGAATGCGTAAAGCCATGGGATCTACTTTGGTATTGCTTAAGTCACAAACTTTAATGCGTGTAGGATCCATTTTGCCGCCGGCGCCGGTAGAAGTAACAATGGCAATCTTGTGCTCGCGAGCGTAGTTCAGCAAATGGCATTTATAGGTAATATTGTCTATGCAATCTAGCACTAGATCCGGTCTTATTTGCCAGAACTTTTCTGCCGTCGCTGGAGAATAAACCAACTTTAGAGCTTCTATGCGAGCCCAGGGATTGATTTGGCGCAAACGAGTGGCCATAACTTCAGCTTTGCTTTGACCTATTGTACTGTGCAAGCAGGGAAGTTGGCGATTGATATTGCTAGGATTTACTGTATCAAAGTCGACTAAAGTCAGTCTGCCTACTGCGCTGCGAGCCAGAGCTTCGCTAGCCCAAGAGCCGACGCCACCTATACCAACGATTGCTACATGTACATTTTCCAATTTTCGAAAGCCTTCTAAACCTACTAGACGAATGAGGCGTTCGAAAAAACAGACTTTTTGGGGATCTAATTCTGTTACCATATTAATTTGCGTTTTGAGTTTGCTCTTCCAAAGGTAAAGGACGTCGTCCTAAATAGAAGCGGGGAATATGCATTGGTAAATTAGTTAAAACTTCGTAGCATATGGTGCCGCGCTTTTGAGCTACTTCGTCGGCGGAAATATAATCATTACCTTGTTTGCCGATAATGACAGCTTCATCATCAGGACGTACGCCGGGAATGTCAGTGACATCTACCATGCACAAATTCATACAAACGCGTCCGACAATAGGAGCACGATAACCGCGAATCAAAACTTCGCCTTTATTGCTTAGTGAACGACTCAAACCGTCGGCGTATCCTATAGGCAAAATGGCAATATCGGTGGTGCGGTGACAAGTAAAAGTACAGCCATAGCCTATACAAGTGCCTGCTTGAGCGGTCTTTACTTGAGAAACTACCGCTTTGTAAGTTAGAGCAGGTTGCAAAAAGCCTACAGCATGATTGTCTTTGTACTGATCGGAACCAAATTTATCTAAATGTTTATCGCCATTGACTTGCTCTCCGGCCAATTTGTAAAGATCTTTTCCTTGTCCGGCCATTACTAAAGCTGTCTCTTGCGAAGGCCACAAACCGTAAATAGCTATACCTGGACGTACCAATTCCAAACAAGTTTTGGGCAAAAGTAAAGTGCCCGCTGAAGCGGCTATGTGATGGTAAGGAATATCTATGCCCAGATCTTTAAGCTTTTTGATGCAATCGGTAAACTTAGCGAATTGAGTTTGTGTGTAACTTTGATCAAGTTGATCGGCGGCAGCAAAGTGAGAATAAATGCCTTCAATTTCTATATTCGGCAATTTGACAGCCTGTTCGCAAAAAGAAAGCAATTCTTCCGGAGGTACGGAAAGACGCCCCATGCCGGTATCTACTTTAAGATGAACTTTAGCATTTTTGCCCAGTCTGACAGCTGCGTCAGAAATAGCTTGAGCAAATTCTAGATCCATAATCGGAGGGCGCAAATCAAGTTTGACCGCTTCTTCAATTTGGGTAGCTAAAATAGGAGCTACCAAAACTATCGGTTTAGTTATGCCAGCTTGACGCAGTCTGCGTCCTTCGTTGACATTGGCAATTCCAAAGCCCCAAGCCCCTTCTTCATCCAAAGTGAGAGCTACGGTTTCCAGGCCATGTCCATAGGCTTCACTTTTTACTATAGCCAAAATCTGAGAATGGGGAGCATTTTTAGATAAATTTCTGAAATTGTGGCGGATAGCGTCTAAATTAACCTCAATCCAGAAACTGTAACGATGAGAACTGAGCACTGTATTAAGTGACCTTATCATTTTGATTTTTCCGCCCATTATAGTCCCTTTTTATGCTTGGTGGCAAATTTTTTTAGGTCTATCATCGCGAAAAATAGTTTAAATTAAGTTCTCTTTTTATGACTGGCAAAAGGGAAAGTTGAGGCGTCCGGCTCAGTAGAATCGTTTAAGCAGGATAAAAGAAAACAGAGGGGAAAAATCGGGCTTCTAAGTTTGAAAAATGCGGGCATAGCCTATAAAAATCGCAAAATGAAGTCCGCAACTTACATAGGAGTCTCAATGTCAGATACCGCCGTAAATCTCAGTGCCGCTCTCGATAACGTCGAAGAGCTTTTAAATGCCCAGAAAAACGCTGAAGCTTCAGAAGAGCTGTCCCGTCTGGCCAAAGAAGAAATTTCTCAGCCCGAAGAATTAGTTCGCCTTTATCATCTCAGCGGAGTAGCTTTATCTCGCTTAGGCAAGATGGATGACGCTATTATTCAATTCCGCCGCAGCCGTGCTGAAGCCGAGAAGGTAAATGACCAAAAAGCTATGGCTCAAGCCGATGAATATTTGGGCTCCGCTTATCATCAGCGCAATCGCTTAGATGAAGCTCGTTTCCACTATTCTAGAGCTTTGTCCATTTGGACTGCGCTTGGCGACAAGGCTGGCCAAGGACGCGGCCATCGCAATATGGGCAACCTTTATGTAGACGCCAATCAGTCTCGCGCCGCTATGGCTGAATATGATGACAGTTGCAAATTCTTCCGTGAGCTTGGCATGAGCGAAGAAATGGCCCCGGCCATTATGCACCGCGCCACTATGGCTTATGGCAGCAAGGGTTTGTTGGCCGCTTTGGAAGTTTACAAAGCTGGAATCGAAGAAGAAAAGTGCCACCATTATTTGGTGCTCAATAACTATGGCTTTATGCTCATGCTCAATAGCCAAGTTGAAGACGGCATGAAGTATTTGAAGCAATCCATGGAAGAAATTGAAGCTAAGCACATCAATGATGATGATTTAGCTTTAGTTTGCTTAAATATTGGTGTGGCTTATGCTTTAACTGGCAGCTTGGAAGAAGCTGAAAAGTACTTGCGTCGCGCTGCCGAGCTTTTGGAAGCTTATCCTCAGGCCAGAGCTGTTGAATTCTTGCTCCAGGCCAACGATAAATACCGTGATAAAGGCTTCAGCAAATATCTGATCGTAGAAAACGGTCAGAAGAAGTCTTTGGCTCACTTGAACTTAGCTGCTGTTCTCGCTTGGGGCGGCAAGATCGATGAAGCCAAAGAAGAAGTTGCCAAGGGTGTCGAGTCCGATCGTGGCTATGGCTATCCTTACCTTTCCGCCGGTTGGGTTTACTTGACTGCCGGTATGCAGCAAGAAGCTGCCGCCGCTTTCTATCGCGCTTGCGGTTTCGAGCCCAACAACGAAGAATTCCGCAAAGCTTTGAGCTTAGTCAATCCTTATGCTCAGGCTAAGGTTGGACGTAACGATCCTTGCCCTTGCGGTAGCGGTAAAAAATTCAAAAAGTGCCACGGAATTAACGCTTAATTTATAAGCATAAAATTGGCTAAGGCCTTTTCTCCAAAAAGCAAGCGAACTAAAGCAATCGAAACGATATTGTCGATTGATTGTTCGCTGTAGGAGGAACGGCCTTTTTTACTGCCTTTTTTTAGAAGGAAGCAGCTTTGTTTTAGGCAAGTTTGCTTGCAAATTTGTCATATTATCGGTCGGCGAGTCCGGCCCAAAAATTGGGGAAGGGCGCAGAGTTGGAATTTATTGTGTTAGTTCTCATGGCTTTAGGAATGTTTTTCCTGCCATTTATCTTTTCTGTTGTAGCTATGGCCTCTTGCCAAAGCTTAAAAAAACGTGTAGAGAGGCTTGAAGCTAGTCTAGAAAGACTGGTAGCTGTTCACCAAGTTGGCAACGATGATCAAGATAAGTTTGGTAATGCACCGGCGACGACTAGTTCTGTAACTAATTCGGTCAAAGAAAGCCACAGAGCCGCATTGTCCTTAGCTAAAGAAAAAACATCGCCTGCCGAGCCTACTACTGTTACAAGTTCGCCCACTACAGGTTCAGTGTCGGCGAATGTGTCTATGCACAAAGCTTGGCCAGATTCGCCCAAAACAGCTGCACCCAAATCCAAAATAGCTGCCTCCCAAGCCGGAGCTGAAAACAGTCTAGAGCAATTTTTTTTGGGAAGCCTTTTCAATAAATTAGGCGCTTTAGCCATTATTGTTTTTGTCATCCTTTTTATAAAGTGGCTCTCTCCATTTTTGGCTTTAACTGCAGCTATGAAAGTTGGCGCCGTTTACATTTTTAGTTCGGTGCTGGTTGGTTTGGGCTTTTATCTTTTGCCTAAAGAGAATATGCGCGGCTTTTCCGAAACTCTCTTAGGTTTGGGTCTAGCTTCGGCAATTATGATAACTTACGCTGGTAGCGTTTACTTTGACCTTTGGGACAACTATGTAAGTTTGGCTTTAGCTTCGCTCATTTTACTGGGCACCTATGTACTGGCTTATTGGGCCAAACGCAGATCTGTTATTTGTTTGGGAGCTTTAGCTGGTTACGCCAACTTAATTTTTATTCAAACTTCTATCGACAGTACTTATGTTTTTGATGTTTATTTAGTTATTCTGGCTCTTTTTTGCTTAGTCGGTACTGTGCGTTGCCAAAAATGGAATTCGCTTTTTAGTATCAATTTAGCTATAACCTGGCTTTTTATTGCTACCCGTACCGGCATTTTCGAAAAAGCCGACCGAATTTTTAGCCCTTATGCTTTAGGGGCCATCTGGCTTATTGTTTTGGTTTATGATTATTTCCGCCGCCAAGACGAAAGCGATCCCAAGCAACCCTCCGTCTGGATTAACCACCTCATGATGGCCTTAGGCGCCAATTGCATTTACAGCGAAGGCCAGGCTTTTGGCGCTTTTATGATGGCTTCGGCAGCCTTATTCTGTTTAGCTAAATTGCGTGCAGAAAACATGAATACTTTAGCCAGAGCTTTTGTCAACGCTGGCTTGTTTGTGGTCGGGCTTTCTGCCTACAGCTTCCAAGAGCCGCTAACTAGGGTGGCCTTTCTTTCTGCAGCCGGTTTAATTATTCTTTGGATTGCTTTTAATAAAGTTGCCAAGCCGGAAGTACAACGACGCCTTTTCTTCTGGAGCGGCCTGCACAATGTTTTGGCCTTTTTCATGATGCTAGTGGCCGACTTCAATGGCAAATTTGACTTTTTCTTAACTCCCAATCGTGAGCTTCATAAGCTGGCTATCGTTATTTTCGGAGTTTCTATTGCTGCTTGGCTTTTGGGCTATTTAATGTTCCGTCATTACAATGGTGATGCAAAATACAGAGATTTTAACCTTTGGGCCGGTATCACTTTAGCTTATATCTATTTCGGTCGAGAATTAGCCGATATTTTGGATCGCGTGCTGAATTTAAATGGCCAGCAGTGGTGGGCTTTTAGCTGCTTTAGCTTAGTGGCCGTTTGCTCCATTTATGCTTTGCAAGCTATGCTTCAAGCCAAAAAGGCCAAAAGCAACGCCTTTGCCATTGGTTTCAATTTGGCTTTGGCTCTGTCTTTATTCGGCTTGACTATCAATATTCTCAGTTGCGTTACAGGTGCTTACGCCGAATTTATTCCTATAGTAAATATAGGCTTCTTAGCTCACATTTTAACTATTTTAGCTTTAGCAGCGGCTTTTGTACTTTACGGCTCTGATATTTATATAGTTGGGGCTGTGCTTGCTGGTTGGTCTTTAGTTCACATAGAAGGGCATAATATCGCCGCAGTTTGTCATTTAGATTCTATTACTTCTGTTCTGTGGATGCTCTATGCGGCCGCTATCCTTTGGGGTGGCATTCGCTTTAAAAATCGTTATGTAACTAATTGCGGTATTTTTATAGTATGTATCACTTTGCTTAGAGTAATTACTTACGACATTGTAAAGTTACCTATTGGCTATAAATTGTTGCTTTTCTTCGTTTTGGGCGTGGCTCTTTTAGTTACTTCTTACTATTATTCAAAGCGTTTAGGCAATAACGGGAGTGATAAATTGGCTGCTATTGACGGCGCCGATCCTGAGCCGAGTTCCGTCACTTCTTTCACAAATTCACCAGTCGCTTCTTCCAAAGATACTCAGGAATTAAAAGAGATAGAAATTCCCGACTTAACCGAGCAAAATGCTTTCAAAAAAGTTGACGATATAGCCTCGCAATCTCCTTTTAGTGATAGGTTAAATCAAGCTGATAACACGGAAAACGCGAGTGCCGTTATAACAGAGACAGAAAATGAAACCGATTTAGGTGTAAGTCCTGTTACCGAAAGCGCTAAGAATCCTCTGACTGTCGCTCGGGCTAGCTGGCATAACGATTGAACGGACAGTCAATTTAAAGAGATTCTGTGCTCCTGTTAACATTTTTGTAAGTAGTTTCTGTATAATAAACAGTTTTTATTGTGTAGTATAGCTGCAAGGGGGAAATATGTCTAAAACTAGGTTGGTTTAACTAAATGGGTTTAGGTAGCATATCCAGCAGTTCTTTTACTGCCTTTAATAATATCCAGCAGAGCGACGTCAAACGTCCCGAAGGCTTCCAAGGTACAAGCAAAGATGTCTTCGTTCGCGACGAGAGCTCTCAGTTTACCAAAGAACAGCAGTTCGCCAAAGCCGGTCGTCTCTTCCAGAGCACTCAGGCTGGACATGTCAACGCCGCTTCCGAAATTGAAATCGAAGGCGTCAACATGTACGAAGGCCGCAATGGCTACGACAAAAACTTCTTGGGCACCGAACTTCCTTTACCTCAGCTCGGTTCTTCCATTAAAGACAAAGTAGCTATGCGCACCGACAAACCCGGTGAAAGCGAGCTCACCTACACTAACTTCTCTGTCGTTATGAACAAAGAGCGCAAGCAGTGCTTCTACGCTATTTGCAATATTGACGGCACCAGCCATCGCAATGTAAGGCGCTCCGGCAGCTGGTCTATCGACGGTCGTATCCCTCGCGAATACCAGTTGGGCAACGAAGCTTACAAAGACAACAATATTGACAAGGGCCACATGGTACGCCGCTTAGATCCTTGCTGGGGCAAAGATCCCGAGTTGGCTAGTCGTGACACTTTCACTTATTGCAATGCCGCTTTGCAGCATGGCGGTCTGAACCAAAGAGAATGGCTCAAACTTGAAGATCACGTGCTCGGTTCTGCCAAAGGTCAAAAGATGACCGTCATTACTGGCCCCATCTTCTCCAAGGACGATCCTAAGTTCGACAACAACGGCATGATGGACGAGCCTACTCAGATCCCCATGAAATTCTTCAAAACTGTGGTTTGGAATGATGGCAAAGAGCTCAAGAGCGCTTCCTTCATCCTCTCTCAGGAAGATATCATCAATAACGACAGCTCCTTGGGTATTAAGGGCGGCTTCGATCCCGATCGCTTCGAAGTTTACCAGGTGCCTCAGAAAGAAGTTGAGCGTCTCACCGACTTGCACTTTGGCAATATCGGCGACATTACCGAGCAGCCTATGCGCTTGACCGCCGAGAACGACTACGCTCCTAAATTGAGCTAAATTAGCCTTTTGTCCACAAAATAGCTAACAAAATGCGCTTCAAAAGCTTCGGCTTTGAAGCGCATTTTGCTTTAAAAAAAGTTTTTTGGCTAAGTTGTAACATTTTTTTGCCTAATTAAACTTTTAAATTCTGTAGTATCAGTTTAGTTAATGTTTTTGAGCAAGCGTACCTGTTGTCTGTAAGTCGGATAGGAGCTAGCTTGTCTCGGTTCGTTGAAAACTTTGGCAGTTTTTGTCGCTGTCGAAATTTTCTGCAAAGCCTAGTCAAAGGGATAGGAATTGTAAAACATGGGTATCGGAAGCATTTCTGGTAATTCTTTATATACTAACACTCAGGTTTCTGAGAGTTCTATCAAGCGTCCTGAAGGTTTCCAGGGCACAGGCAAAGACGTATTCGTCCATGACGAAGACGCTCAGCTCACCAAAGAGCAGCAGTTTGCCAAAGCCGGTCGTCTCTTCCAGAGCGTAAACGACAACAGTTTCGAAATCGCCAAGAAAAAAGGCCGCCGTAGGAACGATGGCGCTCAGGGCCCTAACGGTCCCAAAGGCCCCAGAGGCCCTAAAGGTCCCCGCGAAGTTAAGCCCGACGGCGTAAGCATGTTCGAAGGCCGCAATGGCTACGATACCTCTTTCTTGGGTGTCGAGCTTCCTTTGCCCGGTCTTGGCGCTTCCATTAAAGATAAAGTAGCCATGCGCACCGACAAGCCAGGTGAGTGCGAACTTACTTACACCAACTACTCCGTAGTAATGAACAAAGAGCGCAAGCAGTGCTTCTATGCTATTTGTAACATTGACGGCACCACTCACCGCGATGTAAAACGTTCCGGCAGCTGGAGCCTCGACGGTCGTATTCCTCGCGAATACCAGCTCGGCAACGAAGCCTATGCCGATAACAATATCGACAGAGGTCACATGGTTCGCCGCTTAGATCCTTGCTGGGGCAAGAACGCCGATTTAGCCAGCCACGACACTTTCAGCTATTGCAACTCTTCCTTACAGCACGCTGGCTTGAACCAGAAAGAGTGGCTCCAGCTCGAAGATCACGTACTCAATTCTGCTAAAGGCCAGAAGATGACCGTCATTACCGGCCCCATCTTCTCCAAAGATGATCCTTCCTTCGACAACCATGGCAAGATGAAAGAGCCGGCCCAGATTCCTATGAAGTTCTTCAAGACCGTAGTCTGGACCGAAGGCAAAGAGCTCAAGAGCGCTTCCTTCATTCTTTCTCAGGAAGACATCATCAATGGCGACGGTTCCTTGGGTGCTAAGGGCGGCTTCGATCCCGACCGCTTCGAAGTTTACCAAGTGCCTCAGAAAGAAGTTGAGCGTCTCACCGACCTCCACTTCGGCAACATCGGTGACATTACCGAGCAGCCTATGCGCCTGACCGCCGAGAACGATTACGCTCCCAAGTTAGCCTAATAAGCTTTTACCAAGTGTGAAGCCACATAGTGGCTGGCTCACACAATTGAATAAGCGCTTCGGTTTTAGAACGAGACCGAAGCGCTTATATTTTTCTTTTGGTCAATTTTGTAACATTTTTGTGCCTAACCAGCCGTTTAAATTCTGTAGTATCTATTGAGTTAGATTGTTTTGGGGTGGGGAGAAGATCGGAGTAGTCTACTGTGGGTATCGGAAGTATTTCTGGCAACTCTTTATATATAAATAATCAAGTTCCTGAGAGCTCTATCAGCCGCCCTGAAGGTTTCCAGGGCACTGGCAAAGATGTATTTGTACATGATGACAATGCTCAGTTTGTTAAAGACCAGGATTTTGCTAAAGCTGGTCGTCTTTTCCAAAGTGTAAATCGCGAATCTCAGCAAGCTGATTCTGCTTCTGGCGTAGTTACTATTCAGGGTGACAAAGTCAGCATGTTCAATGGCCGCAACGGCTACGACAAGAATTTCTTAGGTACCGAGCTTCCTTTGCCTCAATTGGGCTCTTCCATTCAAGACAAAGTGGCTATGCGTACCGATAAGCCCGGCGAATGCGAACTTACCTACACCAACTATTCTGTAGTTATGAACAAAGATCGCAAGCAGTGTTTCTACGCTATTTGCAATATTGATGGCAACAGTCAGCATGCTATCAAGCGTTCTGGCAACTGGACTTTAGATGGTCGTATTCCTCGTGAATATCAGTTGGGTGACGAAGCTTACAAGCGCAACAATATCGACAAAGGTCACATGGTTCGCCGCTTAGATCCTTGCTGGGGCAGCAATGCCGAATTGGCTAGCCGCGATACTTTCAGTTATTGTAACGCCTCTTTGCAGCATGCCGGTTTGAACCAAGATGAGTGGCTGGCCTTGGAAGATCACGTACTCAATTCTGCCAAAGGCCAAAAAATGAGCGTTATTACCGGCCCCATCTTCTCCGAGAGCGATCCTTGGTTCGACAATAACGGCAAGATGAAAGAACCGGCCCAGATTCCTATGAAATTCTTCAAAACTGTCGTTTGGGCCGACGAAAAAACAGGCAATTTAAAGAGCGCCTCTTTCATTCTTTCCCAAGAAGACATTATTAAAGAGGATGATACTATTAAGCTCAAAGGCGGCTTCGAACCCGGTCGTTTCGATGTATACCAAGTGCCTCAAAAAGAAGTTGAGCGCCTTACCGATTTGCATTTCGGCAACATCGGCGACACTTGCAAAAAGGCTGTGCGCCTGACTGCCGAGAACAACTACGCTCCCGTAGGCTTAGATAAATAAGGCGTTTGCCGTTTTTTGAATAGAAAGCGTTTTACTCTCTATAAATGAGAGTGAAGCGCTTTTTTTTATATTTTTTGAATTTTATTGTAAGTTCGGGCTTTAAAAGTGGCTTTAAATCGAAATTTTGACAAGCTTGTTACAATTTTGTGCACAAATAGTATTTTAAATTCTGTAGTATTTACTGGTAAACAAGGTCTGGGGTGGGGAGAAAACTAGGGGTTGTTCACAATGGGTATCGGAAGTATTTCTGGTAGTTCTTTATATACTAACACTCAAATCTCTGAGAGCTCTATTCGTCGTCCTGAAGGTTTCCAGGGTACTGGCAAAGACGTATTTGTACACGATGATAACGCTCAGTTTGTCAAAGAGCAGGATTTTGCTAAGGCCGGTCGTCTTTTCCAGAGCTGCCAGCGCGAAGCTCAGCAAGCCAATCCTGAAGAAACTCAGCAAACCAATATCATGTCTGCCGCTTCTGGCATCGATATTGAGAGCGTCAATATGTTCGAAGGCCGTAACGGCTACGATAAGTCCTTCTTGGGCGTGGAGCTTCCTTTGCCCGGTTTAGGCGATTCTATTAAAGATAAAGTAGCCATGCGTACCGACGAACCCGGTAAGAGTGAGCTCACTTATACCAACTATTCCGTAGTAATGAACAAAGAGCGCAAGCAGTGCTTCTACGCTATTTGTAACATCGACGGCAACAGCCACCAGAAAGTAAAGCGCGATGGCAACTGGACTATCGACGGTCGTATTCCTCGTGAATATCAATTAGGCAACGAAGCCTATGGCGGCAACAATATCGACAAGGGCCATATGGTTCGTCGTTTAGATCCTTGCTGGGGTGACGATCCTCTGCGCGCCAGCCGTGACACCTTCAGTTATTGCAACGCTACTTTACAGCACGGCGCTTTGAACCAGAAAGAATGGCTCTGCTTAGAAAACCACGTTTTGGATAGCGCCACCACTGGTAAAGAAAAACAGAAGCTCACCGTTATCACCGGCCCGATCTTCTCCGAGAACGATCCCAAGTTCGACAACAAGGGCAAGATGAAAGAAGCTACCCAGATCCCTATGAAGTTCTTCAAGACTGTGGTCTGGAACGATGGCGGCAAGCTCAAGAGCGCCTCTTTCGTACTTTCCCAGGAAGACATTATCAATAAAGATCGCTCTCTCTTCAAGAGCAAAGGTGTCGATCCCGGCCGCTTCAGCGTATACCAGGTGCCTCAGAAGCAGCTCGAGCAAATGACCGATTTGCACTTTGGCAATATTGGTGACATCACCGAAAAGCCTATGCGCTTGACCGCTGAGAACGATTACGCTCCTAAGTTAAGCTAATATCTGCTTTTAACTGAATAAAAAGCTGCTCGATTTTTATGAATCGAGCAGCTTTTTCTAAACTGGGGAACTTTTTTAGGTAACAAATAACAGGGAGGGGGAGATTTATAATGGAGTCACTTTCGGTGGGAATAGGTAGCATTTCCAGCAATTCTTTATATATTAACACCCAGGTTTCTGAAAATAGTATCAGCCGCCCTGAAGGCTTTCAGGGAACTGGTAAAGATGTCTTTGTGCGTGACGAGAATGCTCAGTTTGCCAAAGAACAAGAGTTCGCTAAAGCTGGTCGTCTTTTCCAAAGCTGTGGTCGCGAAGCTCAGCAAACCAATTCTGCTTCTTCTTTGATTTCTGTGCAAGGTGAGCCGGTAAGCATGTTTGAAGGGCGTAATGGCTACGATAAGTCTTTCTTGGGCGTAGAGCTTCCTTTGCCCGGCTTAGGCAGTTCCATTCAAAATAAAGTGGCTATGCGCACTGATAAACCTGGTGAGTGTGAACTTACCTATACCAACTACTCTGTAGTAATGAACAAAGAGCGCAAGCAATGTTTCTATGCTATTTGCAATATTGACGGTAAGGCTTCACGCAGTATAAAACGCGAAGGTACCTGGACTTTAGATGGTCGTATTCCTCGCAAATATCAATTAGGTGATGAAGCTTACGGCGGTAATAGTATCGATCGCGGCCATATGGTACGTCGCTTAGATCCTTGCTGGGGTCAAAATGCTAAATTAGCTGGTGAAGACACTTTCAGCTATTGCAACTCCGCTTTGCAACATGGTGGACTCAATAAAAAAGAATGGTTGCGCTTAGAAGATCACGTTTTGAATTCAGCTCGCGGCTCTGGTCAAAAGATGACTGTAATTACTGGCCCTATCTTTGCCGATGATGATCCCAAATTCGACAATAAAGGCGCCATGAAAGAGGCTACCCAAATTCCTTTACAGTTCTTCAAAACTGTAGTTTGGAACGAGAAAGGCACCTTAAAGAGCGCTTCCTTTATTCTCTCTCAGAAAGATATTATCAATAACGATAGTTCTCTCTTTAAAGCCAAGAAGAATAAGGGCAAAGGTTTCGATCCCGGTGAATTTAAAATTTACCAAGTTCCGCAGAAAGAAGTCGAGCGCCTTACCGATTTGCACTTTGGCAATATCGGTGATATTACCGAAACAGCTATGTGCTTGAGCGCCGACAATAATTATGCACCCAAGCTGAACTAAAGTATCCGGTTTAGCTATTATGTAGATGTGCCATCCGCTGTAAAGTTTTTTTGCAGCGGACGGCACGTTTTTTTTGTGTTAACCAAAAGTTCACAAAAAATGAACATTTTTGCCTAATTGATTGCTAATATTTAGGAGAACGGGGGAAAAATTGTAAAAGTGTTACTGAGCGTCAGCGTGCTTTCTGTGCAAGACTGCACATGGCAGGGCGTTGGAGCTTGGCAGCATGTAGGTGGGACATCACCTACCAAGAGAGAGCTTGTGCTTTTAAATTTTGAAGGCGCGGTTCGTTAACATCTCACAAGCCTTAAATTAAACATTTTTTGTTTAATTTTAAGGTGCATGTCACGCCTGAAGATATTTTGTTTTTACAAGACATTTGGACTCAGGAATTTGACCTGTTTTAAGGCGAAACAGGTTTCGGTAATGGAGCAGATGAAAATGGGAATTAACAGTATCTCTAGCAGCTCGTTATTTAACAATCCTCAGATGATTGAAAATTCTGTCAGCCGTCCCGAAGGCTTCCAAGGAAGCAGCAAGGACGTGTTCGTTCATGACGACAACAGAGACTTCGCTAACGAGCAAGCCTTTGCCAGCGCCGGCAGGCTTTTCAAGAGTCATGCCAGTGCCCAGGCTCAAAAGGTTGAGGGCCCCATCACTGTCCAAGGCGACGGCGTCAATATGTATCGCAATCGTGCCGGTTATGACAGCTCTTTCTTAGGCAAAGAGCTTCCTTTGCCGGAGTTGGGCAGTTCCATTAAAGACAAAGTGGCTATGCGTACCGACAAGCCTGGCGAGTATGTTTTACCCTACACCCACTTCTCCATCGTTATGAATGGTGAGCGCAAACAGTGCTTCTACACCATTTCCAATATCGATGGTGCTACTCACCAAGACTTGCCCCGCAGCGGCAAATGGGAACTTGATGGTCGTATTCCCCGCGAGTGCCAGTTGGGCAATGAAGCCTACAGGAACAATGATATCGATAAGGGCCACATGGTGCGCCGCTTAGATCCTTGCTGGGGTAAAGAAGCCAAGCAAGCTAATAATGATACTTTTAGCTATTGCAACGCTACCTTGCAGCACGCCGGTTTAAACCAAAAAGAGTGGTTAAACCTGGAAAATCATGTTCTCGACAGCGCGACCAGTGGCAATCAGAAGATGACCGTAATTACCGGCCCTATCTTCTCTGACGACGATCCTAAGTTCACCAACAACGGAGCCATGAAGAAGCCCGTTCAGATTCCTATGCAGTTCTTCAAAACTGTAGTATGGGCTGACGAGAAAACCGGCAACTTAAAGAGCGCTTCTTTCGTACTTTCCCAGAAAGATATTATTGAAAGCGATCACACGTTGGGTATTTCCAGCTTCGACCCCGATAAATTCAGCGTTTATCAGGTTCCTCAAAAGCAGCTTGAACAAATGACTGACTTGCACTTTGGCAATATCGGCGATATTACCGAAGAGCCAGTGCGTTTGACTGCTGAAAATAACTTTGCCCCTCAGGGTCTCGATAAGTAAGCAACAAGGCTTAAGTTTGTTGTTTACGCGACAGACTGAAACTTTATAGCTTATTGGAGGCTGCTGCCGAGTTATAGTCTTTCTCGGTGGCAGCCTTTTCTATTGCTGCGGCATAAAAGGGGAAAAAGTAGCCCTAATAGAACTAGGAGCCGCACAATTTTGTCAAAGGCGGAACCGTCTCCGGCAAATTTCCGCTTATATTTAGGAGTTTTTTTCTTATGACCGATCCTGAAGCTGTAAATCCTGAAGAAGAATCTTTAGAAGCCCCGGAATATCTGAACAATTTAATGGATGAGCTCATTGTCTATGCCAAATATCATGATGAGCATATGGAAGCCGAATGGATTCCGGAAGAAAATGTTTTCCGCGTTTATCAGGACGATCAGCCTGAAGTAGACGTTTTTATGGTAGACGTCAATGATGCTATGTACCATGAAGCCGAAGCTGTGGTGGTGGAAGCTGAAATTGGTGAATATAGTGAAGATTTAGATCCTGCCGAATTGTTGCGCTTCTGCGACCAAAACCTTATTTACAGTCGCTTAATGATTAGTAAGGGCGACGGTTGCGAATATGTTATCTTACAAGCAGCTTGCCCAGTAAGTCAGCTTAGCGCAGCTCAATTAGATTGCATGATCCGTGAAGTGTCCGTCTATTCTGGTGAGCTCAGCGAAGAAGATGACGGAGAAGACGAAGAATAAACTTTGAAAATATTTAGAGATCCCGTACACGAAGATATTTTTTTGCCAGATGAATTGATTGAACTTATAGACACGGTTCAAATGCAAAGACTTCGAGGCATAAAGCAATTGGGTACGGCCTCTTTAGTTTATCCAGGAGCAGTTCACACTCGCTTTGAGCACAGCTTAGGTACTTGTCATCTGGCTCTAGCTCTTCTGAAAGTATTAGAAGAGTTTGGTACCAAGATAAGCGGTTCCGAAAAGCTGGCTGTGGGTGCGGCTGCTCTTTTGCATGATATAGGTCATATTCCCTTTGGCCATACTGTAGAAGATGAGCGGCGCATTTTCAGTCGCCACGATTCACCGGAGCGTTTTGAGCTCTTTTTTAATAAACGCACCGAATTAGGTAAAGTATTGCATAAGCTGAATATAGCTGAGCCTGTAAAAAATATTCTCTGCGGCCAAGCTGATAAAGCTTGGCAGAGTGAACTTATTAGCGGCATGTTTTGTGCCGATCTTTTAGATTATTTGGCTCGCGACGCTTTCTTTTGCGGCCTTTCGCAAAAATATGACAAACGCATTATGCGTAGTTTGCGCACCGATGGCAGCCACTTATATTTAGATTGCCAAAAAAATGGCGTAATTAGAGAAGATCTAGTTTCAGAAGTAATTAACTTATTGCGTTTGCGCTATTTTTTAACAGAGCGCGTTTTCTTTCACCACACCAAGACCGCTTCTGGGGCCATGATTTCCAGAATTGTAGAACGCGCTTTAGAGCTTGGCTTAAAGCTTAAAGATATTTTGCCTTTGGGTGACGAGCGTCTTTTAGCTTATATTGAGTGGCATTTTGGTGATGATCCCTTAATAGCCAGAGTATTAAAAGCTTTCAGTTCGCGCAAGATTTATAAACGCGCTTACGTTTTAACTAGGCGCATTGGCTATGAAAAAGAAGCTCAGCTGGTAGAGCGCTTTCATAACAAAGCTGAATTGCGCAAAGAAGCTGAAGAAAAACTTACTACTGAGCTTGGACTTGAGCCCGGAGAACTTATTGTCTACTGCCCTTCAGCTAATATGCAATTAAAAGAAGCTGAAGTTTTGGTAAAGATAGGGCCAGAAGAGCCGCGCTCATTAGCTTCTTTGCACTTGCCGGAAGTTAACGTGTTACGTGACAAGCATCGCAGTTTGTGGCGCTTTTATGTTTTTGTAGCTCAGAAGCGTTGCTATAAGCTTAAACAAATTTCTCGCGCTTGTGAAACTTATTTCGGCTTAGAAAACCATTTGTCGGCACTACAAAGCGCTCAGCTTTATATAAACTTTTAGGCTGGTTAAAAGCTAGATACGGTAAGAACAACAACGCTGTGTAGGAAAATTAGGCTTAGCGTAAATATCGTGAAAAAAAGTTAAGTTTTTTTCTAAAAGGGTATTGCATTATTTTGGCCGGGGTGGTATATTAGCGGAGCCAGAGGAGTTCGGGCCCATAGCTCAGCGGTTAGAGCAGTTGGCTCATAACTAATTGGTCCCTGGTTCGAATCCAGGTGGGCCCACCAAGACCCCCTCGGTGTTCAGAAAAAGTGTACATGGCCCGGTGGTCTAGCGGTTTAGGACGCTGGCCTTTCAAGCCGGAGATCACGGGTTCGATTCCCGTCCGGGCTACCACTTAAAACACTGCCCTTCATAGGGAAGGCGGTTAAATAGAATGAGAGGCTGATTTAGTTAAACAGCGTTTACTGAAAAGCTTCTCTTTTTTTTGGACGAGTAGCTCAGTTGGTTAGAGCACCTGCCTTACAAGCAGGGGGTCGGCGGTTCGAGTCCGTTCTCGTCCACCATAAGATAGGATCTTAACTCTAGTAGTTAGGGTCTTTTTTTATATTTTTTTTGACATAGAGCATATTTTTAGTATCATGTAGCGGTATTAAACAATCTTTGAAAGAGAACTAACTAAATTGCTAAAGCCTTTAACTTGTGTAGAAATTTGCGCCGGAGCTGGCGGACAGGCCTTGGGATTGGCTTTGGCAGGTTTTTTTCACATTGCTTTAGTGGAATATGAAAGTGAATATTGCCAAATTTTAAAGAAAAACCGTCCGGAATGGAATGTAATATGTGAAGATGTTCGCTATTTCAGTGGTTGCGGTTTTCAAGGGGTGGATCTTTTAGCTGGTGGAGTACCTTGTCCACCATTTTCCGTAGCTGGCAAGCAATTGGGACAAAATGACGAGCGCGATCTTTTTCCTGAGGCTATTCGTTTAATTAGGGAAATGAAGCCTAGGGCTGTTATGCTGGAAAATGTTAAAGGCTTTCTGGAAAGTGGCTTTACTGAATATCGCCATTATATTTTGGATTCTATTGAAAATTTAGGTTACGATGTACAAATAAAATTGCTAAATGCTTCTGATTTTGGAGTCCCGCAACTTAGGCCCAGGGTAGTTATTGTAGGTATAGCTGAAGGTGAGCAAGGATGTTTTTCTTATCCTAATGGCGACAGAAGTCAAGCGCAAACTGTAGGCAATTGTTTAGTAGATTTAATGGCTGAGCGTGGCTGGAATGGAGCCAAAGCTTGGGCAAAAAAGGCTGATAAAGTGGCTCCAACTTTAGTTGGTGGATCAAAAAAACATGGAGGACCGGATCTGGGGCCAGTACGTTCCCGCAAAGCTTGGGCAGAATTGGGAGTGGATGGATTGGGTATAGCTAACAATGCGCCTGAACCCGATTTTGAGGGTATGCCGCGCTTAACTAGTCGCATGATGGCTCGGCTGCAAGGTTTTCCCGATACCTGGACTTTCGGCCATAAAAAAACGGCCGCTTGCCGCATGATAGGTAATGCATTTCCACCACCAGTCGCCCAAGCTATAGGCCTTAAAATAAAGGAGTGTTTAGAAAACATTTAAGCCTTAAAAAAGGCCGACTTTATTTTGGCTAGAATAGCGCCGAAAGTAGCTTGGCGACAGATTAGTTCGCTCGGCTGAGAAAGGTTTTATTTTATGTTTACTTGCAATGCTAAAGCAGATATTGGCGTTTTTGGCGGTTCCGGTTTTTATAGTTTAGATTCCAATGCGGAAATGATTGCGCTTAACACACCTTATGGTCCTACTAGCGACAAAATTTCTTTAATAAATATTCATGGTAAGCGCGTAGCCTTTTTGCCTCGTCATGGCGCCGATCATCGTTTGTCGCCTACGCATATTCCCTATAGGGCTAACCTTTGGGCTATGAAGCAACTGGGTGTAAAAGCTATTATTGGCCCTTGTGCTGCAGGTAGTTTGCAAGCTGATATTAAGCCTGGAAGTTTTGTTGTTTGTGATCAATTTGTTGATAGAACTTGGGGACGTAAAGATACTTTCTTTGAGGGGCCGGAAGTACGCCATTTAACCGGAGCCGAGCCTTATTGTCCCAGCTTGCGTCCTTTAGTTGTAGAATGTGCTAAAGAACTTGGTATTGAAGTTCATCCTAAAGGCACCATGGTCGTAATACAAGGGCCGCGTTTTTCTACCAGAGCTGAAAGTGAATGGTTTAGAAAAATGGGTTGGCACGTTGTCAATATGACCGGCTACCCTGAGTGCTATTTGGCTCGCGAAATGGAAATTTGCTATGTCAACGTCTCTTTAATTACCGACTACGATGCTGGTATTGAAGGTATAGCCGAAGCTGTAACTGGTGATGAAGTGAGCCGAGTTTTTGCCGAAAATAACCAAAAAGTAAAAGCGCTCATTTATAAAATTATTGAAAAAATCGATTTAAGCCAAGATTGTTCTTGCCACCATGCTTTAGCTGGCGACACTATGTAATGGTTTTGTTATAGGAATAACTGAGCTAGTATAGCTTGTTTGCATCTAAGCAAATAGTAATAGAAAAGACCGCCTCTCCAAAGAGAAGGCGGTCTTTTTGCATGTTAGCGTTTGTAACTTAAAAGCTTACTTTTTGCCTTGCATAATCTTGGCCCAAGTATCTTTTAAGGTGACTACGCGATTGAAGACTAAGTGATCCTTAGTAGTATCTTTATCGGTATAGAAATAGCCGGTACGCTCAAATTGGAACCACTTGCCGGCTGGAGTTTCGGCTACGCTGCTTTCTACTCTGGCATCGGTAATAATTTCCAAAGAGTTGGGGTTAAGTTCGTCAATAAAGTTGACGTCTTCACGGGTAGCGGGATGATCGACAGCAAAGAGGCGATCGTAAAGTCTAACTTCGCAAGGAATAGACTCGGTAGCAGATACCCAATGCAAAGTACCTTTGATCTTGCGGCCGTCAGCAGCATTGCCGCCTTTGGACTCGGGATCGTAAGTGCAATGGACTTCAGTAATGTTGCCATTTTCATCTTTAACGATGGATTCGCACTTAATAATATAGGCGCGGCGCAAACGCACTTCGCGACCGGGAGCCAAACGGAAGAACTTAGGCACGGGCTCTTCCATAAAGTCGTCGCGCTCGATGAAGATCTCTTTGGTGAATTTGAGATTGCGATGGCCCATCTTAGGCGGATCGTCGGGGAAGTAAGGAGCTTCAAACTCTTCTACTTGGCCTTCGGGATAGTTGTCAATGACAAGTTTTAAAGGACGGAGTACGCCCATAATGCGCGGCACTTTGGGATTGAGATCGTCGCGAACAGCTTGCTCGAAGAGAGAATAGCTAGTCCAGGTTTCGGCTTTGCTAATACCGATACGATCGCAGAATAAACGGATAGATTCAGGAGTATAGCCACGGCGGCGCATACCGGCAATAGTTGGCATACGAGGATCGTCCCAACCGTTGACGCGATGCTCTTTGACCAACTGGAGGAGTTTGCGCTTACTGACGATGACTGATTCCAAATTAAGGCGAGAAAACTCGATTTGACGAGGGCGGCACTCTACGCCTACATTTTCCAAGACCCAGTCGTAAAGGGGACGGTTATTTTCAAACTCTAAGGTGCACAGAGAGTGGGTAATACCCTCGATAGAGTCGGAGAGGCAATGGGTGAAATCGTACATAGGATAGATGCACCACTTGTCGCCAGTATGAGGGTGAGATTGGTGACGAATACGATACAGAGTTGGATCGCGCATGACAATATTGGGGTGAGCCATATCGATTTTGGCGCGTAAAACTTTGGCGCCATCGGGGAATTCTCCAGCTTTCATGCGGCGGAAAAGATCTAAGTTCTCTTCTACAGAACGATCGCGGCAAGGACTATTTTTGCCGGGCTCGGTAAGGGTACCGCGGCTCAAGCGAATTTCTTCGGCGCTGGAATCGTCTACGTAGGCTTTGCCCTTCATGATCAGGCGCTCGGCGTATTCGTAAAGCTGATCGAAATAGTCGGAAGCGTTGTAAACTTTTTCACCCCATTCGAAGCCGAGCCATTTAACGTCTTCTTTGATGGCGTTGATGTATTCGGTCTCTTCTTTGCCGGGGTTGGTGTCATCCATACGTAAGTGGCAAGTGCCGTGGTAATCGCGGGCTAAGCCGAAGTCTAAGCAAATAGCTTTAGCGTGGCCGACGTGCAAATAACCATTGGGTTCGGGCGGAAAACGAGTGACCACAGTAGTGTGCTTGCCGCTAGCTAAATCTTCGTCGATGATATTGCGGATAAAATTGGTGGCGTGAGGGGAAGTTGATTCCACGTGTTCTGTATTAGTATCGTTACTCATAGTTGAAATTCCTTATAGGGCGGATCTCAGAAATCGCGTCCATTAGAATAAGGCCGAAATTTTCGACCGGCCTTAATTCTAGCATTTTTTACTGGCTTAGGCTATGTTTAGTCAGCTTTGCTTTGATTGTCTCGCTGAGTTAAGGGCGGAAGGTAAACAAAGCCTGGCTCTTAAATTAAAGTAGCTCGAGGCCATAAAGTTAAAGTGGAGGCTCAGCGTTTATGTGGGAGAAAATTGGCAACTTTGCTTTGAAAATATATGAACGCATTAAAGAATTTTATGCTACTCCTGGAAATGTGGGCTTAAAAATTCTTTTCTCTGCTCTAGGATGTTTCGTTTTTGGTTTTTTATTGCCACTGATGCTTATAATTGTGCTTATTGCTGCTTGGGTTTTTTATCAAGATTTAAATAGTGGCCCTATTTCCGGTGGTAAAAACTGCCCTTTGCCGCCGCCTGAAGAACAGGTTGAGCCTGCTAAGCAAAGTTGCCCCCTTAAAGAAATACAATTAAACACTCGCTTGACGCCCGATTTTGTTCGATCTCTTTCGCTAAAAATTGGAAGCCGTAGCTAAATTCTAGGAGTTCTTTTTCAATCAATATGGCCAGTGTTTCGCTTTTTCAAAAATATCGCTCTCAAAAATTTGAAGATTTAATCGGACAAGAAGTTGTAGTCAAGACTTTAAAAAATGCTTTGGCTTCCGGTCGTATGGCCAATGTTTATCTTTTTTGCGGCCCGCGTGGCACTGGCAAAACCAGTACGGCTCGAATTTTAGCTAAAGCTTTAAATTGTGAAGGTACTGCCGATAATCCGCATTCTGAGCCTACGCCAGAACCTTGCTGCCAGTGTTCGGCTTGTCGATCTATTGCCGAAGGTTCTTGTTTGGACGTTTTGGAAATTGATGCTGCTTCCAATACTCAGGTAGATAAAATAAGAGAATTTATCGTTGATAAAGTTCAGTTCGCTCCGGCTCAGGTGCGCTACAAAGTTTATATTATTGACGAAGTTCACAAATTGTCAGATTCTTCTTTCAATGCGCTTTTAAAAACTTTGGAAGAGCCGCCCAAGCATGTTGTCTTTATTTTAGCTACTACCGATCCAGAAAAAATTCCGGCTACAATTATTTCCCGCTGTCAGCGCTACAATTTTCAGCGCTTTACTTTGCAACAAACTGTCAATCATATAAAGAATATTGCCCATAAAGAAAATGTGCAAATTGATGATTTGGCTGCCGAACTTATAGCTAGATCTTCGGAAGGCTCCATGCGCGACGCTTTGGTAACTTTGGAACAAGCTATGTTCTTTTGTTGCCAACAGGATGGCAATTCGCAAATAAATGGAGAAGATGTGCGCGGCCTTTTAGGGTTAGCCGGGGCTGAAGCTATTCAAGATTTAGTCTCCTCCTTTATTGCTCAAGATGCTTGCCGAGCTTTGGGCCTTTTGGATAGTTTGATAAATAAAGGGCGCAACTTAAATAAATTGGCTGCCGAGCTTTTGGAATATTTGCGTCAAATGATGCTAGTTTGTGTTAAAGCTGCCGACCAAGAAACTTTGGGAGTAACCGACAATTATTTTCAAGAATTAACTAAGCGCAGCCAATTGGTAAAACTGGGCACGGTCTTGAATTGGATTGGCAGTATCAGCGAATTGCAACGTCGCCTTTCCGGCAGCCAAAATGCTCGTTTAGCTTGGGAGACTGTGCTAATTGAGCTGACTGCACCTCTGGCCGGAACTGATGAGAGCAGTCTTGTAGCCAGAATTGAAGCTTTGGAAGCCGAAATTTCTGCTCTAAAAGCATCGAATGGCAACAACCTGGAACAATCGTCTGTCGCACCGATAAAGGATAAAAGCCGCGTTGAGCCGCCTAAGGTCGCTACTATCTCTTCAACTTCTGTTGCCGAGATGGCTTCTCCTAAGGTTGTGTCCGAAACCAAGCAAGCTGACGATTTGGGCTGGGGGACGACAACTTCGACAAATGCTTCAGTTGTTGCCTCTATTTCCAAAGCTTCTCAAGCGGAGTCTCAAAGTGTGCCAGTTGCCAAAACTTCGACGCCGTCCTCAAAAGCTGAAGCTAAAAACAAGCAAGGAAGTGCTGGTCAGTTTTGGCAAAAATTGTTGAACTATTTGGAAGAAAAGAAGCCGTCAGTTTTTGCTTTGGTTCGTGGTACAAAGTGTCTTTCGGCCCGTCAAGGCTTGATCGTCATAAAATTTGAGGGCGACCGTCAAGCTGATTATGAAGCCGCTTCTCAAGAATGCGCGACTATAGAAAATGTTTTAACAGAAGTTATGCAACGCCCCATTAAAATAGATTTGCGCCTTGGCAAAGTTGCTGTCACCAATCCGCAAGATGAATATATGCATACCGTAAATCTAGTGCTTAACAGTTTTGCTGGACAAACTCTTAGCAAGTATGCCAATGGCAGTGCGTCTGATCCAACTACTCGGGTGGAGGCTTAAAATACCATGGATGAAGAAATTGACGATCGTTTGATAGAAGTTCCCTATGAACGTTTAAGTGCTGAGGCTTTGCAAGGAGTTTTAGAAGAATATGCCACTCGCGGTGGCTACGAATGTTCTATGCCTTTGCAAAAGAGAGTAGATATTCTCAAGAAAAAATTAGCCGATCATCAATTGGCTATTATGTTTGATCCTGTAGAAGAAGAAATCAATATTGTAAAAAAAGAGCAAATTCAATTATGACAAATGTAGCTTTAATTTCTGATATTCACGGTCGACTCGATCCTCATGTTTTGGATTATTTGGAAGAGTGCGACTATATTGTCTGTGCTGGAGATACCGAAGATCCACTAATTTTGGAAGAATTGGCTACTATTGCTCCTGTTACGGCTGTACGTGGCAATTGTGATTGGCGCCCTTGGGCCGAGAGCTTACCTAAAGACGCTGTGCTCCATGTAGAAGATGTTAATATATATGTGATTCACAATTTGGACAACCTGTCTTTTACTCCCGATCCTCACAAAATAGATGTTGTGGTTTATGGCCATACCCATCGTTATAAACAATACTATGAAAATGATGTTCTTTACATCAATCCAGGTAGTGTTTCCGAGCCTCGCGGTGGCCAGTACCCTCACATGTATATTTTGGAAATTGAGGGCAAAAAGATCTATACAAAAAATATAGATATTTAGTTTTGGGCACTTAGTCTCTAAGAGGGGGGAGACTATAAGTTTGATATGTTTATGTAAGGCTGAAGAGGGAGCTGCGGTTTTTGAGCTGACTTTTTGGCAGGCTTGTAAGCTTGAAAAGCGAACCTCAGGCGTGGTTTAAGCCTTGATTAAAGCCGATTCTATAAGGAGAAAACGGAAAAATGCAGAGACAAATAATGAAGCAAATGCAAAAAATGCAAAACGACTTAGCCTCCGCTCAGAAAGAGCTGGAAAACGCTACCGTAGAAGGTGTAGCTGGTGGCGGAGCTGTCAAAGTTGTTGTTACTGGAGCTCAAGTAGTAAAATCAATCAGCATTTCCAAGGATGCAGTCGATCCCGATGATATGGGAGTTTTGGAAGATTTGGTTTTAGTAGCTATAAATGATGGTTTGGAAAAATCACGTGAACTTTCTTCCAATCGTATGGGCCGTGTAGCTGCCGGTTTGAATTTGCCTCCCGGGTTGTTCTAGTTAAAAAATGTCTAAATATCCTCAGTCTTTAGAGCGTCTTTTGGAACAGTTGCAACAATTGCCTACAGTAGGGCCGAAGACGGCGTCACGTTTGGCTTTTTACTTATTGAGCGCTTCTAAAGAACGCGTAGCAAATTTAGCTACAGCTATGATGGAAGTAAAAGAACGTCTGAGGGCTTGCACCAGGTGTGGCAATATAGCCGAAGATGATTTGTGCGAAATTTGTCGAGACAGGCGGCGTGACGAAAATACTATTTGTGTGGTAGCCAATACTCGTGACCTTATGGCCATGGAAAACTCTGGCGAACTGCCGACCTTAATCAGTCCGTGTCCTGCGTCAACATTCGTGATATATGA
>OQVS01000581.1_pt1 | contig 25103 bp, 17 predicted proteins | sample 1691601 | NCBI WGS metagenome assembly OQVS01 (sample SAMN03418268, study PRJEB22391) | human gut metagenome | biome: human-gut; feature: organic feature; material: feces | host: Homo sapiens | place: Tanzania | collected 2013-01
CCCTACCCCCTCCCCATAAGAATGGGTAGAGGTAGGAGTTTGTCGTAAGTTAAGCCTAAGGCGCATGGTAACTTATCTTCTCACCATGCGCCTTAGGCTTGCGACGCTTATGCGCACCAAAGGGTGACGAGAAAGGGGACGGTGAAGTCGGTCACGAAACCGTGGTAGATGCACAGGGGCGCATATCGTTGTCCGATGGACTGGGTAATGCTGGGCAGGGTGGTGTCCATGCTCGTCGCGCCGCCCGATGAGATAGGAGCCAACGGGCCGAACCAACGAGCCAATAGCGGGGTGAGCAGGAGTGTGGCCATTTCGCGAATGATGTTGGCCAAAAGAGCGATGGTGCCCAGTTCTGCACCTCGGTATTCGGTGACGAAGATGCTTGATAGTGAATAATAGGCGAAGCCGCTGTTGATGGCGAGGCAGTCCGTCAGTTCCCGATGTTGCAGGAAGGTGCAGATGCCACCTCCGAGGAACAGGTAAGCCACCGCCGCTCCCATCCATGATCCGAGAATGGTGACGAGTGGTAGGAGAGCCAGTCGGGGACTTAGGCTTTTGAGTTCGCTCTTCATGTCTGGGTTGAGACCGATGCCGATGCCTACGAAGAGGAGCAGGGCGCATAGAGCCACCATGCTGATGTCGCCCTCCATGAGCCATGTGGGCATGCAGCCGCTGCGTCCTGCCAACAGTCCGAGGGCGAAGAAGCCCACCACGATCAAACTGCCTTTCATCCCTCGCCTCCTTTTCTTGTCATCCGCCATAGCACCCAGGCCAGGGCACAGCAGCACAACAGGCCGCTGAGGGACAGTAGCAGCGCTTCCACGCCCAGCGTGGGCAGGGCGGAGATGATGCGCTCGTTGGCACCCACTTCGATGCCGAGCATGAAGAGAAGTAGCCAGATGAGCCACGTTGTGGCACGGCCAGCCCATGCGCCGATGGCCTGAAGCCGGGCCTCCGACGCCGTCCTTGTGCGTAGTGCGTATCCCGCACCGATGCCAAGGAATATGAAAATCATCACTATAAACATTTTTGTCTTGGTCTTAACTTATGCTTAGCTTATGTCTTAGTCTATGCTTAACTTATGCCTAGCTAATGTCTTAACTTACGTCTTAGCTTATGCCTATGAGTGCAAAGTTAGCACAAATACGTCGATAACAGGGTGGATTTTGTTAATTATTTCATAAAAGATGAAATATAAGCCGATTTATAGAATAATTTATTTTAACTTTGCAACCTAATCAATACCTTCGTATGAACAACAAGTTATTCTTTGCTATTGGATTGGCCGCCACGCTCTTGCAGGCTCCAGTCACCGTATCGGCTCAGTCTTCTGGTACGAGTCAACAGAACCCTCTTCTGATGAAGAGTAATTTGCCCTTCGGTGCGCCCGATTTCAGTCGCATCAAGGAGAGCGATTACCTTCCTGCCATCGAGGCAGCCATCAAGATCAAGCGCGACAACATTCAGAAGATCATCGACAACAAGAAGAAGCCGACTTTCCAGAATACCATTCTCGCTTTCGAGGAGAGTGGTATCCTGCTCGACCGCGTTTGCAGCGTCTTCTTCGGCCTTACCAATGCCGACAAGACTCCCGTGCTGGCCGAAGCCGAGGACAAGGTGATGCCGTTGCTCACGGGTCTTGAGAACGAGATATCCTTCAACCAGCAGCTCTTCGAGCGCATCAAGTTCGTTTACGATAACGAATATGCGAAGCTCAAGGGTGAGGACCAGCGCCTGACGGAGGAAATCTACAAGAGTTTCGTGCGCTCAGGTGCACTCCTGTCTGCCGAGAAGATGGCGCGTATGAAGGAAATCAACTCCCGTATCTCAGAGTTGCAGCAGCAGTGGGGCAACCTCCTTCCCGAGGCGACCAACCATGCCGTGGTCTGGGTTGATAACCGGGAGGATCTCGCTGGTCTCAGCGAGGCCGACATCGCCCAGTGCAAGAAGGATGCGGAGATGCGTGGCGGCAAGGCCCCCTACTGCATCGTCATCATCAATACGACGCAGCAACCCATCCTCGCAAGCCTTCAGAACCGCGCGCTCCGTCGCAAAGTGTTTGAGGCAAGCATTCATCGTGCCGACGGCACCAATCCCCAGTACAACACGTTCCCGATAGTGACTGAGTTGGCAAGACTCCGTGCCGAGAAAGGCCAGATCATGGGTTATGCCAATTATGCCGACTACTCACTTGAGAACACGATGGCCAAAAACTCAGCCAACGTGGACAACTTCCTTGAGCAGCTCATCAAGGAGTATGCACCCAAGGCCGACGCCGAAACCAAGGCCATAGAGGAGTATGCCCGCAAGACCGAGGGAAGCGACTTCCAGCTTCAGCCCTACGACCGCTTCTACTATTCGGCGAAGATGAAGAAGGAGATGCTCAACATCTCTGACGACGAGGTGAAGCCCTACTTCAATGTCGATAGCGTGCAGGTGAATGGTGTGTTCTATGCTGCCAACCGTGTCTATGGCCTGACCTTCAAGGAGCGTAAGGATATCCCCAGCTATCATCCCGACACGAAAGTCTTTGAGGTGATCGACAAGAACGGCAAGCCCCTGGCCCTCTTCTACAGCGACTTCTTCCGCCGTCCCACGAAGCGTGGTGGCGCGTGGATGGATGCCTTTGCCAAGCAGAGCCGCCAGCGCAAACAGCTTCCTGTGGTCTATAACGTGTGCAACAGCGCCAAGGCTCCCGATGGCCAGCCCTCGCTCATCACCTGGGACGAGGTGTGCACGATGTTCCATGAGTTTGGCCACGCCCTCCACGAGATACTCTCCGACTGCCAGTACAACACCCTCTCTGGCACGGCCACGGCCCGCGACTTCGTCGAGATGCCCTCGCAGTTCAACGAGTCCTTTGCCAGTATCCCTGAGATCTTCGACCACTTCGCCCGCCATACCGTGACGGGAGAGCCGATGCCCGCAGAACTGAAGGAGCGTATGCTTGAGAGCATCAATTTCCAGACGGCCTACTCCCTCGGCGAGAACCTCGCATCGACCTGGCTCGATCTGGCTTGGCACAAAATCAGTCCGGACGAGGTGCCGTCGCCCTATATGGCCGGTGCCTTCGAGAAGGAGCAGCTCCACAATGCCGGACTCCTCAATACGCAGATTCCCCCGCGCTATTCCACCTCCTATTTCAACCATGTCTGGGGCGGAGGTTATGCCGCTGGCTATTATAGCTACCTGTGGACGGAAGTCTTGGCGGTCAATATCGCCGACTACTTCAAGCAGCATGGCGCGCTCGATCCCGCCGTCGGCCAGGCGTTGCGCGACAAGATTCTGAGCCGTGGCAACACCAAGGATCAAATGCTGATGTTCACAGACTTCACTGGTATGGAGAAACCCGATGCTTCGGGACTGCTCAAGGCCAGAGGACTGTAAAAGTTCTGTTTACGCAATACAGATCAAAGCAAGCCCCCGAAAGTTGACAAACGTCAACTTTCGGGGGCTTCTCGTTTCGGTTTTTCTCTTCCTCATATCGGACTGCAATCTGAGGGCCGAAGAAGAGGGATGTTTAGTAGTGATGCTACTCCATCGTCATAGGACCCGTGTAGTGACCTGTGAGGTTTGCATTGTCATACTGGTAGATGTTGAAGACGGCGAAGTCGATATCAATCTGTCCGCTCATCAAGTTCACCCTGTCGTGCCTCCGAGTGCGGCAGCTCCCCCTTCTTCGCGAGCAGCATTGTCAGTATAAACTTCATTTTCCTCATGATTGTATAGGTTGTGTTGTTAATAGGTCTGTCCTTGTCCTCTTCTTTCTTAAGAGTGGTTACAAAGTTAGAAAAATTAATTTATACGGCCAAATATTTCTGAATATTATCTATGTGGCGTGTTTTCTTAATTGTTTGACAGTCGTGGGTTTCTTTTTAGCGACGGGTTTTGATGTGTCAAAGTAGGGCGTAGAGAATTCCTTGTAGTCCAAGAAGAAGAAAAATATACGAAAAATTTTCTTAATTCAAGAAAAATCTGTACCTTTGCCGACACTATTAACAGAACAAAATCAAGCACTGATGAATAGCATTCTGAACTTTGATGAGCTCTTGCGCCACCTCTCCGAGCAGAAGGTGGTGAAGCGTCTTGCCGTCGTGTGGCCCGAGGACGATGCCACGCGTGGCGCAGTGGCCCGCGCATTGCAGGCTGGTTTCGTAACCGCAATTATGGTTGGCGCACGCCAGGCCGTGGAGAACGACCCGCAATACGCCGAGTTGATGGACCGCGTGACGTTCGTCGATACTGACGACAAGCTCGACGCGGCACAGAAGGCCGTGGCTCTCGTCCGCGAGGGTGGTGCCGATGTGCTCATGAAGGGATTCATCAATACCGACCAGGTGCTCCGCGCCGTGCTCAACAAGGAGACAGGTATCCTGCCGAAGGGCAACGTGCTGACCCATATCGCCGTGGCCCAGATGCCGCAATACCACAAGCTTCTGTTCTTCACCGACGCCGCCGTGATTCCTTATCCTACGCCCGAGCAGCGCACGGAGCAGATCAAGTATGTCACCGCCCTGTGCCGTCAGTTTGGCATTGCCGAGCCGAAGATTGCCCTTATCCATTGCTCCGAGCACGTGGACGAGCGCCACTTCCCCTGCACCGCCGACTATCTGGAGCAGAAGAAGCGTGCCGAGGAGGGATTCTTCGGTCCCGTTCGCATCGACGGTCCGCTCGACTTGAAGACCTCTTGCTCTCCCGCTGCCTTGAAGGCTAAGAACATGGAGTCCTGCGTAGAGGGTGATGCCGATGCCGTCATCGTTCCGGATATCGAGGCTGGCAACGTGTTCTACAAGACCATCACGCTCTTCTGTGGCGCTATCACGGCTGGTATCCTCCAGGGTCCGACCGCTCCCGTTGTAGTCCCGTCGCGTGGCGACTCCCCCGAGGCCAAGTTCTTGAGCATCGCCATGGCCGCCATGGCACACCAGTAATATTAGTGTAACCAAGCCAAACTTAGAAATAATCTACCAAAATGTATAGAATATTAGCCGTCAATCCGGGTTCTACTTCGACGAAGATTTCCGTTTCCGACGACGAGAACCTGATCTTTGAAGCAACCATCAACCACTCCCGCGAGGAGTTGAAGAAGTATAAGCGTATCTCCGACCAGTATGAGATGCGCAAGGATTTGGTCATCGCAGAGGTGAAGAAGCATGGTCTTCCCGTGCAGTTCGACGCCATCATCGGCCGTGGCGGACTTGCCAAGCCTGTCAAGTCTGGTGTCTTCCGTGTCAATGATCAGATGGTCGAGGACCAGCGCAAGGCCCTCCACCAGCACGCCTGCGACCAGGGCTGCATCATCGCTCACGAGATTGCCGAGGAGATCGGTTGCCCGAGTTTCGTGGCCGACCCCGGTGTGGTCGATGAGTTGGCTCCCGAGGCCAAGATCTCTGGTTCTCCGCTGCTACCGCGCTACTGCATCTGGCATGCGCTCAATCAGAAGGCCATTGCCCGCCGCTATGCCAAGGACCATGGCACACGCTACGAGGACCTCAACCTCATCGTCTGCCACCTCGGTGGCGGTATCTCCATCGCTGCCCACGACCATGGCGAGGCCATCGACGCCAACAACGCCCTCGACGGCGAGGGACCGTTCTCTCCCGAACGCGCAGGATCCCTGCCCGCAGCAGACCTTATCCGTCTTTGCTTCTCTGGCCGCTACACGCAGGACCAGCTTGTCAAGAAGGTGAGCGGAGAGGCCGGTATCATCGCCCACCTCGGCACCAACGACATGCTGGAGGTGGAGAACTGGGTGCTGCATGGCGACAAGCACGCCGAGCTGATCCTCAATGCTATGATTTGGAATGTGGCCAAGTGTATTGCTGCCGAGGGCGCAGTGCTCAAGGGCAAGGTCGATGCCATCCTCCTCACGGGTGGTCTGGCACGCTCTCAGTATATCACTGACCACATCAAGGAGCGCGTAGAGTTCATCGCCCCTGTCACCATCTACCCGGGCCAGGACGAGATGAAGGCACTCACCGAGAATGCCCTTGCCGTGCTCCGCGGAGAGCGTCAGGCCATGGACTACGGCGAGGCCGCCAATAACGAAAACGACCTCTAAGTAAGGAAAGATATTATCAAGGGGTGGGGCAGCCAGACGGTTGCTCCACCCCTTTGTTTCTATTCTGGGGCAAGGGACAAGGCCCGCGGGTGAGAGCTCCACTTCTCACGGTCTTGCCACTCTTATAGAAAAATGTGCCAAACCCCATGATGAGAGTTTGGCACAAATAGATTCAACCTCGATCGGTTGTTAGAGTTTATTTCGTTTGAGGTAGGCGATTATCGCTTCACGACTTTCTTTCCACCGACGATATAGACACCCTTCTGCTGCTGGCTCAGCGTGCCACGCAGTTGCACTCCGTCGCGGCTATATACGCGCTCCGCCTTGTCAGCCTGCTGGCCTTCCGTCGTTGCGCTATCGATACCATCACTGGTCAGCTCCTCGATATTCGGGGCAAAATCCTTCCACAGATCAGCATTCTCATACTTTGTCTTGCTTCCGACCGGCACACGGAGTGTGCAGTCCACGGCGCTCGCTCCTCTGAAGAACGGGATCAGCCCCAGCTCGATAGTAGCAGGGTCGGCGACGCGCACGGTGAGGCTGCTGAGGTTCTGGCACCATCCGAAGGCGAAGTCGCCGATGGAGGCCAAGTCGTCGGGCAGGTCCACCGTAGTGAGTTTCGTGTTGCCGAAGAAAGCGTATGGGCCGAGATTCCGCAGGCTCTTCGGTGCGATATATTCCGGTGTGGTCTTTCCCTCCGGATACTGCATGAGCGTGTTCATCTCCTTGTCGTAGAGCACGCCGTCCACCGACGTGTAGTTGGGATTGCTCTTGGCCACATTGATGTCCGTGAGGCTCCAGCAGTCGTGGAATGCCGACTCGCCGATGCTCTCCGTGCTGGCAGGCACGTCAAAGGTGGGCACGCCGCTGACACGGGCGAAGGCGAAGTCGCTGATCACCTTCAGCTTCTCGTGCAGAGGAAGGGAGGTGAGGTAGTCGTTTCCGCAGAAGGCATAGTCGCCCACCGTCGTCACGTTCTCGGGGATAGTATATGAGTCGTTGTCCTTGCCCGCAGGATATTGCACGAGCGTTGTCATGGCCTTGTTGTACAATACGCCCTCCACGGAGACGTAGGCCGTGTTGCCCTCTGCCACGTCGATTGCTGACAGCTTCTTGCAGTCGGCGAAGATACCGCCTCCGATGTTGGTCACCGTTGAGGGTATCGTGATGGTCTGCAGCTGCTCACAGGCGTTGAAAGCCGTCTCCTCGATGCTCTTCAGACCCTCTGACAACTGCACGGAGGACAGGTTGACGCAGCTTGCGAAGGCATTGTCGGAGATGGTCTCCACACTTGCCGGGATGCTGACCTCGCCGAGCGCCTCACATCCGCTGAAAGACCAGCGCCCGATATAGGTCAGGTAGGAGGGGAAGTCCACGCTAGCCAGGGCCACGCAGTCGGCGAAGGCGAATCCGCCGATGGTCTCCAGTTCCTCTGGCAGAGCGATGCTCTCCAGGCTGGTGCATCCCTCAAAGGCGCTTTCTCCTATCTTGGTGATGGTGCCGGGCAGTTCTGCTGACGTGATGGACAGACAGTAGGAGAAGGCGTTGTCGCCGATGGTCTCCATGCCAGCGGGCAGGCTGAGTGTCGTCATGTAGATGCAGTTGCAGAAGGCGTTGTTGCCGATGCTTGTCACGCCACTTCCGACGTTCACGGTCTCGATGCCCTCCTGATACTCCTGCCACGGTGCTGCGCCGTAGTCGTAGTTGGGCATGGCGCCGTTGCCGGTGATGGTCAGTTCCTTACTGGTCTCGTTGTAGTTCCAAGAGAGTGGTCCCGTGGTACCCGACTTCTGTGCCATGGCACAGGCAAGGTTCATCATCAGGATCAATGCCAGAGTAGTTTTTTTCCTCATAGATTTTGTTTTTTAGATAAGTTGGGGAGATATTGGATTTATTTTGTGAATCACCCCCCCCAGTTTGAAGGTGAGACACAATACGTTCTAGTCCAGGGTCGGTCTTCCGGCGTCTTTTCCGCCAGTGTTGCGCCCGTGGTTCATGAGCGGTTTGATTTGGAGGCAAAATTATACATAATATTCGGAATAACGGTGGTATTTTCCATAAAACTTTTAACTTTTTTCCGTTTTCTCCATTTTCTACCTGGTTTCACGTCAATAATCTGTGCTCAATTTGCATTTTCCCCACACCGCTTCTTTCTCCATCATGATGAAAAGAGGCGGTATGGAAAGATTTGTTTATAAATATTTGCTGATTATAAAATAAAACCGTATCTTTGTCGGCAAATAGCTAACGAAACAAAACCATTTATCAAACAAAATCAAACAGGCTTATGAAGAAATGTTACGCAACCCTGCTGCTCGCCGCACTCTGCTCGATGGCTACGCTGGCCCAGCAGCAAGACTCGCTCATCACGCAACCCGCGGCGGGCGAGACCATCAACCTCTATCGTACGACGACGGGCTATGAGTCGGTGTATTATTATGCTGTGGACCACCAGAGCACAGGCGACTGGCAGCGGATGGTGTTCGGTGAAGATGGTGCGGTCTATTTGGAGAACTCCATCAACTCCATCTACACGCAGACCTGGATCAAAGGTTATCGCACGGAGGGAGACACCATCGCCTTCCAGCTTCCCCAGGCCATCTTCTCCGAGGAGGACTTCTTCTCTGGTGATACACGCTATGGATACTTGGAGCGCGTGCGCCCAGGAGAGCGAAACGGCAAGCAGACGCTCGTCCCCAACGAGGATCCCGCCGACCAGGTGCTCAAGTATGTATGGCATGGCGATTCGCTCAAGATGGTGCTCCCCGAGGGCGAGTTGATTGGCATGTGCCTTGCCAGCGGATCATGGACGAGCTATGCCGAGGCCACCTACAAGGGTGTGCGTATGGACAACAACACAATGGTACCACCGGCAAGTGCTACGGTCAATGACGGTCTGATGCTCTATATGGATATGGAGGGACAGTCGCAGCTCTATCCCGTGCGCTATGCCCTCGATGGCAGCGATGTCTATTTGGGCGACCTCTCGGCCAACGTGAAAGGCTATTGGATCAAGGGATCGATGGACGGCACGACCGTCACCTTCCCCGCCACCTCCTTCGTCGGCATCGACACCCTGACGGCATGCTACGTCTATGCCTCTTCTGCCGTGGTGGGCAAGGGCAAGGACGAGATGGGTACCGAGTTTGATAAAGCTTGCTTCTCTGGCGAGCCCCTCGTCTTCACCTACGATGCGGACAACAACGCCCTCTCCACCAAGGGTATCCTCATGGTCCACAAGAGCATGAACGACGACCGCAGCACCAACATCTTCGATTCCTACCGCTATGCCCTCATCAGCCGTTGGGACAAGAAGCCCGCAGCCCCCATGCCGCCGAAGCTCACGGCCTACCAGCCCTACGACCCGAACCCATGGGGAGGCCCGGGCGGTCTACAGTACTCGCTGAGCTACTACTCTGCCGACTTCAATTATCTCGACCCGTCTTGCCTCTACTACAATCTTTATATCGATGGCGAGGTGGTCACGTTCTCGCCCGACGACTATGCCAACCTGACGGAGGAGATGACCGACGTGCCCTATGCCTTCACCGATGGCTACGAGTTCTATAAGTATGACGAGAACGACCGCACCATCTATTTCTACAAGGAGGTGAAGGAGAAGATCGGTATGGAGGCCTTCTATATCGACGGTGACGTGCGTCTCGGATCGGGCGTGGCAGAGTATTATCCCAACGGTGTGCCCGACGGCATCGATATCTCCGAGGCTTCCATGAAGCAGATCGAGCGTGTGGAGTATCGTGACCTCTCTGGCCGTGTGGTTAGTCGCCCGGCAAAGGGTATCTTCGTCCGCACCATTACCTACTCCGACGGTAGCCGTGCTACGCGCAAGGTAGTGAAGTAAGTTTCAAACTTCCGCAAAGTGCATCGTTCGCACACTTTGCGGAAGTTTTCGGTGCGTTGGGCGTGGTTGACGTCCGATAAAATAGCAGTCTATGATATCTCGATCCATGCTTGCTCATCGTCTTTCCCAGGATGAGATCAAGGAGATCTGCGTGCTTGTCCATGGGAAGCACAACGATCATCTTAAGGAGCAACTATACCAATTGACCCTTGACGACGACCGTCGTGTGGCTGTCAATGCACTTTGGGCGTTGACCCATTTCGCTTCCTCGGATCACGAGTGGCTCTATGCCAAGCGCCATCATCTGATAGACCGTTGCCTCGTGGAGCACGATGCAACCAAGCTTCGGTTGTTGCTCGCCCTTCTCCTTCGTCAGCCATTTGGCAAGGAAGACATCCGCACAGACTTTATGGACTATTGCTTAGTGCGAATCGCCGACCCGAAGTCGGCCTATGCCGTCAGGGCTCAGTGTATCAAACTTGCTTACGAGCAGATGCGCTATTGGCCCGAACTGCTCGGCGAACTGCGTCAAGTTCTCGACATGATCAGTTGCGAACCGTTGTCGCCAGGACTTCGGTCGGCTTGGAAACAGGTGATAAAGAAAATAAATGCCGCCCAATGATGCCTGGGTAGTAGAGCGTATAAGAAAAATAGCTTGTCGGCAACATGGGACTCTTCTCCATGGCCGACAAGCTCTTGTGTTATACCTATTGTAAGTGATCGAAGGATTATTCTTTGGCAGACAGCACCTTACGCACTGTGCCGTCTGACATCCGGACGATATGAATGCCCTTTGTGACACCCCTCGTTACGATGCGTTGACCGTTCAGGTTATATTCTGCTACGGGACGTATATCGCTCGCAGAACGGGTGTTGGAGACGGCCAAGTGGGGGGTGTCAGCATGTTGCATCAAGGAGACGGCTACGGCATTGTCGATGGCGCAATTGGCAGGATCGGTCTCGTCATAGTTATAGACAAAGGCGACAATCTCCATGTTGGCCTTCACCCATGATGGGTCGATATCAAAGTCGTATTCGTAACTGAAACGACGCTCGTTCCACGCTATCGGCTCACCCCAAGTAGAATTGTACGCCCGCTTGACGTGCTGCTGCATATACACGCCGTCTGCTCCCTCTTGGCTTTGTGCCTTTATCTCGTTCTCCAGCAGGTAGAGACAGATGTATGGGTGTTCTGTCTTGTAAGCTGCCGTACACACTCCGCCGACAGTGACGCTGACCTTCGTGGAGTCGGCGTTGAAGTCAAGTCGCATGTCGAGCATGGCGTTGGCCGACTGCTGCATCTCGTATCGGCAGCACTGTGCGATCATTTCCGCACTGGTCGGATTGGTGAGCGGTGTGGGCTTGCCAGTCGAAGTTTCGAAAAGCGGCTGACGGTTGAATCCCATAGCTGGGGCGTAGGTGCTGACGCCGTTGTTGTAGAACCACGTCAGTTCCTCGTCACAAGGTTGCGTGAGCCAGTCCGTATAGTAGCCTGCGTGGTGGGCGACGGCTATGACACGGTCGCGGAGATCTTCCAATTCCAGTGCAGCGTGCAGGTAGCCTGCCACACGAGGACAGTTGACGCAACGCTCGGTGGTGAACTCTTCGATCAACACGTTTTTGAGAAACTTGTATATGGGCACGGTCGCATTGTTGCCCGTGTTCTCATCCTCCGCTCCGTCGATGGATTCTATAGAAAGACTCCACTGGGTATTCTCGTCTGTGCGCACGCCCATATCGATCGTGAAGGTGAGGGTGGAGTCAGCCAGTGGTTCAATGTGCTGGTTGAAGTGGATGGACTGCGAGGCGAGATCGCCAGCTGCGAGTGCGAGGGTGAATCCCTCGATGGGCTTGGTTCCGTAGTTGTGCAGCTGCACTGTCGCTTTCACCACATACTCACCATAGGATGGGGCAGGGACAACGGAGGCTATCCCCAGTCCGAGGTCATAGGATGGCATGTGGTCGCCCGCCACCAAAGCTTCCACACAGACCACTCCCTTGGCGCTATAGTCTTGCCATTCGCCTTTGTTCAGTCGGATGAACGATGGAGTTTCTCCTGATGCCTCTATCAAGGAGATGGCATTGAGGGAGGCTTTGTGGTGGAGCGAGTATCCGACATAGAGATCGCCGAGATTGTGGCTGACGGTGAGTGGCTGGTCGAAGACTACCTGATTCCAGCCCTTCGTGATGCCTCCCGTCCCGCTTCGGAGCACATAGCCAGTGGCCAGGTTCTCGCCCGTGAGAGAAGATCGCACCCATACGCGCAAAGTGTCAGTGTTGATGCGTTCTACAAGGGCCGCCCGTACACCAACCAGGCTGTTGCCCTCATAGGCCGACAGGGCTTCGCGGGTTAGCAGGATGGCTGCGTCGGTGTAGCCCTTTCCCTCGCTTTGCACCGTAGGACTGGCGTTGTAGTTACCATTACAGTAGCCCAGGTGGAGCGTATCTCCCTGTTCCGCAGCAGCGGAGCAAAAGGAGAGGGCCGTCAACAAACTTACAAATAACTTTCTCATCTCAATACCTCCTTATAAATGCGTCCGTTCTGGCGTACGATATACACACCTCCCTTTTGCGGATGTTGTACGCGGATGCCAGTCAGGTCATAATATTGTTTCTTATTGTCATCACAATTCTCCGTCTGGGTCGGCATAATGCCATTGGACACAGGCAATGTGAGGGCATACTCGGCCGAGCGTACAGACCGCTCGCCACCGTTCACTGCCTGAATGCGGAAACTATAGGTTTCTCCAGCGGCAATCCCGTTGATGGCGTATTCTGTCTTGCCGCCCGTGGACAGGTCGTTGTATCCAGCCACTGGGGTGCGTTCCACCACACGGCAGGAAGCCGTCACGTCGTCGATGGCCACGAATCCCGATGTCAACTCAAGGCGTAGGCGCACACGTTTCGCTCCTGTGGTCTCCACGGTCAGGGTTTGTGCCGTAGTTGGTGCATCGATGGTTTGCACCACAGTCCAAGTCTCGCCGTCGTAGTCTGGTGATGTCTCCACGAGGATGCGGTTGCCCTCGCGGTTGGAGCGCACCCAAAAGGCGAGAGCGTCGATCTTCGCATCAGGATAGGCCACCGTGAGCTGGTCGCCCGTCTTGGCAAAACGGAGCGACGGAGAAGCTGCGCCATAGTATCCCTTTACGGAATAGTAGCTCTGCGAGTTGGTCGTCCAGAGTATCGGCAGACCATTGTCTTTGTTGGTGAAGTCGTAGCCCATGTCAGTTGTCGCCTCGCTATAGGAGTGGCGATAGAGCGTCAAGTGGTAGTCGTCGGCGAAAGGAACGGCGTTCCAATGGGCCGTAAACCCGTTGGACGTCACGTCGGTTGCTGTCAGACCGTCAGGAATCCGCTTGGTGAAGGCGAGTTGCTGTGTGCGTACTGATAACGAGACGGTGTCGGAAGCATAGGAAGCAAGCTGAGCCACCACGTCGAAGGTATAGAGGCAGTCGGGATCCAGTCCATCGACAAGCACGTCCTCCACGCTCGGGAATGCCTTGTGGTCGAGTCCCATAGCATACTCCCGTATGCCTTCCAATCCGATCCGGTAGGCGCTCACGACATAGCTCTTGGCATCCGCTACAGCGTCCCATGTGGCCACAAAGCTGCTGTCAGCCACTTGGCTGATGTTCACCTTGGAAGGAGCGGGGAGTTGGTATTGGGTTCCTGCAAGTAGAAGGCGGATGTCACCGTCGCGCTCTGTCACGTCGTCGATGGCCAGCAGGTCGTTGCCTGCCCATGATTTAAGTTGCCATTGCGTCACTCCTGCCGTGCCGGGAAATGCGTCTCCCGGTCGGGTAGCGTCGTTGGCGATGCCGTCGGCCTCTACGATATCTACGCGCTGATGGTAGGGGTCAATGTTCACGATGTTGTTGTTCCACGCCGTGGTGTCAATGTCGATGTGCCACATGAGCATGCCCTCGCCAGGAAGATACTTGTCCCAACCTTTTTTCTGTCGGTTCTCCATGACAAAAAATTCTCGTCCGTTCGTTCCATCGACCGATACACGGTAGGCTTTGTTGCTCTCCACTAGATTGGGCAGCACGCAGATGGAGTCGGCGTCCAGCGTCAGCTCCTCAAATTGCAGCCATCCCAGTTCGGCACGCTCGAAGGCCGAGAAGGTCGGGGGCGTGTTCATGTCATCGTTGTAGGATCCAGAGGCCATAGTGTCCCATGACCCGAGGCCGAAGGTGAACATGCCATAGGAGGTGTCATAGTGGTCTGCAAGTCCGAGCACATGACCAAACTCATGCACGAAAGTGCCAATACCATTCGGCGTCTTTTCGCCGTCTGCGCGGTAGCGCACTTCGTTGGAGCAGGTGTAGCGGTCGATCTCTACGCCGTCGAGTACCAAATGCTGCTTCCATCCGGTCTCGCCGAGATACCAGGAGTGGGGCCATATCAGTTCTGTGCCATTCGGGGTGTCGGCCTGTCCTTGTCCAGCGTAAAAGAAATAGATGTTGTCCACTTTGCCATCGCCGTCGGTGTCATATTCCGAGAAGTCTATTTCGTCATCGAGTGCTTTGCACGATTCGATAATGGCCTCGTAGATGTTCGCATCCTGTGAGGGCGAGTCGCTACCATAATAATTGCCAGGATGTGAGAGCTTGACGGGTCCATAGACCGTAAACTCTGGGTCGAACAATCCATTGGACGCATCGAGATAGAAGTCGCGTGCAGACCCGTTGATGCCCGTCCCCTCCCAGGTGAAGCCAGGCTGATTGAGCAATCCGGTGAAGAACTCCTTCGGCTGGCTGATGGAGGTGAATCCCTCGTCGCTGAACTCCCATAGGATAACGAGCGACTTCTGCTTGCCTATCGTCGGGAAGTCGTTGATGCGAAGGCGACGTGGACCTTGCACCGTGCTGTTAGACTGCATGCTTACGCTGGTCTTCAACTGCCAGTTGTCTATCGCCGCACGCTCAATGGCCTTGCGGTCCATCTTGCCGACATAGGCTTTGGCCCGTGCGTCGCGGTCCTTGGCATCGCGGGCGACGATACCGCTGCCCACAATGGCTTTTCCATGAAGGCTTGCATACTCAAAGGCCCCGGTGCTGACGTTGTAGTAAAGTGGCGTGCCATCGTCGGAAAACAACAGATGGGCGTGTTCGTCGCCGCGCATCATCACGGTGATATATGTGCCATCGGGCTGTCTCACCCGTTTGGCCTGTGGGTCGGCAGGGATGCCCCATACGGTCGAGGTGACGGCAAGGGTGGCGAAGGCCAGGGATATGAGATGTTTTTTGTTCATGTCTTTTTCAGATAAAGTTTGCTTTAAAAATAGGAGGCTACGGCGAGAATGCCGCGCCTCCTATTCTACTTGTTATGTTCAAAATGAAGAATGCTTACTTCACGCTGACTTTGAATGTCTGTGTACCAACCTTGACGATATAGATGCCAGGTGCAACGCTGATGGCTGTTTCGTTGGCCGCTGCCACAGAGGCTACTTGCTGGCCCGTCGTGCCATAGACTGCGATGTTGTTGCCTCCGGCTGCACTCACATTGATGACACCCTTGCCACCAGAAACCGTCGTCGTGGTGCTTCCGACCTCGCTGATGCTTGTCGTCACATTGACCTCGTTGGACAACGCCGACTCGCCTAAGTCATAGACTGCGCTCACGGCATAGGTTCCGTTGCTGGTAGCCTTGGACGAAGTGCCGGTGACTGTCTCGGCCAGATAAGATCCAAGATAGACATTGTAGCCTTTGAGCTGCGGTGTCTTGGCCTCGGTATAGCGAATGTTGTCTATCATCGTTCCGAAGTTGTTGCAGTTGGAGCGGATGGCTACATACTTGGCGTCAGCAGGCAGGGTCGCTTTCACCTCCGACCATGTGGCCGTGCTGGAGTAGCTTACGGTCTTGACCACATGGGTGAACGACTCGGGACGTTGGTCTGTGGAGGAAGTACGGATCTCCAACGTGTTGGAAACATCGTTGGCCAGCGTGTAGAACGACAGTTCCGTTCCACCCTTGATCTCGGGCGAGATAAACCAGTCGTCCACGGGGTCGGTGTTGACACGGCCATTGGCGTCGGCACCATAGTTGCCCCAGGTGATCAAGCACTTCTCGCCGTCATAGGCCTTCCACATGGAAGCTGTAGAAGCTCCAGCTTCGTCTGCGTTCCATACCATCCATGCGAGCGGCTGTTGGAAGTAGGGCCAGTAGTTGTTATAGTATTGCACAAATCCCGTAGTAAGGCAGCCGTCAAGGTCGGCAGTGGTCCAACCGTCGATGTTGTCGGCTTGGAAGGCGGGTACATCCTCGAAGTCGAGCAGCACCTCGCGTCCGTCCATCGTCTCGGGAGCGAACCACGAGAGCGCGTTGTCAGAACCCAGGGCAAGGCTTCCCGGTGCGGGCAGGTCAAGCTGCTGGGGAGTCAGTTCCACCTCGGTGCTGAGGTTGTTGTCCTCGTTCTCGTCGTCAGCATAGCTGACCTCGGCACTATAGACGATCTCCTTCTGTGCTGCTGATATGGCGAGTGGGAAGTGGAACGTGGCGGTCTCACCCAGTGCCAAGGGCTTGTCGGCCTCCTTGTCGGCAATGATCTCGCCGTTGAGGTTGAAGAGCACAGAGTAGTTCGTGGCAGTTTCCTTGCCCATGTTGGTCACGGTGACTGCGATGTCGGCCTGCTCACCCACCTTGGGCATGTATGGCTTCGAGATGGCGGTAAGGGCCAGGTCGTTGCCTGCGGCCTCCTGGATGGACCAGTTGTCGGCGAAGATTCGGAAGCTCGGATTCGGCAGGTAAGCATTGAGTGCCACCTGGGCCTTCTTGCCCTTCAAGGCGGAGAGGTCGAAGAGATGCTGTGTCCAGCCATTATTGCCCGTGAGGGTCTGCTTCGGAGCCACTTCCAGGTAGTTCTTGCTGCCGTCCGTAGAGGCGAGCACGCTCACATAGGCCTCTTCTGGCATGGCATCAGAATGGTGGATCCAGACGGAGAAGACTGGGTTCTTGGCCGTGGTGAAATCGACGATAGGTGTAAGGAACAAGCTGCTGCCATCCTCTTTGCCCGTGTTGATGAAGGCGAGCTGGAGACCGTCGTTGTTCTGTGGCTGTATTTTTGCATTGAAGCGACCCTCGTCGGTGAGCCATGACTGGTCGTTCTTGCCTTTGGCGACAATCCAGGGAGAGTGGTATATGCCCTTTACGCTGAACGGCTCGTCGAAAGGAAGGGAATAGGGAGTGCCCAGCACGATGCCGCTGCGCGCATAATCTGATTCTCCCTCTGCGTTGACGGCAGTCACACCAAAGACGTACTGGTTCTGATTCTCTGAGGCATCGAGGATGTTGACCTCGACAGAGGTCTCGTTGTCAGTGGATCCCAGTTCGATATAGGAAGGATACTGCGACTTGTCGTACTTGTAAATCTTGTAGGTATAGGCCGACGGATTGACATATCCACCATTCACGCCCTCCGTAGGTGCATCCCAGGAGAGGTTGACCACAGTCTGCTCCTCGCCCCATGAGAGTTTGAAGTTTGACACAGCTTTCGGCTTGTCGAGTCCTACAAACTTGCGGACCACTACAGGCCAGCCTTCGCCATTGGCACCGACAGCCACGATCTTGAAGTCATTCCATCCGTGTACGGCCTCCACCTTGATGGATGCTGATGCGCCCGGGGTCACATTGTCGGTTGTTCCCAGCACATTGCCCTGCAGGTCATAGACTACAACCTTGCTGACACTGGTCAGAGCGCTTCCGTTGATGGCCTTGTCGGGGATGTTGAAAGTGAGCGTCGCACCCAAAGCTCCGTCTGCGTCGCAATTGATCTGAACGTCGCGAACGACAGCAGGGGCAGAAGCCTTGGCCACGGGCTTGATGGAGATATGGTTCACCGACCATGCAGCATTCTCGCCTATGCTATAGTTGTAGAGACCGAAATGATAGTAATCTTCCTCTCCTGGACGGAAGTAGAACTCTCGTGTCTCAAAGCCGTCCGTAGTGTATCCGTCCACGTCGTCAAGCACGTTCACGTTCTGCGCCTCGGGCGTATTGTCATTGCCAACGGTGGTACGGAGGCAGCCATTGCCCTTGACCACATAGCGGAAGGCATAAACGTTGTCGGAGGTGAGATGGAACTTCGGCGTGATAAGCCAGTCGATGGCACTCCCCAGACCCGTTGTGATATAGCTATAGATGTAGTTCCACTGCCATGTGCGAGCGCTTCCGTTGTTGTCGAGATTGAGGATGGTGTAGCCGTCCAGACATCCGGAATTGTCACAATTGGTCTCGTATGGCATCGCCATATACTTGCCTGCACTCACCGCATTGGTCTTGAGACCCGTATTGGTCATGCCATGACTGGTTGCATAGACGGTGTACGTATAGGTGTGTATCTCGTCGGAGAGGCTGTTGTCCTCCGCCCTGAGCTCGCTGATTCCATCGGCAATGACTTTTCCATCAAGGTCGCGCACCACTTTGTAGGTGATATCCGTAGCGTCAAACTTACTTCCAAAATCGTCATAGAGACCCTTGGTCGGAGCACCCCAGGTAATGACGGCCTTGTTGTCCTTGATGCTAAGCGTCGGACGACTTACCAGGGCTGGCGCGTCATAACCGCTGAATACGATGATGGAGTTCTTGATACCTCTCAAGTCGCCGTACATCGGGGCAATCTGTATGGTGACGATGTGCATGCCCTGTGCCACATCAAACGTCGCCGTCTGTTTGCTTCCCAGCTTCGACTGCATGTCAAATCCCATGGCTGCCGTATATTGGTTGTCAACATACACATAGGCACGGGCTATGTCGCTATACCCTGTCGGCACGTTGATCTTCTCACCCTTGTTGTCTGTGTCGGGGATCGTGAAGGAAATCGTAGCCTTGCCATTTTCATCGACCGTGCACTGAATGTCTTGCAGGTCAGCGAGCTGCAAGTTCGTGGAAGAGACTTCGGACTCCGGACGCTTGAAAAAGTAGGTGTAGCCCGTAGGAAGGTTCTCCATCAGCTCTGTGGTAAGGATATTGTCGTCCTTGGCGCGGAGTGACACCTTGTAGTACTGCGTTCCATTGCTGAAATCATAGTGGTTGACGATCAGTTTTCCAGAATTCACGTCGTAGAGCATCGGCTGCAGACCAAATACATACCTGGTGGGCATCTCCGTGCGCCCGACGAGTTTTCTCTCACAAGTCATGGGGTTTATCTCCTCGATGTAGAGTGCGTCGTCTGCCACCTGCACGTACATCTTTCCCGTCTCGGTGACGACAAGCCCCTTGGGTGCAAAATTGCCCTTCGACTTGTTGTTCGAATAACTGCCGAGATAACCCACGCGCTGCAACTGGCAGGTGGCGGTGTCGAGGATATTAAGGTAATAGCCTGCATTGGCCTCGCGATCCTCTGCGGGCTTGTCTCCGATAGAGATGGCATACACTACGTCGCGTGCAGCATCGTAGGTCATGATATAGGGCACGCGCTCCTTGCCACCCGGCAGTTTGAACGTCTTCTGGTCAATGCGCTCGAGCGTATTGGCGTCATACGTCGTGCGAGTAATGGATGACCATAGTCCCGTGCTTTGGTCGTAGAATGGGAGGAAGCAGTAGAGCTTGCCCTTGGCCATATAGGAATAAGGCGACGCCCCATTGTCGGACGAAATGGTGTCGCAAGCGAACGGAAGAAGACTGAAATTGACAAATCCGCCCGTCTCTGTTCCGTCCTCCTTGGTGCCTGCACCAGTATTGAATCCTGTATATTGCCATACTCTCTGCTCCTCGTCTGCGCGGCGCGGCATGGGCGATGTAACTTGCGGCGTGAGTATGGGCTGCTGTCCAGTTTCCGCGGCATAGTCGGCGGCCATCCGCCGGTCGCTTTCCGGATAGAGGGGGACTGGAGACTTGAAGTCGTCGGCAGAGGCTGCCGCCGGTTCGTTGGCTTTGGTTTCGGCTTTGACCTGCACTCGCTGCTGCATATCAGCGGCCGTCTGTACGCTTTGTGCTACTTTCGGAGCAAACACCACCTTGTTTTGCGCGTATGCCCCAACAGGTATCATACCCACAAGGAGAAGCGTCAATAGTGAAGTTGTTTTCTTCTTCATAAGCTGAAAGTTTTATTCCCTAAGGAACCGTTATTATTGAATGTTTTTGATTTCTCTGCTTGCAAATTTAGCAATCGATTGGAAGTCTGCCATGTTTTTTTGCATCCATTTTTTCCGCTTTCAAGAAAGAGGAAAAATTAGTGGTCAAAACCATGCAACTTTCAAGAATTTTATACTTTCACAAACACGCAACCTCCCATTGTTACAAGGATTTCACTACACGACACTTCTTTCTTGCTCATTTTTGCTAAGGTGGTAAAAGTACGGGAATGATGACAAAATGTGGGAAAAATTTTATACCTTTGCCACCACTTATGGACAGAAGAAGATTTACCACACTCATCCTATATGTCATGGCCATCCTCGTGCTCGCGTCGCTACCCGTCCACGCCATCGAGGAGAAGCAGTTTCCTGCGGCCTACTGGAAACAGAAAGGAGACACCTGCTTCCAGGCTGGGCGTTTCGCAGAGGCGCTGGAGTTTTATACCAAGGCCCTCGACGGAGCGAAGCGCAACGCCGACGACCACATCTACTATGCATCTATAGGCAGCATAGGCAACATCTATGGCAGTATGGGCGACCTCAAGCGTGCGCTCTACTACTTCAAAATGGGCTATGCGGCCTCCGTGGAGCGCAAGGACACTAAGATGCAATGGACCTTTTCTACTTGCATGGTGTCAGCATACAGCATGCTAAAGGACACCAAGAGTGCCAAGGCTTTCTTTCGGCAGCAGATGGCTATTCCAATCAAGGATATGAACGTCAAGCGGTTTCACTTCCTGCAGAACCAAGCCTATATCTCGCTGGCAGAGGACAACCCAAGGATGGCGGAGTACTATTTCCGGCAGACGCGCGACTTTGCGCTTGAAAGAAGGATGCAGCCGCAGTACTACATTGCACCTGAAATAGAGATTGGAAAACTGAAGACGCAGCGTGGAGACTTGAAGGAGGCTATGGAGTGTTTCCGCACGGCCTATGACAGCCTGCAGCATACTGGCGCCAATCCCGACTACCTTGTCAATGTGTACAAGGAGATGTCGGGCATCTTCGATCGCACAGGGCAGAAGGATTCGGCGGAGAAATACCGGTCGAAATATCTCGCCATGTCCGACTCCGTGTTCAATGCGCAGCAATTCAACATCGCCAACTCGAAGCTCTTCGAATATGAGAATACACAAACCAAGGAGACTATCGACGACCTTGTATCGAGAAACAATATCCTGATCACAGCCGTAATCATTTTCGTCATCATGATGTGCATCCTCTCGTTCATTTACATTGCTCTCCGCCGTAAGACGCGGTCCCTGCTGGAGGCCCAGCGGATGCTCGTCGACAAAAACGAGGAACTGATGCAGAACGATCGACAGAACAAACTGTTGTTGGAACAGTATGTCTCCATGGCCAGCAAGCAGACGACGCCCCATGAGCCAGCGGCCGCCCCGCCCCGCGAGGAACGCTATGCCGCCAAGGAAGAGCAGCAGGAGGATACGGCGGACGGAGAGAAGAAGCGTGCCGATATCAGTCTCAGCGAGGAGCAGCGCAACCGCCTGCTCAATAGTATCGTCAATGTGCTCAACGATATCAAGGTCATCTCGCAGTCCGACTTCAACCTCACTACGCTCTCCACGATGGTTGGGTCAAACACGAAATATGTCTCCTGGGTCATCAACGACGCATACAACAAAAACTTCAAGACGCTCCTCAATGAACACCGCATACGCGAAGCGTGCCGCCGGATGTCCGACACCGAGCATTATGGCAACATGACTCTGCGTACCATCTATGAGGAGTTGGGATACAACTCGGCGACAAACTTCATCCAGTCGTTCAAGAAGGTGAACGGTATGACCCCCTCCATGTATCAAAAACTTCTGCGAAAGAACGAAGTGAAGGAGGATTAATTAAATCTTGCCGCATCCGGTGAGTCCTCATGCAGGAGATACATCGGGCGCACAAATGAAAACTCCCTATGGCAGGCGGCCTTTGGCCGTCAGTCATAGGGAGTTCTATTTTCCAATCTATTCCGTGAGCAGTACGCTCACGCATTGCTTACACGTCGATTTTTATCTTCTTGGAAGCTGACGCAAACTTCATGGCTGCTTTCAGGAATCGCTGCTTTTGCTCCTTGGTGAAGTTGGGGGCAAGTTTCTGACATTTCTCCGATGTGGCCTGCAGTTCCTCGCTCAGTTCCGTCATCTCCTTGGAGGCTGCCTCAAACTCGGAGGATCCGGGCTTGGCGGCGTTGAGCTTGTCGATAATGGCTTCAAACTGGTCGGCATACTGCTCGAAGGCAGTTACGAGCGATTCGGCGTCGTTCTCGTCTATCTTCACTTTCTCAGGTGCTGCGGCCTCGGTGGTCGTGGTGTCCGTCTGTGCCGCGTCCTGCTTGCTGGTGCTCGGTCCGCAGGAGGTGAAGAGAAGGGCGGAGAGGGTGAGGGTGAATAATAGTTTTTTGTTCATAATAGGGTAGTGATTGGTGAATGTTGCGATAGGGTGTGGTTACATCCAGAAGGTGTAGTGTCCATCTTGGTCGGCGAAGAAATAGGAACCTTCCTTCGTGAACTTGATGCGGTACACGTCATACTTCGTGGCCTTGAGGGCATCCTTTAGTTTCTGGGGCACGTTGCCGAGAAACTTGTATCCGTTCTCGAAGCAGAGCACGCAGGCGTCGTTGGTCAAGTGAGCGGCCCACAACTGTCCGTGAGTCTCGATGCCTTCCTTGATCCAGTCGTCCATATCCGTGCTGGAAGAGGCGACGTGGTCGGTGGAGACGGCAATCCAGTCTCCGTCGTCGTTGAACGTCACGGAGGTGATGGTCTCTTCGGCCTCGTTCCACTGGCGGAGCTTGCTCTCCAGTTCAGACGGGATGTTGGACCATTGGCAGCCGTTTTTTCCTACGAGGATGAGCCATTCGCCGTCCTCGGTCAGCTGCACGTCGTCGATGTAGTCGTCATCGTCGTGATACTTTTCGAGCGCGTCGGCCAAGGCCTGTGGGATGCCGGCCGTATAGGCATAGTCGTTCTTTCCGTTGAGGGCGAGGTCGCCTCCGGTGTCGGTGATGGCCACGTTGCGGCAGCCCCCCCATTCGGAGATGTTCTGCTTGATGTAGTTACGGCCACGAGAGTTTTGGGCAAAGAGGGAGACGGTGAAGACCGTCATCAATGCCATTATGAATGCTGTTCTTCTCATACGCATGGTGAGTCGTCTTTTGTTATCTGATATTGTTCGTTTTTTATCGTTTCTTGCCCACACGGCATGGTTCGACCGTGCGCCGTGTCGGTGGTTTCCTGCCATGGACGTTTCGCGTCTGTGGGTTGGAGTGAAAACTAATCGACACGACAAAGTTACTAATAAATTCCGAAAAATCACAAATATTTTATAAGAAATATTCCTACTCCGTTCGATTTTCCCCTTATATCATTCTGCTTTCGTGTGAAATGCAATTGACTTTGGTCTTCTGGTTGCGATATAAAGGTGCGACGAGGACTATTTCCTGAATATTTCGTCAAATTGTGACTTTGTGAAAATATAGTATAAATTTTTGTCGTAATCGTCTACGGAATCAGTGCCTCTTCCGTGATGGTAAGAGATCCTGGTGGGGAAGGGTTGAAACCATCCGTCAATTTCCATGGGGACAGATGTGGCGCTGTGTGGTGCAATGGCCTTGACGTAGGTTGTCTTGTCGTCTGGAGTTCCGTACTGATAGTTCTTCCGGCAAAGATAATATTCTTCGTCGGTATTATTGAAGACGTATTTTCCGAACAGTTCCTTTCCTATGCTTCCGTTGATGGCATAGCATGTGTAGTGGCCATTGGGGGTGGTGTCCTCGATATGATAGTAGGTCGGGATGACGAGTTTGATTGCCAAGCCAAGCGCGAACCCCAGTATTGGGCCAACTATGATGCTGGCGCCGATGCTGATGCCCCAAGTTGCTCTCTTGTATTTTTCGTCTTGCCCTACGATCTTTACATCGGGGTCTGCGCTGCCATCATTGCTTCGCAAGCCAGCTCCCGTTGCGGTTGTTCGCTTGATCTTCTTGTAAATGAAAATGAAAAAGAGGATGCTCGCGAGGGCCATAGACCACCCGAAAAGTGCAAAAGATGTAATCTCCATGTTCTTTTTTTTTAGATGTTGTTATGAGTATGTGCTGCCGAGGTGCAAGTTATCTTATGCAAAAATGATGCAAGCCGAGTGCAGAACGTCAAGCTTGCTTGTTCGTTATGCCGAGGTGCCAGCTATCTTATGCAAAGTTACTGAAAAAAATCATCCAGTTGCAAATTTTAGACAAAAAAATACTTGATTCGGTGAAGGTGTAGGAAAAGCTGTCTGTCTCTTGGTGTTTTTTCTCGCTTTGGTAAGCATAGTTTTGGCTCATTTGGTTTAATGGAAATGTGGTTGTCGCCTGTAGTGGGAGAAAGAGGGTGATAACCCTTCCTAACTGCCCCTAAAAATGAATATAACTTCATCGGCCTACGAAGTTAACTTCATTGGCCTACGAAGTTATATTCATAGGGCTACGAAGTTATATTCATTTTTTACCCCACTTTTGAGCCTATTCGAGTGCGGTGGTCCTGTTGCCTGGCTTGTATGAGAAATTTGCTTGTTCGCGTGTGGCTTTCCGTCCCGAACCCATCCCGAGACCATCCCGAAGGATGGGCGATGGGTTTTTGGCCTTCCCCAAGAGGGCAGGAGGGGGTGCTCATGCCCGCAACGGCCACTTTCGCCTTTCCTGCGCTATATATATATAATAAGGAGAAAATAGCTTCCCAGTCGTAAGAGGCTCTTGTTTCCGTCCGTCTCGCCCCATTTCCTCTGTTCTCCTGCCCTTGTTTCGCCCCTCCAAGGCATCGATTTCCCACGATATGGCCCCGTTCTGCCTCCAAGGCCGCCTCCATGACAAGGTGGTCGTGTTCCCTGAATATCCCCTTTTTCCTGCCATTTCCCCAAAAATGCCCTGCTTTTAGCCTTGTTTTGTAAAACAATACGAAAAACTGCCAACTTTCGCAAACTTTTCTTTCGAAACATTTGGAGGGTATGAAATTTCGCCGTACCTTTGCATCCGCTTTTCCGAACAAAGCACACGCCGAGAAAGGGAGAGCGATAAAGATAAGCGATCTTTGAAGAGATTTACATAAGACAGAGAGTA
>OQVS01000583.1_pt1 | contig 25073 bp, 16 predicted proteins | sample 1691601 | NCBI WGS metagenome assembly OQVS01 (sample SAMN03418268, study PRJEB22391) | human gut metagenome | biome: human-gut; feature: organic feature; material: feces | host: Homo sapiens | place: Tanzania | collected 2013-01
GCTGACGGTCAACGGCAGCGATTCCGGCATAGTCAGGACGACGCTTGCGCTCGCCGTATACGATGACCTCGGAAAGCATTCTTGCCGACGGAAGCATGAATACTGTGTCTGTCATCTCTTCGTGTTTCAGCATCCGCATTTCATATTTGGGATGACAGAAATTCACCATAGTGTATTTCTCCGGAACCGCAAAACTCCCATCCCATGCGGAGCGGACAACGTCGCTGTTGTCCCACCGTATGGCAACATCGCGAAGCGGAAGCTTCGTTTCCGCGGAAACCACGATGCCACTACGCTGCGAAGCTGCCTCCTGCACGGTACACAGAAGCAGCACAGCTGCAAAAAACGTATTGCAATTCTTTGTGAACATATCACTGCAAAAGTATATAAATAATGGCAGAACATTATATTTCCGCCACCCGATTTATCTATATTTCATCTTTTATTGCATAATTACACACAAGAGGGGGGCGCATGGAATGCCGCCGCAGAAGAGAGGGCACGTGCCGGATGCAGGAATGGCAACATTTAACTGTAGTTAACACAAAAACGCACACAAAATGTTAAAAACAGGCAGTGTAGACGCGCTGAGAATCGATTATTTCGGAAGAAAAGAAATTTTGTACGGAAAAAACGCAAAAAATCACCATCCGCGTAACAGACTGTTTTTCAGAGTAATACATTTTTCGCCTTGCCGAGTCGAAACGATTTTTCAGGTCATTCAATATAAACGCTTTAACCGTTCATATCGAATGACTCAAAAGTTTTTGATGAAAACATTGGAGTTTCTTCTGCCGAGAGCCACTTATACGATAGTTTCTGACAACTTTCGTGCTACACTTGCCGATTTTTTCCGAAACAGACTCTGCCACCGGAACGCGCAACAGACAACAATGGACTGTAACGGTAAATAATAATGTAAAGAATTATTTTCGGCGCGTGTTAAAACTATCGCTCCGAATTGTGAACACAGGTTAAACAATCGACCGAATCCCCCACCCTATGACATGATTGGCACCCACCGCAACTGAACCCCATATTTCGCGCCATTAATGCAATAATCCGGCCAATATGCTGATTTTTAGAAATAAAATGAGTAATTTCGCACCTTGAAACATAATGCACGAAATATAAAAGAATAAAATAAAAGACTAAGACATGGCACTAAAATGTGGTATCGTGGGACTCCCGAACGTGGGAAAGTCCACTCTTTTCAACTGCCTTTCGAGCGCAAAGGCACAGGCTGCGAATTTCCCCTTCTGTACGATAGAACCTAACGTGGGCGTGATAACCGTGCCCGACGAAAGGCTCACAAAACTCGCAGAAATAGTGCATCCCGGACGCATCGTACCGGCAACCTGCGAGATTGTAGACATAGCCGGACTCGTGAAGGGCGCGAGCAAAGGCGAGGGACTGGGAAACAAGTTCCTCGGAAACATACGCGAAACCGACGCCATCATACACGTGCTGCGCTGCTTCGACGACGACAACATCACACACGTGGACGGAACCATCGACCCCGTGCGCGACAAGGAAATCATCGACACGGAGCTGCAGCTGAAAGACCTTGAGACCATAGAGGGAAGGCTGGCAAAGCAGCAGAAGGTGGCACAGGCCGGAAACAAGGACGCAAAAGTAGAGGTGGCTGTGCTCGAAGCATACAAGGAAGTGCTGGAGCAGGGCAAGAACGCACGCACAGTAGAATTCGACTCGAAGGAAGAGCAGGAGGCGGCACGCAACCTGTTCCTGCTCACGGCAAAGCCGGTTCTATACGTGTGCAACGTGGACGAAGCTGCCGCCAAGACCGGAAACGAATACTCCAGGCGCATAGAGGAGATTGCCAAGGAGGAAGGCGCGGAGACACTCGTGATTGCAGGCAAGACGGAGGAAGACATTGCCGGACTGGAGACATACGAGGACAAGAAGATGTTCCTCGACGAACTGGGACTGGAGGAGAGCGGAGTGAACCGCCTCATAAAGAAGGCATACTCGCTACTGAACCTCGAAACATTCATCACCGCAGGCGAGATGGAGGTGAAGGCATGGACATACCACAAGGGATGGAAGGCTCCGCAGTGTGCCGGAGTAATCCACACCGACTTCGAGAAGGGATTCATCCGCGCCGAAGTGATCAAATACGAAGACTATATACAGTACGGCTCGGAAGCCGCCGTGCGCGATGCCGGGAAACTCGGCATAGAGGGCAAGGAATATGTGGTGCAGGACGGTGACATCATGCACTTCCGCTTTAATGTGTAACACAACCCCACCCTATCCCCCGTCCGGCAACGACGGGGACAGGGCTACAAAACGATACAAATTATGCTGTACATAGATTGGAACCCGGGCATCGAGGCGTTCCACCTCGGACCCTTTTCGATGCGATGGTATGCACTGTGCTGGCTGATAGGGCTGCTGTCGGCATACTTCATAGTGAGAAAGCTGTACAAGGAACAGAAGATAAAGGACGAACTGTTCGACCCGCTGTTCATCTACTGCTTCGTGGGAATACTCGCCGGGGCAAGACTCGGCCACTGCCTGTTCTATGAGCCGGGATATTTCCTCTCATCGGGAAAACACATCGCGGAGATGCTGCTGCCCATACGCTTCCTCGCCGACGGGGGATGGAAATTCACGGGATATGCCGGACTGGCAAGCCACGGCGGAACGATAGGACTCATCATCGCACTGCTGCTGTACAAGAAGCGCAGCGGACTGCCCATCTGGCAGGTACTCGACAACATTGCCATCGCAACACCCGTCACAGCGTGCTTCATACGCCTGGGCAACCTGATGAACTCCGAAATCATAGGCAAGGCAACCGATGTGCCGTGGGCTTTCGTCTTCGAACAGGTGGACATGCAGCCGCGACACCCCGGACAGCTGTACGAGGCGATAGCCTATGCCCTACTCTTCTTCATCGGATGGTGGCTGTACCGCAGGATGCCGCAGAAGGTGGGCACGGGATTCTTCTTCGGACTCTGTCTGACGTATATCTTCACCGCACGGTTCTTCATCGAATACACGAAGGAGGTGCAGGAGGCGTTCGAAGCCTCTCTCCCACTCGACATGGGACAGCTGCTCTCCATTCCGTTCATCATCATCGGAATTTACTGCATGAGGGGTGTGGGGAAAAAGCAACGCAACGAATGACACACACCGGGGACTCTCCCCCACCAACGAATATGGAATTGCCCCGGAAGCAGATTCACACAGTCGAGCTTCCGGGGTTTCTTCTTTCTGGACAACGACGAGGAAACGCCATACACGGCATTGCAGCCCCACCGTTTTTTTTTGGCAGACTTATATGGATTTCTCCTTTTCCGCTTTGTAAATTCCGCCAAATGCCGTAAATTTGCAAATTGCCAAAGTGTGCGGCATCAGCAAAGCTGATATCTGCCGCAGCAAGGCGACATCATTATAACAAACGATTACAGCTTTATTTTTTTTAGATACAAAACATGGCAAAAAACGAAAAGGGACTGACGCCGATGATGCAGCAGTTCTTCTCTCTGAAGGCTAAACACCCCGACGCGCTGCTGCTGTTCCGCTGCGGCGACTTCTATGAGACATACTGCGACGATGCCGTGGACGCAAGCCGCATACTCGGAATTACACTCACGAAGAGAAACAACTCGGGAGACAAACCGTCGACGGAGATGGCAGGATTCCCTCACCACGCCCTCGACACGTATTTGCCGAAACTCATCAGGGCTGGCAGGAGGGTTGCCATCTGCGACCAACTTGAAGACCCGAAGCTGACCAAGAAACTCGTGAAACGAGGCATCACGGAACTCGTGACACCGGGGGTAGCAATGACAGACAACGTGCTGAACTACAAGGAGAACAACTTCCTCGCAGCCGTACACTTCGGGAAAGGCTCCTGCGGAGTGGCGTTCCTGGACATTTCAACCGGAGAATTCCTCACCACCGAGGGACCCTACGACTATATACAGAAGCTGATTGCCAACTTCCAACCGAAGGAAGTGCTCTTCGAACGCGGCAAGAAAGCCGACTTCGAACGCTTTTTCGGCACGAAACACTGTGTGTTCGAACTCGACGAATGGGTGTTCAACGAGCAGACGGCAAGACAGAAGCTGCAGAAGCACTTCAACGTGAAGAACCTGAAGGGCTTCGGCATAGACCATATCAGATGCGGCATCGTGGCAAGCGGCGCGGTGCTGCAGTATCTGGAGATAACACAGCACACGCAGATAAGCCATATCACATCAATATCGAGAATCGACGAGGAACGCTACGTGAGACTCGACAACTTCACCATACGCTCGCTGGAACTGACACAGTCGATGCAGGAGGACGGCAGCTCGCTGATAGACGTGATAGACCGCACATCCACACCGATGGGAGCACGCATGCTGAACAGATGGGTGAGATTTCCGCTGCGCAGCGCCGTGGAGATAGAGAAGAGGCTGAACGTGGTGGAGGAATTCTTCAAGGACAGCAGATTCAGGGAAACAATCGACGAGAACCTGAACGGAGTGGGCGACCTGGAGCGCATCACTGCAAAGGTGGCAACGGGCAGAGTGTCGCCGCGCGAGATGGTGCAGCTGAAGAACGCCCTGCGCTCCATGCAGCCCATAAAGGAGGTATGCGCAGCATCGGCAAACCACTCGCTGAACATTCTCGCCGAGAAAATCGACGCCTGCAAGGAACTGAGCGACCGCATAGAAATGGAAATAGAACCTGACCCGCCACAGCTGGTGAACAAGGGCCACGTGATACGCAGCGGAGTGGACGAAGAACTCGACCAGACACGCGAAATAGCATACCACGGAAAAGACTATCTGCTGAAGATTCAGGAGCGCGAAACCGAGGAAACGGGCATAGCAAGCCTGAAGATAGGATACAACAACGTGTTCGGATACTATCTTGAAGTGAGGAACATACACAAGGACAAGGTGCCGGAAACGTGGATAAGGAAGCAGACGCTTGCCAGTGCGGAACGATACATCACGCAGGAACTGAAACAATACGAGGAGCAAATTCTGGGGGCGGAAGACAAAATACTGCAACTGGAAACAAGGCTGTACGGCGAACTGGTGCAGTCGTCGCAGCATTTCATACACACCATACAGACCGATGCCCACATCATAGCACAGCTCGACTGCCTGCTATCCTTTGCCAAAGCCGCCGAGGAGCACCGCTACGTGAGACCGCAGGTGCTGCAAGACGACATAGTAATCGACATCAAGCAGGGCCGTCACCCGGTGATTGAAACGCAGATGCCGGTAGGAGAGAAGTATGTGCCGAACGATATATTCCTCGACGACAAGAAGCAGCAGATAATAATAATAACCGGACCGAACATGGCGGGAAAGTCGGCACTCCTGCGCCAGACCGCTCTCATAACGCTGATGGCACAGATAGGATGCTACGTGCCTGCCGAGAGTGCAAGAATCGGCATAGTGGACAAGATATTCACCAGGGTAGGGGCGAGCGACAACATATCGATGGGAGAATCCACATTCATGGTGGAGATGACCGAGGCATCGAACATACTGAACAACGTGACACCGCGCTCGCTCGTGCTCTTCGACGAGCTAGGCAGGGGCACGAGCACATACGACGGAATTTCGATAGCATGGGCTATCGTGGAATACCTGCACGAGCAGCAGCGCGCCACGGCACGAACACTGTTCGCGACACACTACCACGAGCTGAATGAGATGGAGAAGAACTTCTCAAGGATAAAGAACTACAACGTGAGCGTGAAGGAGATGAACGGCAAGGTGATCTTCCTGCGCAAGCTGGAACGCGGCGGTTCGGAACATTCATTCGGTATACACGTGGCACAGATTGCCGGTATGCCGAAAAGCATCGTGACGCGCGCCAACACCATCCTGAAACAGCTTGAGGCTGACAACAGTGGGGTGGGGGCTGCCGGCAAGGCAATAGAGAACATCGGTGCGCCGACAGGCGGAGAACAGCTCAGCTTCTTCCAGCTCGACGACCCCGTGCTATGCCAGGTGCGCGACGAAATTCTGAACCTCGACATAAACAACCTCACCCCAATGGAGGCACTGAACAAACTCAACGACATCAAGACCATCGTGGGAGGAAGATAAGCAATACGGGGAAGGGACAGCATGCCCCCTGCACAATAATATCATTCAACAAACAAAGAAGAAGGAAGAATATGACACCAACTCCAACCATACGCCCCGTTGCCGAAGCCGACGCCGGAGCCATAACACAGATATACAACCACTATATCACCGACACGACGACAAGCTTCGAAACCGAACCGCTGACAAACGAGGCTATGCTGCAGCGGATAAAGGACATATCGAGCAGATTCCCGTATTTCGTAGCCGAAGAAGAGGGCAGGGTAGTGGGCTACTGCTACGTGCACCTGTGGAAAGACAGAGCGGCATACGACCACACCCTGGAGTTCACCATATATCTCGACCCAAGCCACAAGGGCAGGGGGACAGGAAGAAGGCTTGCCGAACTGACCATCGGCAAATGCCGAGCCAAGAACATCTGCAAGAACATCATAGCCTGCATAACGGGCGAGAATGAAGAGAGTCTTGCCTTCCACCGCCGGCTGGGATTCGAAAAGGTGTCACACTTCAAGGAGGTGGGCTACAAGTTCGGTAGATGGCTCGACGTGATTGACATGCAACTCACTATAATATAAGAAATGGAAAGAGAAAAGATACTCATAACCGGTGCCACCGGATTCATAGGCAGCTTCATCGTTGCCGAGGCGATAGAAAAGGGATTCGAGGTGTGGGCTGCCGTAAGGCGCACAAGCTCGAAAAAATACTTGCAGCAGCCGGAAATAAACTTCATCGAACTTGACTTCGACAGCGAGGACAGGCTGAAAGAACAACTGAAAAGCCATCAGTTCCAGTATGTTGTCCATGCGGCAGGAGTGACGAAATGCCTGAACAGCAGCGATTTCTTCCGCACCAACTCCCAAGGAACCAAGAACCTTGTCAACGCCCTGCGCTCGCTACAGATGCCGATAAAGAGATTCGTCTTCATAAGCAGTCTGAGCATCCTCGGTGCAATCCATGAGGAAATGCCATACAAGGACATCACCGACAACGACACTCCACAACCCAACACCGCATACGGCAGGAGCAAACTCGAGGCAGAGGAGTATCTGCGCTCGCTCGGCGACGGATTCCCGTTTGTCATCCTGCGCCCTACGGGTGTGTACGGACCGAGGGAAAAAGACTATTTCATGATGGCACAGAGCATAAAGCAGCATGTAGACTTTGCCGTGGGCTACAAGAGACAGGACATCACGTTCATATATGTTGCCGATGTGGTGCAGGCTGTGTTCCTCGCCATAAATGCCGACAAGGGCGTATGCGGCAAGAGCTTCATTCTGAGCGACGGCAAAGTGTATTCGTCGCGCACATTCAGCGACCTCATCAAGAAGGAGCTGCACGTGAAGCACGTCATGCGCATCGTGGCACCGATATGGCTGCTCAAGATAATATCAACGGCAGGAGAATACACGGCGCATATAACAGGAAAGGTTTCTGCACTGAACCGCGACAAATACAATATCATGAAGCAGCGCAACTGGCGGTGCGACATCACTCCGGCACGCCAGCTCCTCGGCTTCAAACCCGAGTACGACCTGGAGCGCGGAGTGAAGATTACAATGAAATGGTACAAGGACAACGGATGGCTCTAAACAGGATGAAACCTCAACACCCCATAACCGGTAAACATAATGCCTAACACGCCTATTATGCATAATATGCCCATTCCCCCAAACCCCATAAAACAAAAGAAAAACGAAATGATAAAAGATTACTTCAAGATAGAGTCAAAACCGCAGCGCGGACTTCTTGCCCTTGAGTGGATAATGCTGGTCTATCTGGCATTCACCCTCCTCATGGTGTTCTTCACGTATACCAAGGTTGCAAATCCCGAAGCCATGATATGGGGCAGGGTGCGCATCGTGGTGGTAACACTCGCCATGTGGGGCGTATACCGCATGGTGCCCTGCAAGCTCACCAAGTTTGCACGCATCACGGTGCAGATGGCACTGCTGAGCTGGTGGTACCCCGACACCTACGAGCTGAACCGCCTTCTGCCCAACCTTGACCACGTGTTCGCACAGATGGAACAATGGATGTTCGGCTCGCAGCCGGCACTGTATTTCGCACAGGCATTCCCGTCACCCATCATAAGCGAACTGATGGACATGGGCTACGCCTCGTACTATCCGATGATCGCGCTCGCCGCCATCTACTATTTCTTCTGGCGCTACCAGGAGTACGAACGCGCGGCATTCGTCATCATGGCATCCTTCTTTGCCTACTACATTATCTTCGTGCTCGTGCCCGTAACCGGACCTACCTTCTATTATAAGGCAGTGGGCATCGACCAGATAAGTGCCGGAATCTTCCCCAACCTGCACGACTATTTCAACACGCACACCGAATGCCTGCCCAGTCCGGGCTACACCGACGGCATATTCTACCAACTCGTGGAGGATGCCAAGGCTGCCGGCGAACGACCCACGGCAGCATTCCCGAGCAGCCATGTGGGCATAAGCACGGTAATAATGCTGCTCGTATGGCATACACGCAACCGCCGACTGCTCTACTGCATGATGCCGTTCTACATTTTCCTCTGTATGGCGACGGTCTACATACAGGCACACTATGCCGTGGATGCCGTGGCAGGACTGATCTCCGGTGCCGCATTCTATTTCGTGTTCATGCTGATGTCGAAAGGCATGATGGAGAAGAAACGAAAGTAAACAGCAAGCGGAACAAACAAACGGAACAAAACAAGCGGAGACAGGCTGCGGATATGAGCAAGCACATAGTCGCCATACAGCAATGTTTTGGCGTTATCTGACTGCTATGCTTGCATAAACCACAGATTTTTAGTAATTTCGCACCCAAACAATACATACCCAAAAAGTAAAAATGAAAAAACTCTTCATCGAGACATACGGCTGCCAGATGAACGTGGCAGACAGCGAGGTGGTAGCCTCGGTAATGCAGATGGCAGGCTATGAGCTTTGCGAAAACGAAAGCGAAGCCGACGCAATACTGCTCAACACTTGCAGCATTCGAGAGAATGCGGAAAACAAAATATACAACAGGCTGGAGACTCTGCACGCCGAACAGAAGAAGGGGCGCAGGCTCATTCTCGGTGTACTGGGCTGCATGGCGGAGAGAGTGAAGGACGACCTCATCGGAAACCACCATGCTAACCTCGTGTGCGGTCCCGACAGCTACCTGAACCTGCCTGATATGATAGCACAATGCGAAAACGGCAACAACGCCATAAACATTGAACTCTCCACCACCGAGACCTACCGCGACATCGTGCCGCAACGCATCGGCGGCAACAAGGTGAGCGGATTCGTGAGCATTATGCGAGGCTGCAACAACTTCTGCCACTACTGCATCGTGCCATACACACGAGGCAGAGAACGCAGCCGCGACGTGGAGAGCATACTGCGCGAGGTGCGCGACCTGCGCGACCGCGGGTTCAAGGAGGTGACACTGCTCGGACAGAATGTGAACAGCTACGGCCTTTCGCCATCCGGCAAACGCGAGGAGGGCAAAGTGTCGTTCGCCGAACTGCTACGCCTGGTGGCACACGAAGCTCCCGGAATGCGCGTGCGCTTCACCACTTCGAACCCCGAGGACATGAGCGAAGACATACTGCACGCCATTGCCGACGAGCCCAACATCTGCCGCCATATCCATTTCCCGGCGCAGAGCGGAAGCAACAAGATTCTGAAGCTGATGAACCGCAAGTACACACGCGAGGAATACCTCGAAAAGATTGACGCCATACGCCGCATAATCCCCGGCTGCGGAATAACCACCGACATCTTCGTGGGCTACCACGACGAGACGGAGGAAGACCAGCAGCAGACTCTCTCGCTCGTACGCGAGGTGGGATTCGACTCTGCCTTCATGTTCAAGTATTCTGAACGTCCCGGCACATACGCCTCGAAGCACCTGCCCGACAACGTTTCAGAGGAAATAAAGATACAGCGGCTAAACGAGCTAATCAAGCTCCAGACCGAAGTGAGTGCCGAACAGAACAAGAAAGACGAGGGCAAGGAGTTCGACGTCCTCGTGGAAGGCTACAGCAAACGCAGCCGCCAGCAGCTTATGGGCAGGACGGAACAGAACAAGGCTGTGGTGTTCGACAAGGGCAACCACCACATCGGTGAAACCGTCAGGGTAAGGATTACCGGCAGTACGAGTGCCACACTGCTGGGAAGCCCCGTCCACGACACAACCGCCGAATAGGACTCACAGGAGTGGCGCACCATGATGCCGAACGCAAAACTAAGCGCCACTCATACTGATGCCCCAACATTGCCTCGCAACACCTGCTCAATAACGGAACAGAAACAAAAGAAGCATTTTAAAAAGGATGAAAGAATTTTTCCAGATACTGCGCCGCTTCGTGCCGCCATACAAGAAATACCTCGTGCTGACAGTAGTGTTCAACATTCTGTCGGCGGTGCTAAACATATTCTCGTTTGCAGCGATAATACCCATCCTGCAGATTATTTTCAAGACGGAGAAGGCGGTGACAGCAACGACACTGATGCCCTGGGACTGGGACAACATGAAGGAAGTGGCAGCGAACAACATAAACTACTACGTGAACTCGCTCATCGGCGACATCGGCCCCACCACCACACTACTCGTGCTCGGCCTCTTCCTCGCCGTGATGACGTTCCTCAAGACGGCGGCATACTTCTTCTCCTCGGCAACGGTGATACCCATACGCACAGGTATAGTGCGCGACATACGCAACCAGCTGTACCGCAAGATTACGTCACTGCCACTCGGATTCTTCTCCGAGGAGCGCAAGGGCGACATCATTGCCCGCATGAGCGGCGACGTGCAGGAAATTGAAAGCTCCATAATGAGCTCGCTCGACATGCTGTTCAAGAACCCCGTGCTCATCATCGCCTATTTCGCCACACTGCTCTTCATCAGCTGGCAGCTCACACTATTCACCATTCTCTTCGTGCCCATCATGGGATGGCTTATGGGCAAGGTGGGCAGAAAGCTCAAGCGCAAGTCGAAGGAGGCACAGGCTCTGTGGAGCGACACCATGAGCCAGGTGGAAGAGACACTCGGCGGACTGCGTATCATCAAGGCTTTCTGTGCCGAAAAGAAGATGAACGACAGGTTCGACCGGATAAACACCGACTACCGCAACCAGATTCTGCGCGTGAACACCCGGCAGCAGATGGCACACCCCATGAGCGAATTCCTCGGCACGGTGATGATAATCATCGTACTGTGGTTCGGCGGAATACTGGTGCTCAACCAGCACGTGCTCTCCGGACCTACGTTCATCTATTATCTCGTCATCCTATACAGCATCATCAACCCTCTGAAGGATTTCTCCAAGGCAGGCTACAACATACCCAAGGGACTGGCATCGATGGAGCGCGTTGACAAGATTCTGCTTGCCGAGAGCAACATCAAGGAGAAAGATGACCCACTCCACATTGACAGCTTTGAACACACCATAGAGTTCCGCCACGTGTCGTTCCGCTACGGCGAGCAGTGGGTGCTGCGCGACATCAACCTGACGATAGAGAAAGGCAGGACGATAGCACTGGTAGGGCAGAGCGGAGGCGGAAAATCCACGATGGTAGACCTCATTCCGCGCTACTACGACGTGCAGGAAGGCGAGGTGCTCATCGACGGCATCAACGTGAAGGACCTCGACATTCACGACCTGCGCCAGCTCATCGGCAACGTGAACCAGGAGGCTATCCTCTTCAACGACACATTCTTCAACAACATATCATTCGGCGTGGAGAACGCCACACTGCAGCAAGTGGAGGAGGCGGCACGCATTGCCAACGCCCACGACTTCATCTCTGCATCGGAAAACGGCTACGACACCAACATCGGCGACCGTGGCGGCAGACTCTCGGGCGGCCAGCGGCAGCGCGTGAGCATTGCGCGCGCCATTCTCAAGAATCCGCCCATACTAATCCTCGACGAGGCTACGTCGGCACTCGACACCGAGAGCGAACGACTGGTGCAGGACGCTCTGGAACGACTGATGAAGACACGCACCACGGTGGCGATAGCACACCGCCTCTCCACCATCAAGAACGCCGACGAGATATGCGTGCTACACGAGGGAAGAATAGTGGAGCGCGGCACACACGAGGAACTCATCGAGAAGGACGGCTACTACAAGAAGCTGCACGACATGCAATCATAACAACAACCATATATGACATACAAAATCGTTTACGCACTGTTCTACGCCATATCACTGCTGCCATTCGGCGTGCTCTACCTGCTCAGCGACGCGGGTTTCCTGCTGATGTACCACATCGTGAGATACCGGCGCGGAATAGTGCGCCGCAACCTCACCACGTCGTTCCCCGAAAAGAGCGAGCAGGAGATAAAGCGGATAGAGAGGAAATTCTACCGCTGGTTCTGCGACTACTTCCTCGAAGCCGTGAAGCTGCTGTCGATAAGCGAGAAGGAGCTGCGCCGGCGCTTCAAAGTGAACAACAGCGAACAGGTGGAGCAATGCTTCCGCGAAGGACAGAACGTGGCGGCGATACTCGGCCACTACTGCAACTGGGAATGGCTGTCGTGCGTGGGAATAGAACTGCCCAAGAACAGGATAATGGGACTTATCTACCACCCCCTGCGCAACAAGACCTTCGACGAACTCTTCAAGCGCATACGCTCCCACGAGGAGAACGGCGTGACGGTGCCGAAGAAGGACATACTGCGCTATCTCATCGACTACCGCCGCAAGGGCATCATGAACATCTTCGGCTACATCAGCGACCAGGGACCCAAGTGGCAGAACATCCATCTGTGGCTGCCGTTCCTCAACCATCCCGAGACACCAGTATTCACCGGCGGCGAAAGAATCATGCGCAAGATGAACAATGCCGTGTTCTACGTGGAGATGACGCGCCCGCGCCGAGGCTTCTACACTGCCACCTACAGGCTCATAACACGCGAGCCCGGCTCGCTGCCCGAGAACGAAATCACTCGCCGCTTCTTCCGCATGCTCGAAGAAACGATAAGGAAGGAACCAGCCTACTACCTCTGGAGCCACAACCGATGGAAGCGCACGAAGCAGGAATACGACCGCCGCTTTGCCGGACAGAACGCCAAGCAGGGCAGCTGACGGCAAGCGTCCTCACACATACGCGTATATATAATGTGGGAGAACTGCCGCAAACGCATCCCACCCAACCCATACAGCAGAAATGAAAATAGAGATAAACCCAAGCTACTGCACCGACGGCGGCTACACGAGAAGCTGCATAGCCGCAATACCGAAGAACTTCGAGAAGGAAGGAACAGTGATATTCTCCGGAAGGAACATGATAAAGAAGTTCAAGTTCCGCTCCGCCGACGGCTGCAGTTCGCAGAACATCATAGTGAAGCGCTACAAGCGCCCCAATTTCTTCCAGAAGATAGCCTATTCGTTCTTCTGCAAGACAAAGGCACAGAAGGCATACAGCAACGGTCTGGAGCTGCTGAAGCGCGGCTTTGCCACGCCAGAGAGCATAGCATACATCGAGGTGCGCCGCCTGGGTCTCATAGACTACTGCTACTACATCTGCGGCGAGGACTACGACCATCCCATCACCGAGCGCATGAACACGCCCGAGAAGTTCGACACCGTGATGTCGGCTGAATTCGCCCATTTCGTTGCCGACCTCCAGAAGAAGGGCATACTGCACCACGACCTCAACTCCACCAACGTGCTTTTCCACCTGCGCACCGCCGACGAGAACCCCTCCGGTGGCAAGTACGCCTTCTCGCTCATCGACAACAACCGCATGAAGTTCCTGCCCGAAGACACGCTGCCCCCTGCCGCGGAGTGTATGGAGAACATCACCCGGTTCACCGGCAGGAAGGATCTCTTCTGTTTCGTGGGAGAGGAATACTGCCGCTATCTCGGCTGTCCCGACATCTCCATGGAAAAGCTGCTTACCCAGAAGCGCCGCCACGACAGGCGCCGCACAATACGCAAAGCCATCCTCCACCTCCGCTTCAGGGACTTGCTCAAGCTTATGGACTAACCCCCTACAACACCTACCAAACCTACATCCCCTACCAACCCTACAACACCCCCTCAAAAACCCCAATATCCCCAACCGGCATCACACCGGTTGGGGATATTGCTTTATTCCCGGAGCCATCCGCTCCATCCTTTATTTCTCAATTTTTTTCATATACTCCCTGTATGGCAAGTGCATGTCGAGCACCCGGAAGTTCTGCGGCGGAATCTCCTTGGGCAGTTCCATATAGTTCCCGTAGCAGTAGGAGAGATAGGCGTGCGGGTCCTGCACCCCCATCAGCTTGTGTCCCTCAAAGTCTATGGGAGTCGGCTTGCCGTACACCTCCTTGGGCAGGATGCCGCGGCTTGGGTCATTGTCGTGATCGGCAACGAGCGGCGACGCGTCGTAGTCGAACTCCATCTGAATCTTGTTCAGATTCTTGTGCGCCTTGAACTGCGACACCATCCTGTGCATCAGCTTGGTGAACACGTAGTGCAGCCCGTAGCCATGCTTCATGGGGTCCACAGTGGAGAAGTAGAGCAACTTCTTCCCCCAGCGGTAGCGCTTGTAGTGCTTGCGCTGCAATGCCTTGTCGGGCGTCATGCCGTCGAGCGGGAACACATCCACGGGTATTCCTCCCACGAAATCGAACTGGCGGCGCAGTATGTATGTCGTCTCCTTGTCCTGTATCCTGGCGAACTGGTACGGATACATGGGGTTCTGCAGTCCGCTCACCAGTTCGTATCTCTCCGGCAGCCATTCGTTTGCGTGCTCCACGAGAATGTTGTAGTCTTTTCTTGGCAGAGCCACGTCGGCATCGTCGTCCCATGGCACGAATCCCTTGTGCCGCACAGCTCCCAGCATGGTTCCGGCGATGAGATAGTAGTCGAGGTTGTGCTCTCTGCACACCTTGTCGATGGCGAGCAGTATGTCGAGTATATACTTCTGCATTTCCCTCGTTGTCTCGTCGCTTATTCTTTTTTTCTTGTCTGTCATCTGTCTTTCTTTCCTTTAACTTGACTTGATGTCGGTATTCTTTTATAGTTATCAAACAAAATCAGTGTCGTTTCATTGCATCGCCGTGGCAGAGAAATGCGCCCGGCGCGGTGTTTTTCAGATGAGTGTGAGGTCGCGTCCCTCGTTGAAGTCGGATATCATGCCCACTATGGCCTCTGATATGTCGTCGGACACGTATGAGAAGTCGCGCCCCGTGTTTATCGCCTTCAGGAAGGAGAGCAGCTCGTAGCGCAGTCCTTCTCCGTCGAGTTGGTAGAAGTATCGCTTGTTGTTCTGCGGGTTTTCGTATCTCACTTCGAAGTAGTCGGTCTTCCACCACGGTGCCGGCACGTAGATGTATCCCTTTGTCCCCGACACCACGAGTTCTCCTTCCGACTTCACTCCCTGTCCCACTTTCAGCGATGCCACTGCGTTTGGATATATGAATGATATCTTCGTGAACGCGTCGTACTTCCGCTCCTTGTCGAGGAAGTGTGTGGTTATCTGCTTCTGCTTGCATTCCGTGCCGAGCAGCTGGAAGATGGGGAGCATTGTTGTCGGTCCCCAGGCGCAGATGCTGTTCCATTCGTAGAGGCTCTCGTGCAGGTCCTGCGTGGGGTCGAAGTCCACGAGGCTGGTACATGTGGCGTCCACTGATATCACTTCGCCTATGATGCCGCTCTTTGCGAGCAGCTGCAGCCGGCTGTATGCCATGGAGTAGGCTGTCTTTATTGAGTCCATGAGCACGAGTTTCTTCTCCCTTGCCATGCTGCGCAGCTCCTTCCACTGGTCCACGGTCATTGCCATCGGCGATTCGCACAGCACGTGCTTGCCGCGTTCGAGCGCGCGTTTTATCTGTCCGTAGTGCTTTTCGGGTGCTGATATGATGTAGAGTGCGTCGCTGTGTTCGAGCAGTGTCTCGAACGAATCCACGTGCCTCTGCTTGTCCTTCAGCGACTTCTGCAGATAGCGGTCGTTCAGTGTGAACACCTTGTCCACGTCCATTCCGTTCACGTATTTCGCCTCGTTCTCTATCTTGTCCAGTATGGGCGACTCGCCCACGAGCCCGAGCCTCACCTGCTGTTTCTCGGATCTTATCTCCGTGCTCGACACTCCGGTCGTGCGGTCGAGGTAGACCACGCGGCAGTAGTCTTCCAGATAGTCGAACTTTCCGCGCCAGTCGGAGCCAACGGTGAAGATGTCCACGTCGTATCGCCGTATGTCGTCGATTTTCTGTCCCACGTATTCCTCTATCACTATCTTGTCGGCAAGCCCCGTGGCGCGCACTGCCTCCACTCGCTCCATGAGCGACTGCTGCACGTTTATCTTTCCGCGTTCGCGGTCGAAGGTGTCGGATGTCACCCCCACTATGAGGTAGTCGCCGAGTGCCTTGGCGCGTTCCAGCAGACGTATGTGCCCGTAGTGCAACAGGTCGTACGTGCCGTATGTTATGACTTTCACCATATTCTTTTCAGTATGCCAGTTGATATTCTTTTTCTGTCAGTCAGATTCTTCTCTCTTTCCCTGTCTCTACAGCATTCCCTTCTGCTGCAGGTCCTTCAGCGCGTCGACGAGTGTCGTGTTGTCGGCGGCGCTCAGATGGCCCAGATGGCCCACCCGGAACACTTTCTCCGCCATGTCGCCTCCGTTGGGACATATCCAGATGCCGTATTCGTCTTTCAGCTTGAGGAATATCTCGTATGCCGAGCCGTTGAGCGGATGCAGCGGTGTGACTGCGTTCGACAGCGACTCCGACACTATCTCCAGCGGCATTCCCTCTATCTTGCTGCGGAAGTCGGCGGCAAGTTCCGCCATGCGCCTGTTCTCGCTTTCCACTCCTCCTGCGGCTTCTATCTCCTTGAGGCGGGCGTTTATCTGCAGCAGTATGCCCACTGCGGGCGTGAAGGGTGTCTGTCCTCGCTCGCCGTTCTTCAGCGCGTCCTTCAGATTGAAGTACATGCTCTTCACTTCTCTGCCGTTCACTCTCTCCACTGCTCCCGGCGCGAGCACGATGACGGATATTCCCGGCGGACAGGCGAGTGCCTTCTGCGAGCCGGTTATCATCACGTCCACACCCAGTGCCTTCATGTCGAACGGGTCGGCGAGGAAGGAGCTGATGGAGTCCACCACGAGGAATATCCCGTTGCGGCGGCAGAAGCTGCTTATCATCTGTATGTCGTAGAGCACACCCGTGGATGTCTCGTCCAGATTCACGAGGAATCCGGTGTATCCCTGCCCTTCGAAGGGCTTGAGGTGGTCGGCTGTCAGTGCGCGCCCCATGCCGAGCTTTATCTCTGTGTGCGGTATGCCGTGTATCTCGCATAGCTGCACGAAGCGGTGGCCGAAGCTTCCGCCGTTCACCACGAGCACTTTGTCTTCCGGCGTAAACACGTTCATCACCACTGCCTCCATCGATGCCGTTCCGGAGCCTGTGATGAACACCACTCTGGCTTCATCCTCTGCCTTTGCGAATTTCTTTATCAGCCGCTCGTTCTCGAACATCGTCTCGGAGAACTCTGCCGTTCTGAAGTACGGCACCTGCCCGGCGCCTATTGCCCTCACCTGGTCGCTTGCCATCACGGGGCCTACTGTAAAATTGAGCATATCCTTCATTTTTCTTTTTCCTTTCTTGCTTTTTTGTTTGAATGGTCTTTAGCCTCCTGCCGCGGCGCCGCCTGTGCTGCGGCAGCCGTGTGGCGTGGCGTTCAGCTCCGCTTTATCCTGCCGAAGGTCTTCACGCTGGTATACTTCCGCCAGAGGTTGAGCCTGCGCTCGCGCGGCACTCCGTGGCGGCGTATGTAGTCCTGCGCCGCGTCGAGCATGCGCCGGCACACGTTCCCGTCCAGGTAGGGGTCGTAGTTGTCCACCACCCACTGCCGCTTTTCGGCTGCCGCGGGGTCGGAGAGTGCGTGGTCGAATGCCGGTATAAGCTGCGATGGGGTGGTGATGTTCTCCCAGTAGATGTCTTTCGATATGGTGCCGAGCGTCACCACGGGGCGCGAGAGGAGCAGGAACTCGTAGATTGTCGACGAGGTGTCGCTCACGAGCACGTCGCTCATGAGCTGCCATTTGGTCACGTTCTCTCCCTTGTCAACAAACATCACATCGGGGCGCGTCTCTGCCCACTGGCGGTATTCGTCCACCCACTCCTGCTGCGTGAGCGGATGGAACTTCATCACGACCAGCGCGTCACGCTCCCGGGCGAGCCTGCCCAGCTCTTCCTTGATATAGGGGAGGGATGTCAGCTTCGGCGAGAAAGTGGGGGCGTAGAGCACTATGCGGCTCTTGCCCGTGGCGTCGAGCAGCCTGCGGCGCTCGTCGTCGTAGTCGTGCAGGTGCTGCTTTATCCAGTCCTGCTTGGGCCATCCGGTCTCCACCACTTCGAAGTCACCGTATTTCCGCGCGAGCTGCCTGAAGTGCGAGGTGAAGTAGGGGCCCTGCGTGAAGTATGTGTCGAAGTAGCGGCGTATCACCCAATGGTCTTTCTTTTCGGCGGCATAGCCGTGGAACACCTGTATCTTCACTCCCGGCAGATAGTAGGGCACTATGTTTCCGGGCACGAAGATAGCTTCCGGGTTGAAGTCGTACACCTCCTGTATGGAATCTGTCCATCTCACCGTCCGGGCATACTCGAAGCTGCCTATCTTGGGTGTGTGTACATACCACAGCACGTCGTGCGGCAGCTTGCCGCTTTCCACGTATACCTGTATGGGATTAAGTATGTCAATGGCATACTTATTCTCACAGAACAAGACTATTCTCATTAATTTCTATTTTCCAGTTGCTTTATGCTGCAAAGGTACAATAAATATAGAGGAGAGAAAAGGAATTGTAACTGTTTTTTAACTTTGTCAAGTTTTTTGACGCCCATCCGGGCTTTATCCCCCGTCTCCGCCTGCCGCCAAGCGCAATGGCTCCGCCCTTTCCGTCCAGAACCTGCTCCGGAAGTGCGGCGGATGCTCCGGTATTCTATGTTGCGTGGCTTGGAACGTACGTTGCACGCCTTGGAATGTACGTTCCAAACCACGCAATTTACATTCCAAGCCACGCAATATAGAAATACGGGGCATCCGCGGCGGATTAACGCCACAGCCGGCCGAGTACTGTGCAAACGTTTGGATGAAACGAGAAGAATTTCATCTACCTTCTCTCGAATTGCCAGGGCGAGGAATGTGCAAACGTTTGGATGAAAAACACACGGAAAAACACAAAAAGGAACATAAATTAAATGTAATAGAACATTTTTTCCTTGATTTATGGTAATGTTTTGGAAATTTAAACTATATTTGCAAAAGAATTATACAAACTTCATAACAAGTCTGAAAATTACACAAGAGACATAATCTACAAACTAAAAATTAAACCGAACATGGGAAATAACGAAAATCATGTTTTCTGGGGCGGAAGTGCAAACTTCATGAAATACGCCTCCTGTGGTTTACTCGCATCGATGATGCTGCTCTCCTATCCGGCAAATGCCAATGCCGGAGAGGCTACAGGAACTGTCTATGCGCAATCAGTTAACCAGACAAAGGTACTGAACGGTACCATAGTTGACGAACACGGGGAACCTATCATCGGAGCATCCGTGATGGTGAAGGGCACGACAAACGGTGGCGTGACCGACCTGGACGGCAAATTCAACATCACTAATCTACCGGCAAACGCAACTCTGGAAATCAGCTACATCGGCTACAAGACACAGACCGTGGCCGTGGGGAACCAGTCTACGCTCAACATCAAGATGCTGCCCGAAGACAAGCAGCTCGACGAGGTTGTGGTGGTAGGCTACGGCGTGGTGAAGAAGTCTGACCTCACGGGTTCGGTAGGAAGCGTGAAGTCGGACGTAATCGCCGGAAAAGGCTCCACATCGCTTATGGAAAGCCTGCAGGGACAGGTTGCAGGTGTGAACATCTCGCAGTCGTCAAGCCGTGCCGGCGACGGATTCAACATCCAGATCCGAGGCAAGAGCTCGATGAACGACGACAGCAAGCCGCTCTACGTGATTGACGGAGTGGTGTGCGACAACATGGACTTCCTGAACCCGATGGACATCGAGAAGGTGGACGTGCTGAAGGATGCCTCGTCTACGGCTATCTATGGTTCGCGCGCAACGAACGGTGTGGTTATGATCACCACAAAGAAGGGCGACGAGAAGGGAACGAGAACCACAGTGAGCTACGACGGCTACTGGGGATTCAAGGAGGTTGCCAACATGCCAGAATTCATGAACGGCGACGAATATACAAAATACCGCTTCAGCCGCTATCTGACAGAGAAACTCGACAACACCACAGGACTCACCTCGTGGGAGATGAAGGGCAGCGACCTCTCAAAGTTCTGGTGCAACGACAGCCCGGTAATCAAGGAAATGTACCAGACCAAGAACTATACCGACTGGGCTGACCTCGTGACACGCAACGGCTCGCAGCAGAACCACTTCATCAACATTTCAGGAAACGCCAAAGACCTGACATACCGCGTGGGACTGGGCTACCAGAACGAAGAGGGAGTGCTCTACGACGGATATGAGCGCTGGAACATCAAGGGCGCACTCGACCACAAGATTTCAAAGCAGGTGGCTGTGGGATTCTCAACAAACCTCGCCACTTCGATGAAGAAATACGGCAGCAAGAACTCGGTGAACAACGGATTCCTCATGAACCCCACCATGCCGGCAAGATACTGGGAGGGCGACAACGCCGGAGAACTCATCTACCAGCCGGGAAAAGACGCAGCAGTGTACCCCACGGGCGGTGGTCCGACTTCGACAATCAACCCGCTCGTTGACCGCGAGAACTCGAAGGACAACACACGCCAGTACAACGCCATGGCAAACGTATACCTGCAGTACTCCCCAATCAAGGAGGTGATACTGAAGACCACGTTCTCGCCAATGTACCAGAAGTCGCACCAGGGAGTGTTCTACGGCTCCGACACACAGGTGCGCGGAGGCAAGGGCAACCAGGCTGAGGACTACAACGACGAGACATTCTCATACACATGGGACACCCAGGCAAACTTCATCAAGCGCTTCGGCGACCACAGCCTGAACGTGCTGGGACTCGTTTCCGTATACCAGCAGAAAGAGCAGGGCAGCTACATGAAGGCCACGAACATGCCGTTCGACGTGGACTGGAACAACATGGGTTCAGGCACGCTCGAAACACGCTCAAGCTACTACCGCAAGGTGTCCATGCTCTCATACGTGGCACGTCTGAACTACGGATACATGGACAAATACCTGCTCACGGTATCATCGCGCTGGGACGGAAGCTCCAAGTTCGCAAAGGGCAACCGCTGGGGTATGTTCCCGTCGGCAGCCGTGGCATGGCGCATCACCGAGGAAGACTTCATGAAGAACACATCAGACTGGCTGAGCAACTTGAAGCTCCGTCTGAGCTACGGTGTGACCGGTAACAACATGGGAGTGGGCGCATACGAGACCATGTCGCTCGCAAACAAGAAGTACTACTACAACTTCGGCAACACAGCAGCAAACGGATACGGATATTCAATGGCGAACTCCGACCTGACATGGGAGAAGACCACTGAGTTCAACCTCGGTCTCGACTTCGGATTCCTGGACAACCGCATCAACGGTGCCATCGACCTCTATACAAGAAACTCGAAAGACCTGCTCATGGAGATGAAGACTCCGTATGAGCTCGGCTCAGTGACGGGTGCCATAAAGAGCAACGTGGGCAAGGTGCGCAACCGCGGTATCGAAGTACAGCTCAACACCGTGAACATCAGAAACAAGGACTGGTATTGGGAAACCAACTTCTCGTTCGCACGCAACATCAACGAAATCAAGGAGCTGAACGGCGAGAAGAAGGACTTGGTGGGCAACAAGTGGTTCATCGGACAGCCTATCAACGTTATCTACGGATACAAGCACACAGGCGTAGCTACACGCGAGGAGGCTGCAGCAATGGCTGCCGACGAACACTGGAAGACAAAGTTCCCGGAGGGAACAATGAAGGTGGCTGACAAGGACGGCAACGGTACTATCGACGCCAGCGACCGCTACGTGCTCGGACACTGCGACCCCACATGGACAGGAAGCCTGACTTCCACTCTGACATACAAGAACCTGGACTTCTCGTTCAGCCTCTACACAAGCCAGGGCGGATACGTATACTCACCGTTCATGCGCGAGTTCGCACGCTACGGATCACGCGGCACGCAGCACATCAAGCTCGACTATTATATACCGGAGGGAGCACCAATCCTCGCCGACGACGGAACAGTGACCACACAGACCGCCACACACTACGCCAGCTGGCCTTTCCCGACAGCAGGCAACGCCACCGGATCATCAGGCGGCGGACGCTTCTGGACAGAGGACGAGAGCGGACAGGCATTCTGCGTGGACAACTCTTACGTGAAGGTGAAGAACATCACACTGGGATACACATTCCCGAAGAGCTGGATGCAGAAAATCAACGTGTCGAGCCTCAGGGTTTATGTGAACATCCTGAACCCGTTCACATTCACCGACTACAAGGGATTCGACCCGGAATGGGCTGACGCTTCTGTAACCGACGGTACGGGCGGTGTAAGTTCAAGAACTTATCAAATTGGTGTAAACCTGAAATTCTAAGAATTATAAAAAGAAAGAATTATGAAAAAGATATATTATAGTATAATGGTCGGAGCGATGGCATTCCTGTCAAGCTGCTCGGGATTCCTGGATCCGGACAGCCGCACAGACGTTCCCACTAACACTTTCTATAACACAACAACCGGCTACGAGAGCCTCACTAACTCAATGTACTCCTCTCTGCGCACGATGTTCAACAGACAGCCGCACTTGTTCGTGGGCGGAACCGACATCTACGGCGACGGAAAGTCGCAGGGTATGGCAATGACATACTACACGTACACCGTGGCTGAAGACTGCATCGAAAAGTTCTACAGCGACTGCTACATCGGCATACAGAAGGCAAACGAAGTAATCGAATACGGCGAGACGACGAAAGACTCGAAAGTACGCCTGCAGTATATCGACGAGGCACGCTTCATCCGCGCATGGTACTACTTCCAGCTCGTGCAGCAGTTCGGCGGAGTGCCGATGGCCAACGACATGTATTCATCGGCAGTGATGAACTTCCCGCGCGAGAGCCTGGGCAACGTATACAAGTTCATCATCAGCGAATTTGAATACCTCGCAGGCAACGACTCCAAACTGCTTGCCACAAGCAACGTGGGACGCGCCAACAAGAAGGCAGCCAAGTTCTTCCTCGCAAAGGCTTATCTCACACGCGGATGGCTGAACGGACAGGACGCTGAGGCACAGGAGGAGAACATCGCCGAGGCAAGCGACTTCGCCAACGCCAAGAAATACATCCTGGAGGTTATCGGCAGCGATGTTCCAAGCGAATCTATCGAGAAGGCTTTCGACATCTACAACGAGCAGAGCAGCGAGTTCTTCTGGACTGTACAGTTCAGCGGCGAGACCGTTGACAACCCGAAGGACGACGGCTCATACCAGATGGCACAGTTCGGAGCATACCTCGGCGGTGCCGAGTATCCGCGCACCAAGGCTATCGACGGTACCTACTCTCCTAACTTCTGCATGCACAAGCTCTTCACCAAGGGCGACGGACGCTACGAGCAGACATTCATGACGGAACTCTACGGCACCGAGGACGCCAACGGCACTCCTACATACAACTACTTCGACTTCTACTATCCGAAGAACGGTTCGAAGGTGCTCTACTACTACGCTCCGTGGTGGGCAACTGATGACGACATCGCTGCCTGGAGAGCAGACGACCCGAACGGCGTGAAGGCTGGCGCACGCGTAGGCAAAGTGGCACTGACCATCGCCGACGGAGGCGTTGACCCGAACTCCAACCAGCCGGCAGACTGGGCTACACGCCGCCACAGCGATGCCGGAGCACCATGCATAAAGAAGTTCGACGACTACACTGAGACATCTATCGCAAACCGCAAATCCACCTGCTCTATGCACGATGTGTCATGCGCACGCCTGGGTGAAGCTTACCTCATCGCGGCAGAGGCTTACATCATGCTGGGCGACAAGGCTGAGGCAGCAAAGATGATCAACACACTGCGCAAGCGCCCTGGAACCATCAAGGCTGGCTTCGAAAGCGAGATGACGGTTTCTGCCGACGACATGGACATCGACTTCATCCTGGCAGAACGCGTGCGCGAGATGGCAGGAGAGTACGTACGCTGGACCGACTTGAAGCGCACCCACAAGCTCTTCGAGTACGTGAAGAAGTATCAGGAAGACCCTGTGAACGAGTCTAACTTCAAGGGCGACGACGGCAAGTGGAGAATCCTCCGCCCGATTCCACAGGGAGCCATCGACCGCAACAAGACCGAAATTCAGCAGAACCCTGGATACTAATCCAAGCAAGCTGATACACGACAATACCGAAGAAAGGCTGCATCCATAATCCGGGTGCAGCCTTTTTCATTCTCTATACAATATTCCGAGCGAGTTCATCGGCAATGTCTCCATGCCTTATACTTGGACTATGAATATTGAATCCTTGCCCTATGCATATTATACAATTGGTCTATGAATATCAAACCCTTGGTCTTTGTATATTATACCATTGCCTATGTATACTATGCCATTGACCTTTAAATGATATTAACTTGATAAATAAATGATATTTCCTTCAGTCTACAAATGCAATTACTTCAACTGAAGAATGCTGCTCCAGCAATTGCCGAACACTTTTCCTTCAATTAAAGAATGCAGGCACATCAACAGCCGAATGATGCTAAACCGATTTACTTACGCAGTACCATCAACAGCCGGATACAGTTAAATAAATTCTGATTGAGAGTTGGGATATGGACAAAAAAATAGAGGACGACATGATCACTCATACCGGCCTCCTGAAAACATTCTTTTTTACCTAACGGATTCTGTTGTGAAAGTAACCCATGAAGCTAATTGCTGTTACAAGTGCTACCGACATCAACGTCATTACCGTCTTAAAATCTAATAACATAATCTTTACCTTAAATCTATCAAACTACTAACCTATGA
>OQVS01000584.1_pt1 | contig 25042 bp, 23 predicted proteins | sample 1691601 | NCBI WGS metagenome assembly OQVS01 (sample SAMN03418268, study PRJEB22391) | human gut metagenome | biome: human-gut; feature: organic feature; material: feces | host: Homo sapiens | place: Tanzania | collected 2013-01
ACAATACACAGGCGCAGGCAGGCGACGGCGACTACGGCCTGTCGAATGCGTCCGCAACCGGCGCGACCACCTTGGAAAAGATGCGTGCGCTTTATGCAACGCTCAAAAAATCCAAGATTTATTATGCCGAAGCTCGCGACGCGCTCGGCTGCGACGGCGTTCCTTGGAAGGACCGGGAAACGACCTGGAGTGCCGATACGCATGGCTACAAATGGGAATCGAAGGAAGAGGACGCTTTTCTCTATATTATCTTTAAGGTTGAAGACGGAAAGAAGTACTATGACTTCCAGGATGTGAAAGAGAATAATTACAGAGCAAGGCTTCTGGATCAAGTACCGAGGAATTCTTATGATTTCAGCAATCTGACATTAGATGAAGAGACAGGATATTTTTCATATCAAGATACGAAGGGAAAAGTGTCAGCGAAAAAGGGAATTGATGTTTCAGAATTCCAGGGAGAGACGATCGACTGGCAGCAGGTGAAGGAAAGCGGAATCGAATTTGTGATCGTAAGACTTGGATACCGTGCATATGGAGAGAGTGGTGCGCTAGTTGAAGATGCCATGTTTGAACAGAATGTACAAGGGGCATTGGATGCCGGTCTGGAAGTCGGTGTCTATTTCTTTTCCCAGGCAACAACGTATGAAGAGGGCGTTAAGGTGAGATCTATAACTTTGGGCGATGTGGAGACAGAAGACGGGCTTTCTGATGAGCAGCTTCTGTCTGTTGCAAAACAGTTGCAAGGCATGGGCTTTGAACTGCTTGATGACCCACGGTCACAGATTGTGGAGCAGATACGCATAAATGTGTTAGAATGGGTAAGGATGACAACGGAACGTCCTAAACTGTCTGATTTTCTATCGCGTCATCTGAACAAGGACTACAGCACTTTAAGCAAACTGTTTTCTGAAGTGAAAGGAGTCACAATAGAACGGTTTACCATTCTGCATCGCATAGAATATGCTAAGGAGTTGTTGTGCTATAGTCAGCTTTCTACAAGCCAGATAGCCTATATGCTCGGATATAGTTCACAGGCATATCTTTCTTCACAGTTCAAGCAAGTGACAGGGATGACTCCAAAGCGCTTTCGCGAACTTGAAAATCACAAAAGAAAGCCTTTGGATTCTTTGTAAAAACATGATATGTAAAAGGCTGCCTAAAAATAGGCAATATAGTGTTAATATAACACAGAGCCTGTATAAACAGGCAATAAAGATTGTTTAAGGATAAAAATATGAAAAGATTATTGATGGGTTTATTGGGATACACGTTTGTGTCGCAGCAGGTGATGGCACAGACCGACAGTATTGCCAATACATACGAATTGAAAAACGTGGTAGTGAAAGCCACGAAAGGCATAAAGTCGAAATACCGTGTTGACAATGCCGACATAATAGGACAAGGACAACTGATACGTGCTGCTTGCTGCAACCTTGGCGAGTCGTTTACTGCCAATCCTTCGGTTGACGTGAGTTATAGCGATGCAACCACAGGAGCGAAGCAGATAAAACTGTTAGGTCTTAGTGGCACCTATGTACAGATGCTCACAGAAAATGTTCCCAATCTGCGAGGGGCAGCTTTGCCTTACAGCCTTGGCTATGTGCCAGGCCCCTGGATGCAGTCTATACAGGTAAGCAAGGGAGCGTCAAGTGTAAAAAACGGATATGAGAGCACTACGGGCCAGATAAACATTGAGTTTCTAAAACCACAAGGAATTGATGGGGTAAGGGCTAATGTTTATCAAGACAGCGAACTGAAAACAGAGGTTAATCTCGATGGAAGCATACATCTCACAGACCGACTTTCAACAGCCACTCTCCTTCACTTTGAGAACCGACAGATGGAGCATGACGGAAACGGTGACGGATTCATGGACATGCCTAAGTTGCGACAATATAACATCATGCACAGATGGGCGTATGTGTCGCCACGATGGATCAGTCAGCTTTTGTTGCGTGGCTTGCATGATGAGCGCAACGGAGGACAAAGCTCCAAGCATTCCAACATCGCCTCCTCGGAACCTCTCTACACCACACAGACCAAGACCAACCGCTATGAGATGCAATGGAAGAACGGTCTTACGCTTAATGTCGACCATAACACGTCCGTTGCCTTGATGCTGCATGGTTCATGGCACGATGCTGACAACGTTTTCGGAAAGACACAATATGATGTCACTCAGAAGAATGGCTATGCACAGCTTATGTTTGAAACCGACATTAATGACAAGCACAATGTAAGTGTAGGTGCATCGTTGAACCATGACCGTTATGATGAACGTTTCAATCCTTTAGGATCATTGTCTAAAGCCCAACGCAACGTGACAAAGGAGACCACTCCTGGTCTGTATGCGCAATACACTTATAAGTTGGGAGAACTGCTTACCGTTATGCCTGGCTTGCGTTGGGATCATTCGAGTCTTTATGGCAGCTTCATCACGCCACGTCTGCACATAAAATATTCGCCATTCAACATTGTGACCATCCGCGCCTCTGTTGGCAAGGGCTATCGTTCGCCTCATGCTTTGGCAGAGAATGTGCCGTTGTTGGCGAGTGGCAGAAACGTATTTGTCGATTCTGATATAAAGCAAGAAGAAGCATGGAACATGGGAACATCCTTGGGGTTCAACATCCCTCTGTTTGGCAAGAATCTTGAGCTTAACGCGGAGTATTATTACACCGACTTTAAGCATCAGCTGATAATGAACTTTGACGGTGTAAAGGGTCCTCACACGCTTACGTTTGAAAACCTTCATGGCAAAAGTTACAGTCACACCTTTCAAGTGGACGCCACATACTCATTGCTTAGCAAACTGTCTGCCACAGCAGCTTTCCGTCTTAACGATGTTAAATGTACCTACGATGGTGTGCTGCGTCGAAAGCCGCTCACGTCACGCTACAAAGGATTGCTCACACTTTCGTACAAGACGCCCCTCGAACTATGGCAGTTTGATGTTACAGGTCAGCTAAATGGTGGTGGAGAACTTTACGACCAGAGCAGCTATCCTGCTTACTTTCAACTGCAAGCACAGGTGACGCGCGATTTTCGCAACTTTAGTTTATATGTTGGCGGCGAGAACCTTACCAACTATAAAATTGATAATGCCATCCAGCACTCTCATGAACCATGGTGTGGTGCGTTCGATGCCACTCAGGTATGGGGACCTGTCACAGGAGCAATGGCTTATATAGGAGTTAGATTTAAATTAGAGAAAATTTAGCATAAATAAATTAGAGATAATGAAGTTGTCTAAACTTTTATGAAGTTCAAGATTGAATTTAGAAGACATAAAAGTTTAAATCTAATCTTCGTCAGAAAAGTTTAGACGACTTCAATATAACAAAAACAAACATAAGTAGAAAAATGAAGAAGAATGTTTTATTGGCATTATTGCTTGTGCTTACATGCAGCACTTTCGCCAAGACATCTGCCGACACGCTGGTGGTAACCACTCAGCCGCAGATGCATTGTATTAACTGTGAGAAGAAAATAAAGAGTAATATTCGCTTTGTCAAAGGCACAAAGAATATAGAGACCTCTGTTGATGACCAGAAGGTTACTATTGTCTACGACTCCAAAAAGGCAACGTTTGCCGACTATGTTGCGGCTTTTAAGAAAATTGGTTATGAGATAAAGAAAAAATAAAAGAATAGGTAAAGAAAAAAGAAGAAGAAAAGAAAAAATAGAAGAAAAGAAAAAAATAAAATAAAATAAATAAAAGAGATATTGTTGTTAAGGTTATTGGTTATTGAACTTTCGCAAGAACTTGTTTTCCTGTGAAAGATCAATAACCAATAATTGTTTTAAACCTCCTTTTTCCATTTCAGATATCCACCTTCCATGTCGAAGGTTTTAAATCCTTGTTTGTTCATTTTTTCGCAAGCACCATGGCTTCGTCTTCCGCTACGACAATAAATATAATAGGTGTGTTTCTTGTCGAGCTTTTTCAGACCTTCGTTGAAAGCCTTGTCGTCAAGAAAGTTGAGAAGCATGGCTCCCTCAATGTGGCCTACAGCATATTCGTCGGGTGTTCGCACATCCAGAATTATAGCTGTGCTGTCAGCCTGTGCCTGTTTTATAAACGTTTTGGGTTCAAGCACCTTCACGCTGTCTGTTTGTGCTGAGCATCCTCCAACACACAGACCGATGGCGGCAAGAATTGACATTAACGGTTTCTTCATAAAACATCATTTTTTTTAGTTACTTATTGCTTCCAACTCTTCCGACAGCTTTTCCCATCGCTCCTCTTCCTCTTCTATGGCTTTCTTAATGTCAGTATATTCGGTTATAAGCACCATGTCTGAGGCGTGGTCTGGATTGCAGAGAAGGGTGTCGAGCTCCTTTATGCGTGCTTCCATCTTAGAAATTTTCTCTTCGCTCTCGGCAACAGCACGCTCAGCCTTGCGAATTTTCTTTTGCTGCTCCTTGTGCTCAGCATAGCTAAGTTTGCCTGCAGACGGTTCTTGTTGAGGCTCGTTGCTGCTTGCCGACTTGTTGCCGCTGGTCTGGGCCAGAGAACTGAGACGCTCGTCAATGGTTGCGGCGTTGTGGGCTTGCAGATAATCGTAGATTCCACCAAGATGTTCTGTCACCTTACCTCCGCCAAACTCGTAGACCTTTGACACGAGCCCGTCAAGAAACTCACGGTCGTGGCTCACCACAATGGCTGTGCCGTCGAACGCTTTGATGGCTTCCTTGAGCACGTCTTTAGATGGCATGTCGAGGTGGTTGGTAGGCTCATCGAGGATGAGAAGGTTCACAGGCTCAAGGAGGAGACGAATCATGGCCAGCCTGCTGCGCTCGCCACCACTCAACACCTTTACCTTCTTCTCTGACGCTTCGCCGCCAAACATGAATGCTCCAAGGATGTCGTTGATCTTTAGGCGTATGTCGCCTCGGGCAACGTTGTCGATGGTCTCAAACACGGTAAGCTCGCCGTCAAGCATCTGTGCCTGGTTCTGTGCAAAATAGCCTATCTGTATGTTGTGGCCAACCTTCAGGGTACCTCCAAAAGGAATCTCGTTCATGATACACTTGACGAGCGTCGATTTTCCCTCTCCGTTCTTACCCACAAACGCCACTTTCTCGCCACGTTTAATGGTGAGGGTCACGTTTGAGAACACGGTGTGGTTGCCATAGCTCTTCTCCACATCCTCGCAGATGATGGGATAGTCGCCGCTACGCAGACATGGCGGAAACTTAAGGTGCAAGGCCGAGTTGTCGACCTCGTCAATCTCTATTGGCACAATCTTCTCCAGCTGTTTTATGCGGCTCTGAACCTGAACGGCTTTTGTTGGCTTGTAGCGGAAGCGCTCAATAAAGTCTTTTATGTCGGCAATCTCTTTTTGCTGGTTCTCATAGGCACGAAGTTGCTGCTCACGACGCTCTGCTCGGAGCTTCACATATTCGTCATACTTGACCTTATAGTCGGTAACCCGTCCGCAGGTTATCTCCAATGTGCGGTTGGTGACGTTGTTTATGAACGCCCGGTCGTGGCTCACAAGCACAACAGCCTTGGCGCTCTGCTGGAGGAAGCGTTCCAGCCATTGAATGCTCTCAATGTCGAGGTGGTTCGTTGGCTCGTCCAGAAGCAACACGTCAGGACGGCGCAACAAGATCTTTGCCAACTCAATACGCATGCGCCAACCGCCACTAAACTCGGAGGTGGGGCGGTCAAAGTCGGTTCGTTCAAAGCCCAGACCTGTGAGTGTGCGTTCCATCTCTGCCTCATAGTTGTCGGCTCCCATCATCATGTAGCGGTCGTGCTCGGTGGTAAACTTCTGCACCAGCTCCATGTAGCTGTCGCTCTCATAATCGGTTCGTTGCGCCAACTCCTCGTTCAGCTTGTCCACACGCTCCTTCATCTTGCTTATGTCGGCAAACGCTTTCTTTACCTCCTCTCGCACGGTGGTGTTGTCTTGCAGGTTCATGACCTGAGGCAGGTAGCCAATGGTCGTGTCGTTTGGAATGGCCACGTTGCCTGATGTAGGCTTTTGAAGACCGCATATAATCTTGAGCATGGTCGACTTGCCCGCTCCGTTCTTGCCCACAAGGGCTATGCGGTCTTTGTCGTTTATCACAAAGCTCACATTGTCGAAAAGAGGCTTGATGCCAAACTCTACTTTAAGGTTGTCTATTGATATCATTTCGTGTCTTGTGAATGGAGTGGGGTGAAGCTCCACATAAGATGTTCTTTACTCCAAAGATGTTGTTTATTTCAAAGATGTTGTTTATTCCAATATCTTGGTCATGTTAAGTTCGGTTATCAAGCCGTCAGGATTGATCTTTGCGCTGATGCGATACTTGTTCTTCTCCTGTGTGCCGTCAGAGTTGTCTACAGCTTGCGTGGCATTGAAGTTTACCGAATATTCATATTTCTCCTCACCGATTTCCTTCTTGCTGATGTTGTAGTCGGCGAGCGATGCCCATGTCATGCTTGCCACTGTTGGCTTATATATTTTCTTCATGAACGTCAGCACGTCAGACCGTGTTGCGTCGGGCTTTCCGAGGAACGAAGTCATAATTCGGCCCACGCATGTAGAGAGCATGTCTTCATCCTTGTTGTTGAGCGCAGTGAAGAAATTGCGGAACGTCGATCCCACCATGAGCTTCTCTTCTGGCTGCACGGTCTGTGCGTTGAAGCTGTTTATCTTGTCGTTTGCCTCATCGGTATATTCGCCTGACGGGTGTTGCTCAAGATAGTTCTCGAACGCCTCGACGGTGTTTGTGGCTTGTGCTGTTGCCCAGTCTATAGAGTCGATCTTTTCCATCGCCTGTGTCTTGAACGGCGAGTTGGGGTGCTGCTGAAGATACTGTTCAAGCGCACTCTTTGTGCCGCTCATGCAAGCGTTGGCCCAGTCTTGGTTGCCCTGGTTCAGAAGGGTGAGGTGTGCCTGAATAGAGTCGATATGTTCCTCTGGCGCGTCTTTGTAGGTGTCGAGGTAGCTCTGCAGCACCATAGGGTCAGAGCTGTTCATGGCATATTCGTAAGCCTCGTTCTCCTTGTCGCTGCGTGCTGTGCTGTAGAAAGCAAAGCACACGCCCACGGCGATGATGGCGATGATGAGCGAGATGATGACAATGCGCTTGTTGCTTTTCTTCTCCACCTCTTGCTCTTCCTGTCGCAGCTCTTCTTCCATGGCAGCCCGTTGTTGTTGAGCTGCTGCTTGCTGGGTGTTTTGCTTCTGTGCTCCTGCCTGCTGTTCAAAAGAAGCTGGAGCTTGTGGCGCATTCTGCCTTATAGCCTCCTGCTGCGCCTGTGATGGTGGAGGAGGGGGCGTGGTGCTTGTTGTCTGTGTTGTTGTAGCTGCCACTTGTGCTGTGAGGTGGTGACAGTTTGGACATTCGGGTTGATTCTTGAAATAAGTAACTCCACATTGTGGACATGTGATTACTTTGCCTGCTATTTCAACGCCACACGAAGGACAAACGGGTGCCTTGTCGCTGATGGCGTGTCCACATTCGGGACATCTGATAATTGCCATAATGATAAAATGTTTCTTTATGTTCTTGAAATAAAAGGGTGTTCACCCTTATATTGTGTTCTCTCTTAAATTATGTTTTCTCTGTATCGTTTTCTCTGTCGTTTCTCTTTTAGTGGCGAAAGCGTATCTCTCTGAGACCGTGTTTGCCGAGGAACCGGCTCTTGTCAACGTAGCCGTTAATGCCGTTTATGCGTCCCTTACCTGTATATTGCCACATCGTTATGTCGCGGTCATCGCTAAGTATGGGCTCGTTCTGGTTATATTGGGCTATCATGATGGGGTAATGGTCAACGAGCCCCACCATGTATCTGTTGTAGAAGTTGGTGCCTGTGTAGATAAGCGGTTTCTGCTTGTAGGCGTCCTCCACCATGCCAAGAAACTTTGTCAGCGAGTCGGCAAACTCTTCGTTGCCGAGTCCTCCCTTTGTCTCTACATCAATCATGGGTATGAGATCCTGGTCTCTCGGCTTACATTGTGCCTTGAAGTTTTCGAGCTGCTTGTTGAGAGGCGTCTTAGGACGGAAGAAATGGTACGATCCCACTTTCAGACCGTACCTGTGAGCAAGGTCAATGTTGAGCTGATACATGTGGTCCACCCTGTCGCCACCCTCGGTAGCTTTAAGGTAGACATAAGCCATCTTTGAGTTGTCGCCAATGGTCTCCCAGAACACCTCTCCCTGATAGTGGCTGAGGTCTATTCCGTGGATGTGTGTGCATGTGTCTTCACATTGTACATAAAGGCCTTCTTGAGCTTTTGCAGGTGCCGACAAAAGTGTTATACTAGCTAATAATAAATATATTTTTTTTCGTAATGCGTTCATAACGCAAAATTACAAAGAATAGTTGAAATGAAAAAAAATATGTGGTGTTTTTTATGGCTGACTCCCAAAAACCGATAATGATGTTTTGAGGAGCCAGCCATGTGAAGAAAAAAGTGTCTTAGCCGAGCTTACTTTTTCTCGGGCTTAACATAAGGCTTGAAAGCGTTTATGCGCTGCATGAGATAGGGACGCACATCTTTCCAATGATAATAAGGTGCGCAGTCGGTTTCCACCGGAATGTGTGCCTCGTCCTCGTTGAGAAGCACCTTGACCAGAATGTCATCGGCCTTCTTTGCGTTGCGGTAGAACACGAATTGGAGGTTTGCGCCCATAGGGAAATAGCGGTAGTTGAGCCAGCCGCGGGTGTCGAGGTTGTTGAGGTCGGCAACCTGTAAGCCGGCACCGTTGACGTTAATGAGCGACACAAGCGGCAGCACCATGGTCTCGTGGCCGTAGCGCAGGGTTGCACCCGGGTGCTGTAGGCGCAGACAAGAGTCGGCTGTAAGCACGATGTTCTTAAGCAGGTTGCGCTGTGTGAAGGGCTGGGTAGATCCGTTAAGCGGACTTGCGCTGTTGTTGATGTACCATCTTGCGTTCTCCACGCGCCAAAGTGTGTAAAGCGCGTTTGCGTCGAACAGGTTGTAGAGGTCTATCTTGTGGCGGAGCTCTGTGTTCTGCACAGCGTTTGCCAGGTTGAATATTCGCTCGTTAAGGCGCGGCATGTCGAGAGCCTGGGCGTAGCCATAGTCGTTGAACAGCAGTTTGGCCATTCGCTCAGAGTTGTCGTTGGCCTTGGCAAAATTGTCGTAAGCCTCGCGTGCCTCGTCAGGCCAACTGTAGATGTTCACCTCGCGGTCGTTGTGGTTCATGTAGTACATGTCGTGCTCGCTCGCATCCTGAGAGATTGTTATCTGCGGATTCTTCTTAAGCAAGGCCTGAAGAGCATTCTCCATCGAGAAGATACAACGTATGACAGGTGTGCTCCTTGCGTCGATATGTGTTTTTCCTGCAAACACCTCAGGGAATCGCTCATACATGCGGGTTCCTATCTGCTGGTGTTGCTCTGCTCCCAGCTGTGTGAGTTCGCCAATGCGCTTGTAGGCCTCGTTGCGGAGCATCTCGATCTTTTTAAGCGTCTCCTGACCTGTCGGTGTGAGCTTTCCAAGCGAGTCGGCACGCTTAAGAATGTTGTAAGGATAATCATAGTCGTTCTGGTCGCAGAGGTAGCGCGAACCATGTCGTCCGTAGTGTGAGATGTAGAACGGCTTGTAGCCTTTGGGTGCTGGTGTGAGCTGCTTGTGCGGGCCGGGGTAGGCCAGCAGGTTGCTTGCAGAGACATGAATGTCTTTTTTGATGTCGCTAAGTGCCTCCTGTGCCGATGCTGAGCCTACAGCAAGGAGAGCAGAGATTAGAAGAATAAATTTTTTCATATCAATTAAAATTTGGTTTTAATGTTTTTTAAATGGTGTTTATTTATGGTGTTTATTTATGGTACTTGCTTGCGACTTTATACCTCTGTCAATCAGTATGTTGTTTTGGATTTGTAAATCTGTTGTTTAATGCGTGTTTTGCGTGCTCATGACATTGCAAAGCAGGCGTAAGCCTCTAAACGAACATGTCTCTTTTTGGCATCCTTCCACCAAATTTCTTGCGCAACTTTTCAAACAGGGTTTTGGTGTCGTTAGAGAAAGCGTGTCCCTTCCATGTGCTTGTGTTTGTCAGGAGCACCCAGCATTGGTTGTCGGGGTATCTTATGACAAAGGCGCTGGTGCCTGACAGCGTGCCCGTTCGCGTCCATGGGCGGTTCTTAGGCGTGAAGTTCCAGCCAAGCGAGAACCCGTGGTCGGCAGCCTCGGTGGTCATGGCCAGTATGCTCTTTTTTGAGAGAATGTCGGGCTTGCCGGGATGCAGGTCTACTGCTGCGATGAGGCGGCACAGTTCGGCTGCCGAAGCACACCATGCTCCAGCTCCCAACAGTCGGGGGATGTCGTTCTCGCCGTAACATTTCTCAACCTGTCTTCCGCTGTTGTTATATTCGTAAACAGGTGTTGAGCCTTGGTGCATATAATATTTTGTCTCGTTCTGTCGGCGGTCGGCGTAATAGTTGCCTGCAATGTGGAAATCGAAACATCCCGCAGGCTGCAACACGTTTTTCTGCATAAACTGTTCATACGACATTCCTGAACGGCGTGCTATGATCATGGAGAGAAGCGTGTAGCCGAGGTTCGAGTAGCAAGACGATGTGCCTGGCGTGTAGCCCAGACGCCGCTTGAGCACAATCTTTAATAGGGTGGTGTTGTCGGGCGGCGTGGTGAGATGGTTCTGCATCATGATGTAGCGTGTCGAGAACATGGGGTCCCCGGCATAGTTGTTGAAGCCAGCGCGATGGCGCAGCAGCTGCTCTATGGTGATGTCGAAAATGCGCTTGTCTTTTATAATGTTGGTGTAGGCCGTGTCGTTAAGCACCCCTTGAGCTCCAAACACATGGTCAGAGAGGCGCAGCTTTCCCATCTCGCAGAGACGCATCACGCCGATGGCTGTCACGAGCTTCGATACCGAGGCAATGCGCATGATCATGCTTGGCTCCATCTGTACCCCTCTCTCCTTGTCTGCCCATCCGTAGCCGTGGGTGTAGATGAGCGAGTCGCCTCGTGAGATGGCCAGCTGTGCGCCGTTTATCTCCCAGCGCTTGAGGTAACGTTCCATTATAGAGTCGAACTCATGGCTCATCTCACATTCGCTCCTGAGGTTACTTATAGAGTCGTTGATGTGAGGAACCGTGCGCTCTGCTTTCTTTTCTTCGGGCGTGCTGCTGCAAGAGCAACGCCATACCGATGCTGCAACAGCAACGATGATGATGATAATTGCTAAAAGGGGTATTATTGTTTTGTGATTGTGCTTCTTTGCCATTTATGAAGTTTGTTTGGTCCTTTTTTTTGTTATGTAAATGCAAAGATACAGTTTTTTGTCGTTTTCTGACAAGAAAGTGTTGTCAATTATGTTTTTTTTGAATTTAGGCCCTCGTTGCCAGTTCCTTTTTTAATGTTTGTTTCCTCGTTGTTTCTTTATTGTCCATTGTTTCACACAATAAAAACGTAAGTGTCGCGTTTTAACAAATATGACAGACGATAAATCTACAGAATTACACTACCGCCAGATAATCAAATATACCGGACTCTTTGGTGGCATTCAGACAATGAACATACTCGTCGGACTGGTGCGCAACAAGCTGACCGCTCTGTTGCTTGGTCCGTTGGGCATGGGCTTGGTGGCTCTGTATCAGTCGTCTGTAAAGTTGGTCAGCGACTCGACAGGTCTTGGTCTGGGAATGAGCGGCGTGCGTGAAATTTCCGATGCTTATAGTGCTGGCGACGATGGTGAGGTAGAGCGTCTTGTCAAGGTCATACGTTCCTGGAGCGTTGTAGCCGCCCTTGTCGGCACCTTGTTGTGCGTCCTTCTGTGTAAGGTCTTTGACAGCTTGGCTTACTCATGGGGCAGCCACACCTTACATTTCCTCCTTCTCTCACCCATGGTCGGCATGATGGCCATAACCTCTGGCGAGACCGCCGTTTTAAAAGCCACGCGGCGCATGAAAGCCCTTGCCATATCCAGCTTCTATAGTGTGCTGTCGGCCCTCGTGGTGTCTGTTCCTCTCTATTGGTTTTATGGGTTCCGGGCTGTTGTTCCCTCTCTTGTGCTGGTGTGTCTGGCCCAGATGCTTGCCGTTCTTGTTCCCTCTTACAGGGCTTATCCGTTGCGGCTGTCTCTTAAAAGAGATGTGTTGCGACAAGGCGTTGGCACGGTTCGCGTGGGCATGGCCTTCGTGTTTGCGGGCTTCATGTGCAGCGGCGCCGAATATGCAGTCCGTTCTTATCTCAACTATGTCGGCTCAGAAGCTGTCGTCGGCCTGTATAATGCTGCTTACATGCTTGTCGTCACCTATGCCGGCATGGTGTTTTCTGCCATGGAGACCGACTATTTTCCTCGTCTCTCGGCTGCCTGCCTGACCAACGGCCGCAACATGAACGACGTGGTGAACCGTCAGGCCGAGGTGTCGGTCTTGCTCATATCGCCGTTGACCGTTTGCTTTGTTTTCATGGCTCCCGTGATGTTGCCCCTCCTCTTTAGTGGCAAGTTCATGCCTGTGCTTACCATGATCCAGGTTGCAGCCGTGTCAATGTTCTTCCGCGGACTGTATCTTCCTGTAGAATACATTTCGTTGGCTAAAGGCCACTCTCGCTCCTTCTGCTTTCTCGAAGGCATAAACAGCCTGATGATGCTGGCGTTTGTTGTTGTGGGCTATAACACCCGCTCTCTTTTGGGAGCAGGCATCGGTCTTACTCTTGCCGCAGCTGTAGAGGTGTGCGTGTCGTTCAGCTACATGCGTTTTAAATACAACTATCGCTGTTCCTCTTCTCTTGTCAAAAACATAGCCCTTCAGCTCCCTTTGGTCCTCGCTTCTTTAGTGCTTCCGTTTGTCGATGGAGCCATTTATCGAAGCTTGGGTCTGTTCCTTATTATAACAAGCTCGGCTCTGTCGCTTAATGTGCTTGCCAGAAAGACCTCTTTCATTGACGACATCAAGCGTAAATGTAGAAGGCTGAACAAACGCAGACGGGGAGATGAATGAATGGTTCTATTGAAATAATGGTTCTGTAGAAATTAAAGGTTCTGTAGAATAAAGATCCTTTAAAAGAGAAGATTCCTTAAAAATGAAGGGCTCTTTAATATAAAGAAACGATAACTGTAGATTGCAAATGCCGATGATAATTGTAAAAATTCAGTTAAACCATTGAATTTTTCTTAATACAAAATTTGGCTATTAAATAATAATTGTTACCTTTGCCGTCGTATTAGAAGAAAGTATGGCGTTTATCATAATATCCATCGTGCTCTTGGGTTACTTTCTCATAGCTACAGAGAAGTTGACCAACATAAACAAGGCTGCAGTGGCAATATTTATTGGCACTGTGGGGTGGGTGTTGTATATTTGTTATGGTTCCGACTTCGTTCTGAAAGAGCATCGTGTCGAATATTTCAACTTTCTTCAGGGAGCCGCATCCTCAAGTGTGGCTGTGAAACAATTTATAGCACAGAACATCTTTTTAAAATATGTGGGCAGGGCGGCAGAGATAGTTCTTTTCCTGCTCGCCACCATGTCTATAGTTGAGATTCTGCAGAACAACGGCTGCTTCGACTTCCTGCTTCGCCTGATGCGCACACGCAACAGCAGACGCATGCTTTGGACAATGGCCGTCATAACGTTCATCATTTCAGCCAATCTTGACAACCTCACCACAACCGTGATGATGCTGACGATGATGCGGCAGCTTGTCGTGAACCATCGTCACAGACTCTTCTTTGGAAGCGCGATCGTGCTTGCAGCCAACTGTGGCGGCGCTCTGACCGTCATTGGCGACCCCACCGGTCTTGTGTTGTGGAATAACGGCTTCGTCACGGCCACCAATTTCTCTATGACCCTGTTGCTTCCCTGCCTCGTTGCATGGGCTTTGCCCACATGGTGGATAGGACGCAGCTTGCCTTCGGTTGTGGCAACCGAGCGTGTGGTCCTGCCTTACCGTGGCGATGACACCAATCTGAACATTTGGCAACGTGTGCTCATGCTTGTTGTCGGCATAGGCGGACTGTGGTTCATCCCGACGTTCCATAACATAACGAAGCTTAGCCCTTTCCTTGGCGCTCTCTGCGTGCTCTCTGTTCTGTGGATAGTAAACGAGGTTGTGAACCGCAAGCTCATTACCGATGAGATGATCCATCGTCGCACGCCCCGCGTGTTGCAGTATGGCGTCATCCAGATGATGCTGTTCGTGATGGGCACAATATTGGCTCTCGCCGTGGTAAAGGAGACAGGAGTGCTCGCCAAGCTTAGCGGCGCCGTGCATCTTGGCCCTGCCGACGTGTGGGTTGCAGGAGTGCTTACAGGAATGGTGAGCTCCGTGCTCGACAACTTCCTTGCTTCCATGACCATGATCTCCATGCGCGACATGTTTGCCTGCGTGCCCGATGACGTCTATTGGAAACTCTCCGCTTTCGCTTCCGCAGCAGGCGGCGGCGTGTTGTGCATCGGTTCCATGAGCGGTCTCGCTTTCATGAAGATGGAGCGTGTAAGGGTAGGGTGGTTCTTCCGCAATATAGGGTGGAAATGTATGGTAGGAGCTGTTGCAGGCATGGCTGTGTTCTGGGTCGTCGTGACATTCTGAAACGCTTGCCCCGCCAAACGGGCCCCTCATGCTCTTTAATGTTTGTTGTAGAAACAATGAAAAACGCCCCTTGATCTTGCACCCCAAGTTCGCACCCCAAGTTTACATCCCAGGAAAAGCTTATATTTCAACCAGAACCAAGCCCCCCAAAACCATTCAATTATATAAGGGCTCATTTGATCATGTCGTGAGCAAAAACTCATACTCCAGGACGTGATTTGAATTTTGTAAAAGATAAATGAAACTATTATAACATACAACTGATAAACTTATGGCAAGAATTAAGACTATTGGTGTGCTTACCTCTGGCGGCGACGCTCCTGGTATGAATGCGGCCATCCGTGCCGTGACACGTGCCGGCATTTGCAACGGCTACAACATTAAAGGTATTTATCGCGGATATGACGGTCTGATAAATGGTGAGATCGAAGATTTTACCACCGAGAATGTCAGCGGCATTATCATGTCTGGAGGTACAATCTTGAAGACAGCCCGTTCAAAGGAGTTTATGACAGACGAGGGAAAGGCAAAGGCCTATGAGCAGATCAAGGCTCAAGGCATCGACGCTCTTGTCGTTATAGGCGGTAACGGCTCGCTGACAGGCGCGATGGAGTTTGCAAAGATGTATGACATCTGCTGCATCGGCCTGCCCGGCACAATCGACAACGACCTTTACGGCACCGACTCGACCATCGGCTACGACACCACCATGAACACCATCGTTGAGTGTGTTGACCGCATCCGCGACACGGCGCAGAGCCATGAGCGCATCTTCTTTATAGAGGTGATGGGTCGCGACGCAGGCTTCTTGGCCCAGAACAGCGCCATCGCCAGCGGTGCCGAGGCTGCCATCATCCCTGAAGATTCTACCGATGTCGACCAGTTGGCACGATTCATGGAGCGCGGCATCCGTAAGTCGAAGAAGAGTTGTATCGTCATCGTGTCGGAGAGCCCCAAGTGTGGCGCCATGTATTATGCTGAGCGTGTGAAGAACGAGTTCCCGCAGTATGATGTGCGCGTGTCTATCCTCGGCCACTTGCAGCGCGGCGGCCGTCCCAGCGCCCATGACCGCATCTTGGCATCCCGCACAGGCGTCGGCGCCATTGAGGCCATTCAGCAGGGCCAGCGCAACGTCATGATCGGCGTCCGCAACAACGAGATCGTCTACGTTCCCCTGAGCGAAGCCATCCGCAGCGACAAGCCGTTTGACCGCAAGCTGATCAAGGTTCTTGACGAGCTGAGCATCTGATCCGCTTTCCGAAAGGTATTGACAATTGTTCGATTTGCGAAGTTTTAATCTTTATTTATCCTTCAAGTTTTGGCAGGTAGATGATTTTTGTTACTTTTGCATTCGAAAAAAATATAACTATAAACATTACTATATGGCACAAATTAATGGGCGAATCTCCCAGATTATCGGTCCTGTAATCGATGTCTATTTTGACACCGCAGGCCAGAACGCTGAGAAGGTTCTGCCAAAGATTCATGATGCTCTTAAGATTGCCCGCCCCGATGGCAAGGAACTCATCATTGAGGTTCAGCAGCACATCGGCGAGGACACCGTGCGTTGTGTGGCTATGGATAACACCGATGGCTTGCAGCGCGGACTGGAGGTGATGCAGACCGGCAGTCCGATCACCATGCCCGCAGGTGAGCAGATCAAGGGCCGTATGATGAACGTTATCGGACAACCTATTGATGGCATGAAAGAGCTCGACATGCAGGGCGCTTATCCAATCCACCGCGAGGCTCCCAAGTTTGAGGATCTCTCAACCCACAAAGAGATGCTTGCAACAGGCATCAAGGTCATTGACCTTCTTGAGCCCTACATGAAGGGCGGCAAGATCGGTCTGTTCGGTGGAGCCGGTGTGGGCAAGACCGTGCTCATCATGGAGCTTATCAACAATATTGCAAAGGGCCACAACGGCTACTCTGTGTTTGCCGGCGTAGGCGAGCGCACCCGTGAGGGCAATGACCTCATCCGCGACATGCTCGAGAGCGGCGTAATACGTTACGGCGAGAAATTCAAGAAGGCCATGGAGGAAGGCAAGTGGGACCTCTCGCTTGTCGATCCCGAAGAGCTGAAGAAGAGTCAGGCCACCCTTGTCTACGGCCAGATGAACGAGCCTCCAGGCGCGCGTGCTTCTGTTGCGCTCTCAGGTCTTACCGTTGCCGAGGAGTTTCGTGATCATGGAGGCGTGAACGGCGAAGCTGCCGACATCATGTTCTTCATCGACAACATCTTCCGTTTCACCCAGGCCGGTTCTGAGGTGTCGGCTCTGCTTGGTCGTATGCCTTCAGCCGTGGGCTATCAGCCTACGCTTGCCAGCGAGATGGGCCAGATGCAGGAGCGAATCACCTCTACCAAGAACGGTTCAATCACCTCGGTACAGGCCGTTTATGTGCCTGCCGACGACCTCACCGACCCTGCCCCTGCCACAACCTTTACCCACCTCGACGCCACCACAGAGCTCAGCCGTAAGATCGCGGAGCTTGGTATCTATCCTGCCGTTGACCCTCTGGGTTCAACATCGCGCATCCTCGATCCTCTGATCGTAGGCAAGGAGCATTACCAGTGTGCACAGCGTGTTAAGGAGATTCTGCAGCGTTACAAGGAGCTTCAGGACATCATCGCCATCCTTGGCATGGACGAGCTCTCCGACGAGGACAAGCTGACCGTGAACCGCGCACGTCGTGTGCAGCGTTTCCTCTCTCAGCCGTTTGCCGTTGCAGAACAGTTTACAGGTCTGCCAGGTGTCATGGTGCCCATCGAAGAAACCATCAAGGGCTTCAACGCCATTCTTGACGGCGAGGTTGACGACCTGCCCGAGCAGGCCTTCCTCAATGTGGGAACCATTGAAGACGCCAAGGCCAAGGGCAAGAAGCTGCTTGAGGCTGCCAAGGCTAACGCATAAAAAGAAAGGTAGTGCTTATGAGTTTGGATTTAAAGATCGTCTCTCCCGCAAAGGTCGAATTCCGCGGACAGGTAGAGCGAGTTGTGGTGCCCGGCACAAACGGACAGTTTGAGATTCTGCCCAACCATGCGCCCATCATCTCTTCGCTCGAGCCCGGCGCCGTTTCTTTCTTCGACAACGGAGGGCTACACGAGGTTCAGATAGCAAGCGGATTCGTGGAAGTGCAGAAAAACATAGTCACCATTTGTGTCGAGTTCTAATGAGATGACAGACAGAAACCGACTTGTTACAAGATACGCTTTGCAGACGCTCTTTGCTGTGGCGCTCACGACGGCTCTCGTTGTCTGTGCCAAAGCGTTCAACCTGTGCGAGGCCGACCTCGCGTCGCCGTTGGCGGTTAGCGTGGTCTTCTCCCTGGTTGTTGAAGGAGCCGACATTTTTCTTTGGAGATGGGTTGCTGAGAAACACAACGACAGCTTGCCCACATTCTTCACGGCTGTGTCGGGCTTCCGCATGCTTCTCGCCATCTTTACGATGGTGGGCTGCTGGGCAGCTGTAGGACGCGACGCGATGGGTCCCTATTGTGTTGTGTTCATGCTCTTCTATCTTGTTGTGCTCACGCACCACTCGCTCTTCTTTGCGCGTGTTTCCAGTTCTCATAGTGAGAATGAAAATCCTCACGCTAAGTGTGATAAGTAAATAAACATTATTAGAAATGAAACAATTAAGGTCATTGTTCCTCCTTTTGCTCTTTGCCCTGTTGCCCCTGGCCGCAGGAGCCCATGAAAAGGGTGGAGGAGAGAAGCTCGACATACCGGAGATTGTGCTCGAACACTTGTCCGACTCTTACGAGTGGCACATCGCCACGTTCGGCGGCAAGAGTGTGAGCATACCCCTCCCCATAATTGTTCGTAGCTCAGAAACAGGACAATGGACGTTCTGCACGGCCGGGAGCCTGCCCAAAAACTTTTTCTTCGATGAGCAGCATCACGGAAAAATTTACGAGCGCATGGCCGACGGAACGACCGAGCGTCCTTTAGACCTGAGCTTCACCAAGACGGTGGCGCAAATCTGGATTGTGGTGATCGTTCTAATCGTTGTCTTCCTGTCATGTGCCAAATGGTACAAGAAGCGCGATGAGAAGAGCGCAGCCCCAAGCGGGTTTGTGGGCATGATGGAGATGCTTGTGATGGCAATCTACGACGATGTTGTGAAAGCCTCTATCGGCGAGAAACATTTCAGGCCCTACGCTCCATACCTCCTTACGGTGTTCTTCTTTATCTTCACCACCAACCTGTTAGGCTTGCTTCCTATCTTCCCCGGTGGTGCCAACGTAACGGGAAACATCAACATCACGTTCTTCCTGGCTTTCTGCTCGATGGTGGCCATAAACCTCTTCGGCAACAAGGAGTACTGGAAGGATATTTTCTGGCCTAATGTGCCTCTCTTCCTCAAGGCCTATCCTGTGCCTCTCATGCCTGTAATCGAGTTCTTCGGCGTGTTCACCAAGCCGTTTGCTCTCATGGTCCGTCTCTTTGCCAACATGATGGCAGGCCACGCGATCATCCTGAGCTTCACTTGTGTGATCTTCCTCGGCTGGTCTATGGGCGTGGGCTACGGTATGGGTCTCAACCTGATCAGCGTCATCATGATGCTGTTCATGAACTGTCTTGAGGTTCTGGTGGCTTTCATCCAGGCTTACGTCTTCACGTTGCTGAGCGCCGTGTTCATCGGTCTCGCACACAAGGAGGAAGAGGCCGAATAAACCCCACACGTTGGTCTCTCCCCGACACCCCGAAAAGACGTTCTGAAGGACGCCTCAAAAGACACCCCGAAAACAGATAAAAAAATAAACAATCAAATAACAACTTTTAAAAAATTAAGAATTATGATCATTTCATCACTTTTGGCTGCTGAAGGTCTGGCACAGCTGGGCTGCGGTCTCGGAGCAGGTATTGCAACAATTGGTGCTGGTTTAGGTATTGGTAAGATTGGTGGCAGCGCAATGGACGCTATCGCACGTCAGCCTGAGGCTTCTGGCAAGATTCAGACAAACATGATTCTTACAGCCGCCTTCGTTGAGGGTTGTGCTCTGTTCGCTATCGTTGCATGTGCCTTCCTTATCAAGTAAGCACACCGGTTGCGATAAGAATATACAAGAAACGTTGTTTGTAAATTAACGCGAATGGATTTCAGTACGTTACCATCAATATTGACTCCTGACCCAGGTTTGCTCCTCTGGATGCTTGGCGCATTCATAGTGGTGTTCTTTGTGCTGGCCAAATTTGGATTCCCCGCCATCATCGGCATGGTGGAAAAGCGCAAGAATTATATCGATGAAAGCTTGCGCAAGGCCCATGAGGCGTCAACCCGCCTTGAGAACATCAAGCAGGAGAGCGAATCCATTCTACAGGAAGCACGCGACAAGCAGGCTGTCATCCTTAAGGAGGCAGCCGCCACGCGCGACTCAATAGTGGAGACCGCCCAGGCGAAAGCCCGCGAAGAGAGCGCCCGCATCATCTCTGAGGCCAAGGCCGAGATCGAGAGCCAGAAGCAGGCCGCCATCAGCGAGATTCGCGGCGAGGTAGCCCGTTTGAGTGTGGAAGTGTCAGAGAAGGTTCTTCGCCAGAAGCTGGGAACCGACCAGGCACAGATGGATTATATAGATCGCATGCTGGATGAAGTTGTTTCTTCTAACGATAAATAAAGTTTAAGCACTATGGATTTAGGATTAATATCGGTACGTTATGCACGCGCCCTTCTTAAGGCAAGTGTCGAAGCCAAAAACTCCGACAAGGTTTATGCCGACATGCAGGTGCTGGCAGCGAGCTATGCTGAGGTGCCTGCTTTGAAAGCTACCATAGACAATCCGATGCTTTCGAAAAGCCAGAAGGGCGACTTGCTCACGTCTGCCACGGGCAGCACGTCGTGCGAGCTCACAAAGCGGTTCATAGGCTTGGTTTTGGATGAGGGTCGTGAGAACATCATGCAGTTTATCGCCAACTCGTTCATCACTCTTTACAGGAAGCAGAACAACTTGATCAAAGCAAGACTGGTGACCGCTTCGCAGCCTTCACAACAGGTAGAGGCTCGTCTGAGGCAGTTAGTAGGAAGTAAGACAAGCGGCAGCAAGGTAGAGTTTGTGTCAGAGGTCGACCCCGACATCATTGGCGGCTTCGTCCTCGAGTACGACACCTACCGCATGGATGCGAGCATAAAGACTCAGCTCAGCGCCATCTTGTCAAAACTTAAGTAGTTTAGGAAACAGGCGTGGGCGAGACCTTCTTTCCCCGGTCTCCTCCCGCCTTTAAAAACAAAAATCAACATTTTATGTCAGATAAAATTAAACCAAGCGAAGTGTCAGCGGTTCTTCTCGAACAGCTTAACGGCATCAGCGGCAAGGCCCAGTTTGACGAGGTGGGCACCGTTCTCCAGGTGAGCGACGGTGTTGCCCGCATCTACGGCTTGCGCAACGCTGAGGCCAATGAGCTTCTTGAGTTTGAGAACGGAACGATGGCCATCGTGATGAACCTTGAGGAAGACAACGTGGGTTGTGTGCTTCTTGGTTCAACGTCGGGCATTAAAGAGGGCATGATGGTGAAGCGCACGAAGCGCATTGCCAGCATACGCGTCAACGACAACATGTTGGGACGTGTCATCAACCCTCTTGGCGAGGCCATCGACGGCAAGGGCGAGATCGACCTCACCGGTTCGTTCGAGATGCCTCTTGACCGCAAGGCGCCGGGCGTTATCTATCGTCAGCCTGTGAAGGAGCCGTTGCAGACGGGTCTTAAGGCTGTCGACTCGATGATTCCTATCGGCCGTGGCCAGCGTGAGCTCATCATCGGCGACCGCCAGACGGGCAAGACCGCCATTGCCATCGACACCATCATCAACCAGAAGAGTTTCTATGAGGCAGGCAAGCCTGTCTATTGCATCTATGTGGCCATCGGCCAGAAGGCGTCGACCGTTGCCGCCCTTGTCGAGAACCTCAAGGAGCACGGTGCCCTGCCTTACACCATCATCGTAAGCGCCACGGCAGCCGATCCCGCCGCCATGCAATATTATGCTCCGTTTGCCGGTGCCGCCATTGGCGAATATTTCCGCGACCGCGGCTTTTCTGCCCTCGTGGTCTACGACGACCTGTCAAAACAGGCCGTAGCCTATCGTGAGGTGTCTCTGATCCTTCGCCGTCCGTCAGGACGCGAGGCCTACCCTGGCGACGTGTTCTACCTCCACAGCCGTCTGTTGGAGCGTGCCGCACGCATCAACGACCAGCAGGAGGTTGCCGAGCAGATGAACGACCTGCCCGAGTGTATGAAAGGCCATGTCAAGGGAGGCGGTTCGCTCACGGCCCTGCCAATCATCGAGACCCAGGCAGGCGACGTGTCGGCTTACATTCCTACCAACGTGATCTCCATCACCGACGGTCAGATCTACCTTGAGACCGACCTGTTCAACCAGGGCTTCCGTCCCGCCATCAACGTGGGCATCTCGGTAAGCCGTGTGGGCGGTTCGGCACAGATCAAGAGCATGAAGAAGGTGGCCGGTACGCTGAAGATCGACATGGCCCAGTATCGTGAGCTCGAGGCTTTCTCCAAGTTCTCAAGCGACATGGATGCCGTTACCGCCATGACCATCGACCGCGGCCGCAAGAACAACCAGCTGCTCATCCAGCCTCAGTACACTCCTATGCCTGTAGGCGAGCAGATTGCCATTCTCTATTGCGGCGTCCACGGCCTCATGCGCAACGTTCCCGTAGAGAAGGTTATCGAGTGTCAGGCAACGTTCCTTGACAAGATGCGCTCTGCCCATAAGGACGTTATCGACACCCTTGCTTCTGGTAAGATTGACGATTCTGCCATAAAGGTCATCTCAGACACGATGGCCGACATAGCAGGACAGTATAAAAAGTAATAGCTTATGCCGTCACTTAAAGAAACAAAAGACCGAATTGTCTCCGTCAACAGCACGCGCAAGATCACGAGTGCCATGAAGATGGTGGCTTCGTCAAAACTGCATCACGCCCAGACGCTCATCAGCAACATGCTGCCCTATGAGAAAAGTCTGGAGCACATCTTGAAATCGTTCCTTGCAGCCATGCCCGACGTGCGCACCCCTCTCAACGTTCCCCATGCCGATGTGAAGCGTGTGGCGCTGGTGGTGTTCACGAGCAACAGCAGCCTGTGCGGCGGTTTCAACAACAACGTGATCAAACTGATGGAGCAGACCATCGCGGAGTATAAGGCCCAAGGCGCCAGCGACATCCTTGTCTATCCTGTAGGAAGGAAGGTGGCAGAGAAAGTGACGAAACTTGGACTGCCTGTTGCCGGCAATTTCACCGAGCTTGCCGACAAGCCCAACCCCCAAGGTTGTCAGGACATTTCTGAGGAGTTGTGCCGTAAGTTTGTGGCAGGAGAGATCGACAAGGTGGAGCTCATCTATCACCACTTCAAGAGTGCTGGCTCGCAGATTCTGCAACGCCGTGTGTTCCTTCCCATTGACATTACCGACGACTTCATGTCTGACGACGACCGCGACCTCACGTCGACCCTTACCTCTGAGAAGGCTCAAGAGTACATGCGCAAGCACCGTGAGCAGAACGGCGGGAAGAAGGAAGAGGCGGTCAAGCCGCTCAACGACAACTTTATCGTGGAGCCTGACCTCGCTACCGTGCTGGGCAAGCTCATTCCGCAGGAGCTCAACCTGATGGTCTACACGGCCTTGCTCGACAGCAACGCCAGCGAGCACGCGGCACGAATGGTTGCCATGCAGACGGCCACCGACAATGCCGACGAACTGCTTCGTGAGCTCAACTTGCAGTATAACAAGGGACGCCAGCAGGCTATTACGAACGAACTGCTTGACATCGTGGGAGGTAGCGTCAACAACTAAGCTTCCCGCGGTCACATATTAAAGAACAGCGATGAGCGGCAAGACACGCGTTTGTGTCCTTGCCGCTCATTGTTTCGTTCATGAAAGGGCTTATTTGTTCATGAAAGGGCTCATTTGTTCATGAAAGGGCAAGTTTTTCCCTCAAAACAGTAGGGGATGAACAAGCTTTTTGGGGACAGATTTTAAACCTTATTGCCTTTTTTGAGTCAAAAAGAACAGATTGGTCGAAACGGATTGTCGCGGACAGGTAAATTACAGAACTTTCGCATTTAAAATATGGAAATTATCTCAAGCAAGCGTCGCCGACGCTCGCTTGAGATCATAAACGCTTGAAAATGTGTTTATTATGCAATTGCGAGAGCTTAATAAAAGATAATAACGTTGAATTTTACAAAACAAACTAAAAGAGAGAAAAGATGAAGAAATCATTTATTGGCGTGGCTATGGCCGTGCTTCTTGTTACAAGTTGTGGTGGTGTGGGAACAAGCACAGGCTCATCATCGGCCTCGTCTTCCAATTCTTCTGCCAGCGCCTCCAACGGCGGAAGCGTGCTGGGAAGCATCATCGGAGCAGCCGCCAATGGCGAGACCTTAGGCAACGTCATCACGAGCGTGCTGGGCATCGACAAGCTGTCGCAGAAGAGCCTGGTGGGAACATGGAAATATAAAGGTCCGGGTTGCGCTTTCACCAGCAACAACACGCTGGCAAAGGCTGGCGGCGAGGTTGCGGCAGCTCAGATCAAGGAGAAGCTTGCTTCACACTATTCGAAGCTGGGCTTCAACTCTTCCAACACCTACATCACGTTTAATGCCGACGGCACGTTTGCCGCAAAGATCGACGGCAAGAGCATGAACGGCAACTACACCTACGACGAGAGCACAGCCCAGATCAAGCTTCAGGGTCTGCTTCTCAACTTCACGGCTTATGCCAAGCGCAATGCCGACGGCATCGGCATCCTCTTCGAGTCGAAGAAGATCCTGACCCTCATCCAGACCATGGCTTCAATGAGCACCAACGAGACCGTGGGTGCCATCGGCAACATCAGCAAAAACTATGATGGTGTGCGTGTGGGCTTCGATCTGCAGAAGTAGATAGAAGAGCTTGCGCAAAGGCTCGTTTTACATCGCGCTTCGCGCTTGTTTTTTTAACATTCTTGCGCTCCGTAGGCTCTTAGGCGCTTCGCGCTTACCGTCGCCACGCTCGACTTTTTCGCTTGCCATAGCGTCAAAATCGAGCGCGACGACGTCAAGCGACAAAGTTGAGCGTGGCGACGCTCGCTTGAGGCTTCATTTTTCGTTTCCATTCACCCTTTTCCTTTATTTCACCCTTTTCCCCTTTCCCGTTTCCCTTCAACGGCGCCAGCCCTTTTTCCTGACTTCGTCATCGTGTCACCCAAAAATCTTCGTCAAAGAGTTTGGCGATTTTCTGATGCCTTGCCATCAGCATTGTTTGGGTATAAACCTCCTTGTTCAAAGGTAGCTTCTTTTTACGGACAAACATATTTAAAATACCTTTCGTGTCACCCAATATTAGGTGACACAAAGATACAAAATATTGTTTATCAACCAGTTATAAAATGTATGTTTTTTGAGTGACGAAGTCAGGAAATAGGCGTGCTCTATCATAAAAAGACGGCGCGCAAACACATTGTGTTGCACGCCGTTAATCATTCATAATGCCCACATTAATCATTCATATTGCTCCCAT
>OQVS01000585.1_pt1 | contig 25031 bp, 18 predicted proteins | sample 1691601 | NCBI WGS metagenome assembly OQVS01 (sample SAMN03418268, study PRJEB22391) | human gut metagenome | biome: human-gut; feature: organic feature; material: feces | host: Homo sapiens | place: Tanzania | collected 2013-01
TGGTATTGGTCCTATGGAAAGCTGCAACGAGGTTATATCAGAGGATACTATGAGAGATTTCTATGGCAAAAAATGGAACGAGATTAACAGCTAAGTTGAGTAAATCTCTGGTTGATAAAGAACCAAGGTCGGCAAGGTCTTTAATTCCTAAAGAAGAGAATAACATGCCGTACTTAACCTTCTCCTTTCGATACTGTACTCAGCAAGAATACTTTGGTGTCAAGGGAGAAGATGCAGCATGGTTTGCTAACTTACAAGAACGCTTGAAGGATTTAAGTGGAAAAACAGGAGCTATTCTTGAAAGTAAGATTGAGAGAGATGCCTACAGGTTGCATCCGATAAATTGGAATGCACGTAATTGTCCTATTAAAAAAGAAGATTTACTCTCTGTACCTAATAATATACGCGACAATAAGGAAGAGGACTTTTTCTGGCAGTTCCAGTTGTCGAAGGGAACAGGACGTGTCGTCGGCTTTTTTGATGAAACAAATAGCATTTTTTATATTGTGCTGCTTGACCCTAAACATAATATACAGCCATCAAAAAATTTTGGATATGCTGTAGATGACACTGAAATCGCGATTACTGAGTTTGAAAGATTGGAAATGAAACTCGCAAATGCAGGTACTTCAATATCAAGATGTAAACACAATGATGATTGTCCTGTGACTGATATCTGTGAAGAATATAATAATTCTAACATGTTCTTTGTGGAACTTGACAAAGAATTGAGAGATGTATATGAAAAGATAGCTACAGAAGGAGATATTTGTCAAGAGTTTGAAGACTTTCTTATGGACAAATATTTTAAAGAATAACAATATATCCCCATCCGAGTGGCGGCATAAGCGCAGAGCGATACTGCGGTGGGGAACAAGGCAACATGATTTTTGAATGTTGAGTTTTGCGCTCGGCTCGTAGAGACGCTTGCCTAAGCAAGAATTTTGTAATCGGCTGTGCCGCTTGCCAGAGCAAGAATTGTCGTCAAAGCCGATGTTGAATTGTCGATTTTGAATTATTATGGCTTAAATCATTTCTATCTCGCAAATAATGTATATCTTTGCATAAGATAGGCTGCACCTCGGCATAACATTCAAGCAAGCTTGATGCTCTGCTCTCGGTTTGCACTATCCTTGCATAATATAAATGGTTTTAAGTAATGAAACATGCTGGCAACTACCTTAACTGTAGCAGCTAAAGGGTTCTTGCTTATTCTTGCCGATACAAGAATGTTTGTATCAATAACTGCATATATCATTGCGCTCATTTTTTAATTTTCGTACTTCTTTTATTTCAGCATTGATTTCATCCAATGTCATTTCCGGACCTTCTTGCGCCTCTGCTTCTTTGCGTAGTTCGCTAAAGACATTCAAGGCATTTTCCCTAATGTCATTGTTTGATTCTGCTGATATTGTGAAAGGAATTTTGCGACAACGATTAACGGTACGAACAAAAATGTTGATGGCTGTGTTTGCACTCATGCCAAATTGAGCGCATAATTCATCGAAAAGAGCTTTCTGTTGGTTGTCTATACGGACTGTCATTGATGTCTGTGCCATAGTGAGTATTTTTTTAAGTTAAACAATTCTTTATTATTATGATGCAAATATACATCATAGTGACGTAAATACCAAATTTTTAAATATATAAATTTTTAATTATGGAAAGAAAAACGATTTATCTGTGTCTTGCTCATATGAGTGAGGCTGGTTTGGAACAGAAATACGTGAAGGAGGCTTTCGACACTAATTGGGTGGTGCCGATGGGTCCGAACGTAAATGCTTTCGAGAAAGATTTGGAGGCTTTTGTAAATAGCAAGAGTGATGGATCTGAGGAGCTTGACCGTAAGGTGGTTTGCTTGAGCGCTGGTACTGCTGCTGTTCACTTGGCACTGATTGGATGTGGTGTTAAGGCTGGTGATGAGGTGCTGGTGCAGAGCTTTACGTTCTGTGCTTCGAGTCATCCTATCACTTATCTTGGTGCCAAGCCTGTGTTCGTAGGTTCAGAGGGTGAGACATGGAACATGGATCCGGCTTTGCTGGAGAAGGCTATCATTGACCGCAAGGAGAAGACGGGCAAATATCCGAAGGCGATTGTTCCTGTGGCACTGTATGGTATGCCTTACCGTATCGATGAGATTATGGCTATTGCCGACAAGTATGGCATTCCAGTGGTAGAGGATGCAGCTGAGGGTATGGGCTCGCGCTTTGATGGACAAGTGTTGGGCACATTCGGCAAGTATGGTGTATTGTCGTTCAATGGCAACAAGATGATTACCACTTCGGGTGGTGGTGCTTTGATTTGCCGTAATGCTGAGGATGCCAACGAGGTGATGTGGTATGCTACACAGGCTCGCGATGCTTATCCTTACTATCAGCATACGGCTATCGGCTACAACTACCGTATGTCGAACGTGTGTGCTGGTATTGGTCGCGGTCAGATGACTGTGCTCAACGACCATATCGCCCATCATAAGCATGTGCAGAAACTCTATGAGGAACTGCTGAAGGATGTGCCTGGAGTGCATATCCATAAGCAGCCTGCCGATAAGCGTTATGATGCCAACTTCTGGCTTTGCGCTGCCACATTGGACGCTGATGTGAAAATTCAGGGTCAGGAGAACGCCTACAAGGAGGTGATAAAGACTGCTGTGGGTGGTGCCGCTGGTGTAATCCATGCCGTTGATTCTGCTACAACCGATTGTCAGCCTAATGAGAACGTAGAGGCTCTGCGCGTGTTTATGCTTGGCAAGAAGATAGAGTGTCGTCCGGTATGGAAGCCGATGCACAAGCAGCCAGTATATGAGGGTGCTCCAGTATATACCAATGGGGTAGAGGAGGAACTGTTTAAGGTTGGCTTCTGTCTGCCAGCAGGTCCGTATGTTACGGATGAGGACGTGAAGTATATCGTGGAGAGTATAAAGGAAGCGATTCTTTAAAACTTTTTGGGGGCGTGAATGGTCGTTCATTTGTGCCCTCAATAGTATATTAATAGGTGTTCATAATTAGTTATGAACACCTATTTAGCGTAAAATAATAATTGTTTATGAGAAAAATTATTTGCGCAATATGGCAGTTTTGTGCCTTCCTGTTTGTTCCACAAAAAAACAAACGATTGTAAATCCTAAATCTTGAAGGTTTTGTTGTACGATTATCAGAAGGAGATGCTACGGCAGATTGAGGAGGCGTTTAGAAAGCACCAGTCTGTGATGGTGCAGATGCCTACTGGAACAGGAAAAACGGTGCTCCTGGCGGAGGAAGTGAAGAGTGAAGAACGAAGAGTGAAGAATGCTGATGGAGTGAAGAGTGAAGAACGAAGAGTGAAGAATCCATGTGTGTGGATTGTGGCGCATCGAAGGGAACTGGTTGAACAGATAGAAAAAACACTCGCAAAGCCATTGGATTCTTCGTTCTTCACTCTTCACTCTTCACTTAATCCATTGGATTCTTCACTTACCCCTCTTCCCTCTTCACTTACCCCTCGTGTTTTCTCGATTCAGTGGCTATCGAAGCACTATCATGAATTGGAGGAGAAACCTTCGCTCATCATAATAGATGAGGCCCATCATGCTGTGGCGAAGACCTACAAGGAGGTGATGGATGCCTATCCTGAGGCAAGGAAGTTGGGACTTACTGCCACTCCATGCCGACTGAACAGGCGAGGGTTTACCGATTTGTTTGACGTGCTGCTGCAGTCGTGGTCGGTGAAGAAATTCATTGCCGACGGGTGGCTCTCGCTTTACGACTATATGTCGATAAGGGAGGACAGCGACGACTGGCGAGTGGTGAGTTCGCTGAAGAAACGAGGGGCTGATGGCGACTTCTCGCTCAATGAGATGAGCGAGAAACTGAATGTGTTGCCTTCCATAGAACGACTCTGCGATACTATCCTGCGATATGCTCCCGACAAGAAGGGTATCACCTATGCCATAGACATCGCTCATGCGGAACGGATAGCGCAATACTACAGGGAGCATGGACTGAATGCGGTGGCGATAAGCTCGAAGACTCCGCCGGAAGAACGAAAACAGTTAATCGAATGGTTCAGGAACACGAATTGCCATGAAATAGAAAGAGATTCGAACACGAATTACCATGAATTACCCACGAATTTATCCACGAATTGCCATGAATTCAAAATTCAAAATTCAAGAATTCAAAATCGGCTTTGCCGACAATTCAAAACTCAAAATTCTTGCTCAGGCAAGCGTCTCTACGAGCCGAGCGCAAAACTCAAAATTCTTATTACCGTTGATTTGTTCGGTGAAGGTTTCGACTGTCCCGATGTAGAGTTTATCCAGTTGGCGAGACCCACATTGTCGTTGTCGAAGTATTTGCAGCAGGTGGGACGTGGAATGCGAGTGTTTGATGGTAAGAAGTATTGCCTGATATTGGACAATGTAGGACTCTACCGGCTCTTTGGACTGCCCTCGGACGACCGCGACTGGCAAGCCATGTTCGAGGGAAGCATGGCAGGAAAAGGCAGTTTGAGCAGAGAGAAAGTGATGTATGATGTGGCTTACTCCATTCGCGACGAAAAGAAGGCTGTCACTTCCGACGCGCGCACAGAGCTGATAACTGTGATGACCCACGAGGGCCAACGCATCGACCTGGATGCGGAATATGGCTACAGAGTGGTGGAAAATGGAGAAGGACTGCATGGTGTGGTGGACAAGAAGGGCAAGGAAGTGCTGCCCTGCCAGTATAGCAAGATTGAGCTGAAAGCCTACGGAATAGCCCGACTGCATTCGCGACGCAAGATCGACCGCGAGCGACCTTGGATGGACCTGCGCAACGGCATACGCTTCTACAAACAGCCGAGAATAGAGCGATATGGAAGAATGGAGTTTGCCACCACCGACGGGTTGCGCCTATATCCCAGAGTGAGGACACGACTGATGGACGACAGTTGCTTTGTGTTGAGCAAAGCGTTGGAGCATGGCATTGACGACGGACTGAGGTTTCGCAATTTCTTTGTGCAGCCATCAGAGCCCGACCTACTGTACCGGCTGAAGGAGAAGATTGACGACCTGACCATCTGGGAAGACGAGCAAGGCCGATTGGCTTGGCGCCAGGACTGGGACAGCATGTTGCACCCTACGACCGCCGAGGAAGTGCAGCAAAAGCGAAGGGCATGGGAGGAAGACGTAAGGATGATGGAGGAGGAGAAGAAGCTGTACGTAAGGTTTTTCCAACCAGAAATAGAGACCGACTACATCGACGGCAAGACCCGTTTGGCCGACTATAAGGAACCTGCAAATCTGAGAATCACCAATGTGGCAAATGGCAACTATCAAGTGTCCTATCGTAAGCACTGGCTGGACAAATGGGAGTCGTTGGGCAGTTACGCCAAAATCTATCCACAGGCCTACGGCATAAGAGTGGTGCAGAACCGTGAAGGCAAATACCTCGTGCGCACCGAACTGTTCAAGCCCTTTGAGTCGCCAGAGCCCACCTATGAGTTTGCCGAGCTGCAAGACAATGCCCTGTTGCACTTCAAGGAGCAAGACGCCGACTACTGGGTGTGTCTTGAGAACAGGCTTTGCTTCACCCGCAAGCCAGAAATTGTAGACATCGGATTCATGCGCTTCCTAAGGGTAGGCAGCCTGTATGTGAGGTGTGGCAGAGGCGACTGGGAAGTCTACCGAAGAGCCGAAATAAGAATGCGAGGCGACATCTGCTTCCTTGGCACAAAGGACGTGTACATGCGGTCGGCCATCAGTCCACGGCATTACTACATACAGCAACGCCATCTGGACGGCAAGCGTTTTGTACTGAGCAACACAAGGAATCCCGACGAAAGCTCAGCATTATATGACATGTACTACGACGGGAAGAACCCACCAGTAGTTGAAAGGCGAATGCGCAGGACTGTTTGAGTCTTGCGCATTCGCCTTTTTGTCTGTAATGGCCTTAACCCCTGTCTTGACTTCTTTTAGGTTAATGTCTATTAAATAAATTCCTGAATTTTGGTAGTTTTGCAATAAGGTTGTAAATTCGTGAGATTTTTAAAGAAACTACTGTATAGAATATAATAAAAGCAATGGACAAATTCAAAGTTATAATAGTAGAGGATGTGTTGTTGGAACTGAAGGGCACAGAGGGCATTCTGCGCAACGAGGTGCCTGAAGCCGAGATTGTGGCAACAGCCGACAGCGAGGAGTCGTTTTGGAGAGAATATGGCAAGGAGCATCCCGACCTCGTGTTGCTCGACCTTGGACTGGGCGGAAGCACAACCGTAGGCGTGGAGATCTGCCGCAAGCTCAAGAGCGAGAGTCCCGAGGTGAAGGTGCTGATATTCACAGGCGAGATACTCAATGAGCAGCTATGGGTGGAGGCACTCGACGCAAGATGCGACGGCATAATACTGAAGACGGGCGAACTGCTGACGCGCGACGACGTGAAGAGTGTGATGAACGGCAAGCACTTAGTGTTCAACCAGCCAATACTCGAAAAGATAGTAGACAGCTTCTGCCACAACATAAGGGAACAATTGCACAACCGCGAGGCTCTGATAAACTATGAGATTGACGAGTATGACGAGCGATTTCTGCGACATCTGGCCTTAGGCTACACCAAGGAGCAAATATCCAATCTCAGAGGAATGCCGTTTGGAGTGAAGAGTCTTGAGAAGAAGCAGAACGAACTGATACAGAAGCTATTCCCAAATGGCAACGGAGGCATGGGCGTGAATGCCACACGACTTGTGGTAAGGGCTTTTGAGCTGCACATCCTTAGTCTTGAAAATCTTTGTGCCGACGAGGAGTAGAGTGTTTCTGAGGGGTTCGTCCGGAATATGAAGTGATAGAATATCCGAAGGGGCTTTAACAAAAATAGCAGGAATAACATGAATTGCAGGAAAGCAATATTGCAGGTGTCGTCAGGATTGTCGCTTGTGTTGATAGTGGCTCAGGCCTTGTTGGTTGTAGGTTCGTGGATACTTACAGCCGCCAAGCCCAACATCCACATGCGCTCCATACTCGGAAGCGACGGCCTGCGCTGGCTGTTCGGCACGTTTGTCGACAACATCTGCACGCCCATGCTTGTGTGGATGCTGCTCTTGGGAGTGGCGTTGGGACTGTTGTGGGCGAGCGGTCTGCCGCGTGCTTTGCGCTCGTACAGAAAAATTACGGGATATGAGCGCATGGCATTGTTGGTAGTGTTGTGGGAGGTGGTGGCAATAGTTGTTGCCATAGTGCTGTTGGCGTTTGTGCCTCATGCCGTCCTGCTAAGTGCTTTGGGAACGCTCTTGCCAAGCAGTTTTTCGGCAAGTGCGTTCCCTATGTTCACATTTACGCTAAGCATAATTGCCATCACCTACGGAAGCATAACAGGAGCTTTCCGCTCGGTGGCAGGCATGTTTGTGGCAATGAGCGACGGGGTGGGGGCTTTGTCGCCATTGATGGTGCTCTATGCCATAGGCATGGAGTTCTACTGTTCGTTGGTGTGGGTCTTCTCGCTTTGAATGTAAGGCTCCACCACCTTTTTGTATTCCGACTCGAAGTTGGGTGTGAATACATCCTTGCCTAAATTGCAGGCAATTTCCTCAGCCGACCAGAAGCGTCCACCGTCAAGCTCCGATTCGCTTGGATGGATGCAGCCATCGTAGTGGGCGGCAAACACATTGACAAATTCCTTTTCGCGGTTGCTCTCGAAGATGTAGTGGGTGATGAATGTGGGCGTGAAGTCCTTGATGCCCAATTCCTCGCCCACCTCGCGTCGCAGGGCATCGGCCACATTCTCGCCATAGTCGACGTGGCCTCCGCAGGCAGTGTCCCATTTGCCAGGCTGAATGTCCTTCCATTCGGGACGCTTCTGCAGGTAGAGCTCGCCCTTGCTGTTGATGACGTGCAGGTGAACCACTGGGTGGAGCTTCTTGGAGCCGTTGTGGGCCTCGCCACGAAGAATGCTGCCAATCACGTTGCCATCGTTGTCGACAAGGGGAAACAATTCTTTGCTGTTATCCATAATGTGAGTTTTGAGTTTTGAATTTTGAGTTTTGAATTATTGCCTTTGGGAGTTTTGAATTTTGAATTTTGAGTTTTGAGTTGTGCGCTTTGCGCATTTTGAATTGTTCAATTATGAGTTTTGAGTTGAGAATTCAAAATTCAAAATTGAATAACTCAAAATCGGCTTTGCCGATAATTCAAAACTCAAAACTCAAAATTCAAAAATCAATAACGAACGTTCTGCAATCGGCAAATGCTTTTTCTGCCTCCTCCTTATCGACCTTCGAATTGAAAATACCGAACAGCGAACTTCCGCTACCACTCATCTGGGCATAAGTGGCACCAAACGCGTACAGACGTTCCTTTATCTCCTTGAGCTGAGGATGGAAGCTGAACACACTATCCTCGAAGTCGTTCTTCAGCAAAGACTTCCATTCCTCTACGGGCATAGCCACTACATCGCGACAGCAAACCTCGGGTTGGCAAGGCTTGATGTGGGAGAATGCCTCCTTGGTGGAAACAGCCACATCGGGCTTCACCACAACGAGGGTGTGGCCCTTGAGGTTATGGTCTGTGATGTTCACAGGCGAGAGAATCTCGCCGATGCCCTCGGCATAAGCCGGTTCGGCAGAGATGAAGAAGGGGCAGTCGGCACCCAGTCGGGCTGCATAGCTCTCCATAGCGGCATTGCCGATGTTGATGCGGAACCGCTGGTCGAGCAGACGAATCATGAAGGCAGCATCGCTCGAACCGCCTCCAAGACCAGCCTGCGAGGGAATGTTCTTGTAGAGATGGGCGTGGACGCGAGGAATGTCGAAGTCAGCAGCTATCATGTTGTAAGCCTTGACGATGAGATTGTCGGCCTCGTTGCATTCCACAGCATTGCCCGTCACCTTGAGGTCGCAAGCCACGGCAGAGGGAAAATGCTCATCCATAGTCTTAATCTCAAGCGCGTCGCATATGGGGACGGGGAAGAAGACAGTCTGCAGGTTGTGGTAGCCGTCTGGACGGCGCTCCACTACATTAAGTCCGAGGTTGATTTTGGCGCAAGGGAAGATTATCATATAATGTTGGATTTTTAAGTATGAAAAAAGTTATTGACAAAAACAATAAAAACACCCGATTGTTGACTAAACCCCGAGGGTTCAATATATTTATAAGCTTGGGTTTACGAGACTAAATTCTCGACACCCAAACTTAAAAAATATTGATGCAACAAAGCTGCATTTAGCCAACAATCGGGCAATAAACAGAAAAAACATCAGGTTAACGAAATATTTCCGTAATGTTTTTTTATTTCAAAGTACCGCACATGCGATAGTTTTGCTGTTTATTAGTACTTGTTGTTCTTGATCTTGTCCACATAAGCATCGATAGCAGCCACGGCAGTGATGTTCACGATGTCGCGCACAGAGCTCTCGAAGTCGGTGAAGTGGATAGGCTTGTTCAGACCCATCTGGATAGGGCCGATAATCTCGGCGTCAGGGTCGATGGCCTGAAGGAGCTTGTAGCTTGCCTGGGCACTACTCATGTTGGGGAACACGAGAGTGTTGACATCAAGACCCTTGAGGCGTGTGAACGGATACTTGTCGTCGCGAAGCTCCTTGTTGAGGGCGAAGTTCACCTGCATCTCACCATCAACGGCAAGATAAGGATACTGCTTCTGCAACTCCTCCACAGCATTGTGCACGGTGACAGGACTGCCTACCTCGTCGGTACCAAAGTTGGAGTAGCTGATCATGGCCATGTGCGGTTCCTCGTTGAAGAACTTCACGGTGTTGGCCGAGAGCTTGGCAATGTCCACAAGCACATTCTCGTCGGGATGGCGGTTGATGAGAGTGTCGGCAAGGAAGAACACACCCTTCTTGGTGTTGAGGATGTGCATAGTGGCAAACGTCTTATACTCCTGGCGGATGCCGATAACCTCCTTGGCCACCTTGATGGTGTTGGAGTATTTGGTGTAAAGGCCGGTGATGAAAGCGTCCGCATCGCCCGTCTCCACCATCATCATGCCGAAGTAGTTGCGCTCGTACATCTTGTCGTAAGCCTCCTCGAAGGTGTAGCCCTGGCGGGCACGCTTCTTGGCGAGGTGCTTGGCATAGGTGGCACGTCGGCCCTGCTCCTGGTCGGCACGCATGTCGATAAGCTCGATGCCATCGAGGTTGAGCTTCAGACGCTCAGCCACACGACGCAAGCGGTCGGGGTTGCCAAGGAGGATAGGATAGCAGATGCCCTCGGTTTTGGCCTGTACGGCAGCCTTCATCATCGACGGGTGGGCACCCTCGGCAAATACGATGCGCTGCGGGTGCATACGAGCTGTGTCGTGGAGGTTGCGTGTGAGTTTAGTCTCCTGTCCGAGAAGCTCCATGAGGTTCTTCTTGTAAGCATCCCAGTCGGTTATGGTCTTGCGCGCCACGCCACTCTCGATGGCAGCCTTGGCAACAGCCGCACTCACCTCGGTGATGAGTCGTGGGTCGACCGGTTTCGGAATGAAGTATTTCGGTCCGAACGAGAGGTCGTTCACGTGGTAAACCTCGTTGACGATGTCGGGCACAGGCTGCTTGGCGAGGTCGGCAATGGCGTGAACGGCAGCCATCTTCATCTCCTCGTTGATGGCCTTGGCATGAACGTCGAGAGCACCACGGAAGATGTATGGGAAGCCGATAACGTTGTTGATCTGGTTAGGATAGTCGCTGCGTCCAGTAGACATGAGCACGTCGGGGCGGCTTGCCATAGCGTCCTCGTAGCTGATTTCGGGCACAGGATTGGCAAGAGCGAAGACGATAGGCTGGTCGGCCATAGAGCGAATCATATCCTGCGAGAGCACGTTGCCCTTAGAGAGACCCACAAACACGTCGGCACCCTTCACTGCCTCCTCAAGCGTGTGAACATCCGTGCGCGAAGTGGCGAAGAGCTTCTTCTGCGGAGTGAGGTTGGGTCGGTCGGCTGTTATGACGCCCTTAGAGTCGAGCATCACCACATTCTCCACCTTGGCACCGAGAGCCACATAGAGCTTAGTGCAGCTGATGGCAGCGGCACCGGCACCATTCACCACGATTTTCACCTTGGAAATGTCCTTGCCAGCCACCTCAAGCGCGTTCTTGAGTCCGGCAGCCGAGATAATGGCAGTGCCGTGCTGGTCGTCGTGCATCACAGGAATGTCGAGAGTCTTCTTCAGTCGCTCCTCGATGTAGAAGCATTCAGGGGCCTTGATGTCCTCAAGGTTGATGCCGCCGAAAGTTGGGGCAATCTTCTCTACGGCCTCGCAGAACTTCTCGGGGTCTTTCTCTGCCACCTCGATGTCGAACACGTCGATGCCTCCATATATCTTGAACAAGAGACCTTTGCCTTCCATCACAGGCTTGCCGCTCATGGCACCTATGTCTCCCAAGCCGAGAACGGCAGTACCATTGGAGATGACAGCCACGAGATTGCCCTTGTCTGTGTACTTGTACACGTTGTCAGGGTTCTGCTGTATTTCCAGACAAGGAAAGGCCACGCCCGGTGAGTAAGCCAAGCTAAGGTCGGTTTGTGTGTGGTAAGGCTTAGTAGGCTTCACCTCAATTTTTCCAGGGCGACCGCTCTGATGATATTCCAGGGCGTTTTCTTTTGTAATTTTCACCATGTTATTTTCTTTTATGTTTTCGTTGTTATTAGTCAATTTGAAGGCAAAGTTAATTAAAATCAGTCACACAACCAACATAATACTCTTATTTTTTGTTATTTGTTAGTGATATAGACTGGAGATAGGGGAAAAAACTGCATAAAACTATTTGTGGGTAAATAGTTTTTTTAGTAACTTTGCATCATGAAAAGAGCATGAAAGGCTCTTGTTGATAAAAAAAGACAAACCCAGTATTAACAACCGAAGAATAGACTATATATAATAATGTATAAAGAGAATTCACAGACCAATTACAGGATGGAGTTGCCTGGCAAGATTCTAAAGACAGCAATGCGGGAGTTTATGCGTTGTGGAGTGAAATCTGTGAAAATGGACGACATAGCCAATCTGTTGGGAATATCCAAGCGCACATTGTATGAGGTATATTCCAACAAGGAGGAGCTGTTGCTTGAATGCTTGAAGCTGCACGATGATGAATACGACAGCCACATGTTGGAATTTACCAACGACGAGCGTCATAACGTAATCGACATTCTGATAGAGTTCTACAAGCAGCAAATAGCAAATGTGAGCGACGCGAGTGCTGCCTTCTTTCAGGATTTGCACAAGTACAAGCATGTGATGGAATATTTCGAGCGCAAGCGTCAGCTTCGCAATCGTAACGCCAAGGAGTTTTTCATGCGAGGTGTGAATGAGGGATATTTCCGTAGCGACATCGACTTCGACATTGTTCTGCGCATTGGTCAGGAGTCGATAGAATATGCCATGCGCACGGAGATGTACCGCGAATACGGCATGAAGCATGTGCTCCACAATGTGCTCTTCCTCTTCCTTCGCGGACTTTGTACTGGCGAGGGGATTGCGAGGTTGGATGAATTCATTGACAATTATTAATTATTAGTTATTAATTATTAATTGGCGATTGCAATCTTAAAAATATAAGACTCATTCGATGTGTAGGAGGGTATGGCAAGGATGTCATACCCTCCTACTATATGTAAAGATAATTCAGAATAGTTACAATAATTAATAATTGGCTTTAGTCTTCCTCCGGAGTAATCAGCTTATATCCCTTGCCGTGGATATTGATGATTTCAATCTGGTCGTCGTCCTTAAGGTGCTTGCGCAACTTGGTGATGTAGACGTCCATGGAGCGGGCGTTGAAATAGTTGTCGTCAATCCAGATAGTCTTGAGGGCGAAGTCGCGCTGAAGAATCTCGTTGGCATGGCTGCACAGGAGTGCGAGCAGTTCGTTCTCCTTTGTGGTGAGCTTAGTCTGCTTGTCGCCTATAGAGAGCAGCTGCTTCTGAGTGTCGAAGGTGAAGCGTCCGATGTGGTAGATAGAGCTTTCCTTGTTCTTCTTGCCACGCACACGACGAAGGATAGCCTCAATACGGAACACAAGCTCCTCCATAGAGAACGGTTTGGTGATATAGTCGTCGGCACCAATCTTGAAGCCCTCCAGGATGTCCTCCTTCAGAGTCTTGGCTGTGAGGAAGATGATAGGGATTTCGGCATTGGCCTGGCGAATCTCCTGAGCCAGTGTGAAACCGTCCTTCTTAGGCATCATCACGTCGAGCACACAGATGTCGAACTTAGTCTTCATGAAAGCTTTGTAGCCAGCCTCGCCATCGGGGCAGAGTTCAGCAGTATAGCCTTTGGCCTGTAAATATTCGCGAAGCAACATGCCGAGGTTCTCGTCGTCCTCGCAAAGCAAGATTTTCAAATTTTCTTCCATAATCGTTGGGTATTTATAGTTGTTATTATTCTTTTGTTTATATTTGTTGGATGCATTCCGCATCTTTATATTTGTTAGACGCATTCCGCATCGGAAAGTTTAATCCTTTATTACAGGAAGTTTGATTGTGAACTTCGTGCCCTTTCCCATTTCGCTGTCAATCGATATGTCGCCATTGTGCAGCATCACGATTTTCTTGACGTAGGCGAGTCCGAGTCCGAATCCCTTCACATCGTGCACATTGCCAGTGTGTACTCTGTAGAACTTGTCGAACACCTTCTTCAGGTTGTCCTTCTTTATTCCAAGTCCGGTGTCGCGCACGGATAGGTAGAGATGTTCGTTGTCGTTCCATGTGCGCAGGTAGATGTTCACGGGCTGGTCGGGTTTGCGATACTTCACAGCGTTGTCGAGCAGATTGTTGATAACGTTCTGGAAGTGCATTTCGTCCACATATATGGTAGAGTCGATAGCCTCTATTTCGGTGTATATTTTTCCGCCCGTGTGTTCCACTCTCAGTGTGAACGAGTTGGCAATGTTCTCCACCATTTCGTTCAGGTCGAGCGTCTTCTTCTTGAACACCGCCTTCTTGCGGTCGAACATCGACATCTGCAGCACCTTCTCCACGAGGAATCGCAGGCGTTTCGACTCGTCGTTTATCACCTGTCCCAAGTGCTTCATCATCGTTGGACTCTTGGTCACGCTCTCGTCGTTCATCATCTGTGCGGCGAGCGAGATGCTTGCTATAGGAGTCTTAAGCTCGTGGGTCATGTTGTTGATGAAGTCGTTCTTTATCTCGGTGTAGCGTTTCTGTCGGAATATGACCACAATGGTGAAGATGAAGGTCACGAGCAGCACAACCGTGAACACCACCGAGGGAATCATAAACCTTACGGACGAGAAAATGTAGGCCCCCATGTCGGGGAAGTGAATCCTCACCACGCCAATCTTCGACTGCGGGTCGTTGCGGAAGAGCACCTGTGAATAGTTGAACTCCTCGCCCTCGTCGCTATAGTCGGGACAGCGGTAAACCTCACGTCCGTCCTGTGTCGACACCGTGAAGTGGTAGGGAATGTTGATGCCGTTGTTCATCAGTTCCGCCTTGAGGTCCTGGTCGAGCAGCTTGAAGTTGATGCGCTCCTTCAGTGGCTTCTCCGATGCCGAGTAGAGTATGGTGTAGACCACCTCGTCGAGCAAAGCCTTCTGATAGATGTAGCGGTTCTTCACAATCTCCTGCATCGACTTCGAGGCCTCGCTCAGCGAGTTCTTGTCGGTGTGCAGAATCATGGCCTTAGGCATCTGCGATGGTTTGGTGGTGATGGTCTTCAGTTCGAACGAGGAGTAGATGGTTCCGTCCTTGCCTGCCACCGAATACTGGTGTGACTGCTGAATGCTTCCGTCGAGTTTGCCCGTTTGAGTGCCCACAGAGTCTTTTCTGAAAGCCCTTCGTTCGGTTTCGTTCACGTCCTTCTCAAGATAGCGCAATGTTTCGTTGAGCTCCAGATTGCGCGAGGCTTGGTAGAGGGCGCGATTCACCGATTCGTCGAATTGCTCCTTCTTCATGTCCACCATTTCCTGAATGTATTTCAGTTGCAGGTAGAGCAGGGCCATGAAAGAGAATCCCATGATGGTGGCTATTGTCCAAATTGTTCGTTTCTTCATATTCTCTCTGTTTTCTATGTTGGCAAAGTTAAGGCAAATACTTGGATAATGACGGTGAAAAGTTAAAAAAGAATGGCCGTTTGGCATTTCTTAACCTAAAACGCGACTTATAATTGTTGATTTGCAATTATAAGCCGCGTCGCGTTAGTAAAGTATTCTTTACTATAATATAAATATGTGTGAAAGCCTCATCGTGTTGTGGTGAAGCTTTCGAGTATGGCGTACTTCTTCTTCATCATACGGTTGTAGATGTTGCGCAGCCACAGACGGTGGGTTGCCACAAACACCAGTCCGATGGCGAGCATTATGCTGTAGGCCACATTGTCGCTGAGGAACGTCTGCAATGTGTTCACCAGGAACACAGGCACTAAGAGAGCCGTGAACATTATGATCATCTGGATGTAGTTGCCTTCGAGTCCGCCCTTGGATGTGAGCTTCTCGTTGAGCGGAATGGTCTGTCGGTTGTATACGGCAGTCTGGAAGATGCAGAAGTACTGGAATCCCATGGTGAACACGCCATAGCTCAGCAGCATGTACAGCGACCACTTGCCCGAGAAAACCACGGGCAGCATCAGCATGAACGGCACGACAAGCAGGATGGAGTAGAAGATGTACTTGGCCTTCAGCAGGGCAAGAATGTTCTCCCTGCGCACAAGCAGACAGTCTATATAGTTGCCCTCAAAGCCCATGATTCTTGTGAGGATGCTTGCGCCGAACATCACGAAGTTGTAAACTGCCCAGAAGTTGGTCATGGTGGTAGAGTCGTAGATGTCGGAGAAGATGATGAGCGCGCTCAGCACACCTATCGTGATGAAGCTGGTGATGAAGGCCTTGCGCGGATTCTTGTTTCTCATCATCAGCTTCAGCTCCAGCTGCATGAAGGAGCCAATCTCGCCGTAGCGTTCGAGGAACGTGAACTTGTTCACCTTCTTCACCTCCTCCTTCTTGTCCACGCGCATCAGCTCGCGCTGCACAAAGACGAATTGTATCTGGCGGTTGACATTCGCTAAAATAAGTAACCACGTGAGCGACATGAGCAGCACGAAGATGTTGTGGCAGTCGATATAGTAGCCCACGTAGCTGTAGAGGTCGCTGAACCACGGCTTGTCCAAGCCTAATTCCGCATACATGGGCAGACCGATGAGCAAGGCGTAGACGCTTATTGGCAACGTCCACCAGACATAGTTGTCGTTCACCAACGTCCTGACGATGGAGTACCACTGGCTGTTGGCTGCCAGCATTACCACCACAAACGCCACAGCTAAGAGCGACGTGACGAAGCCATAGCTGAAGAGCATCGACATAAGCACATAGGGCAGCACGAAGGCGAGCCAGATGTAGTTGCTCCAGCTGAGTATCGATGAGATGATGAACGCGTCCATGCAGGCGTAGCGCGAGAGCGGAAGCAGGGTGTAGGGCTTCACAATCTGCGACGGGGTCTGCTGGCCTATCCAGCGCTGGCTGAAGTCGAACAGCAGGATAAAGGGCAGGATGATGCAGAGCATCTCGGCCGATGTGGTGGTGCGCGATTCGTTGGCAATCATTGCTGCGGGAATCGACAGGCCAATGAGATAAATCACCAGGAAACCTATCGAGACGTAAATCAGCCCTTTGGCAAATTTGTTTTGCTGGGAGCTAAGATTGCGCATGTCGGCAAGCTTGCGGTGGCGCAGCAAGATCCTTACCGTTTGGAGGAACGTCATTTTTGTTTGCATGAGCGTGTCGTTTTTTCGTTTTATATTAGCAAACTTCTATTAGCAAGAAGACGGGATTGGAGCTTATCTCAGGTCGATTACCTCGGCAGAGGGATAGTCCTTCGAGTTGAACGTGAAGAGCGAGTTGGGCAGGTTCTTAGCCGAGAAGTCGCGCACGCTTATAGTGTACCACTTGTTGCCGTGCTTCATCTTGATTTGCGATGGTACCGAAGTCTTCTTGTTCACCGTGATGTACATCTCCTGAATGCTATGGTTCTTGTTTGCCGCCACCATGTGCACCTCGTTGTTGGCTCCCGAAGGTTTGGTGGAGAGCTTGTAGCCGCTCTTGTATACATTAATAAATGTGTAGGGGTTCATCATCTGCTGCTGTGCGGCAGTAGGCGTGCTCACGTTCACCTCGTTGTTCTTCTTCATGTAGGTCCACTGGGTCTTGCCGTTGAACCAAACCGTTGTCTGTGGTGTGGAGGCATAGAACTTGTTTCCCTTCACCGAAATCTTGCCCGATATAGAGCCTGTTGACGGAGCGTTCATTGTGAACGAGGCACTCACGCCTCCGCTTCTGCCCACCACCTTGGCGGTCTTGTCGAGTATTGCGCGAGCCTGTGTGGCATTGTTCTGCGCCTGGGCTGTGGGGGCTAAGAGCAATGCCACCACAGCTGCGAATAAGCTAAATAAGATGTGTTTCATAAGATAATTAGTGTTTTGTTATATTTATTTTTTAAGTTGTGCGAGTATTGCGCTCAGCTGACCCTCGTCAGCAATGAGCACATCACGCGGCTTGCTGCCATGAGCCGCCCCCACGATGCCCGCTCTTTCGAGTTGGTCCATGAGTCGTCCGGCGCGGTTGTAGCCGATGGAGAATCGGCGCTGAATCATGCTCGTGCTGCCCTGCTGGCTTATGATGACCGAGCGTGCCGCCTCCTCGAAGAAGGGGTCGAGCGCGCCCATGTCGCCACCGCCATTGCCCGAGCTGCTGTCGCCATTGTCGTCGCCCTTAGGCTCAGGCAGCTCCATAGGATGCACAGGACCCGACTGCTTGGCGATGTACTCGTTGATTTTCACAATCTCCGGAGTGTTGATGAATCCGCATTGCACACGCGTAGGCTCGTTGCCGTTAAGGTAGAGCATGTCGCCCATACCGATGAGCTGGTTGGCTCCCGGACGGTCGAGAATGATGCGCGAGTCCATCATCGAGCTCACCTTGAAGGCGATGCGTCCAGGGAAGTTGGCCTTGATGTTGCCCGTGATGATGGAAGTGGTAGGACGCTGAGTGGCAATAATCATGTGAATGCCCACGGCACGCGCCAACTGGGCTATACGGGCAATAGGCATCTCCACCTCCTTGCCGGCAGTCATGATAAGGTCGCCAAACTCGTCGATTATTACCACGATGTAGGGCATGAACTCGTGTCCGTTCTCGGGGTTGAGCTGATGGTTAAGGTACTTGCCGTTGTACTCCTTGATGTTTCTGGCTCCAGCCAGTTTCAGCAGGTCGTAGCGGTGGTCCATCAGGGTGCAGAGGCTCTTGAGCGTGCGCACCACCTTAGTCACGTCGGTGATGATAGGCTCGTCGTCGTCGTCAACCTGCGCCATGAAGTGGTCGGCAATGGGCGAGTAGACGCTGAACTCCACCTTCTTAGGGTCGATGAGCACAAGCTTCAGCTCGTTGGGGTGCTTCTTGTAGAGTAGGGATGTGATGATGACGTTCAGTCCCACCGACTTACCCTGACCAGTGGCACCAGCAACAAGCAGGTGTGGAATCTTCGTCAGGTCGGCCATGAACACCTCATTGGTGATGGTCTTGCCAAGGGCGATGGGCAGGTCATACTTTGTCTCCTGGAACTTCTTCGAGTTCAGAATGCTCTCCATCGACACGTTGTGGCGCTTCTTGTTAGGCACCTCGATGCCGATGGTTCCCTTGCCGGGGATAGGAGCTATGATGCGCACTCCAAGGGCCGAGAGTCGAAGGGCGATGTCGTCCTCCAGATTGCGTATCTTGGTGATTCTGATGCCCTCGGCAGGCGTAATCTCATAGAGCGTGATGGTAGGACCCACTGTAGCCTTAATCTCCCTAATCTCGATGCCGAAGCTCTTGAGCACACGCACGATTTCCTCGTTGTGGGTCTTAATCTCCTCCATGTCGACGTAGGGCTTGCCATCGTTGTCGTCGCGGTTGAGCAGTTCGAGTCCAGGCAGCTTGTAGTTGGTGAACGGCTCAAGCGGATTGATAGGCGTGTCGAACTTCTCGGGAGTGCGCTGTGTGGATGAGGCCTTCTCGTCCTTGCCCACCTCAATGGTGAGGTTGCTTGCAGGATTGGCTGTTGCCGATTCACTATTGACTTTCGTGACATTCGTGACTTTCGTGACAGTTTCCGCGTTCGCCTGCTCGCCTTTCTTGGGTTGCGGCTGCATGGCCGATAGGTCGGTAAGGTCGATAACCGAAGCCATAGGCGATTCCTCCTCAGCCTCCGTATTCTCTTTGGCGGCATTCTTGCCCTTGCCTTTGCCCTGGGCGTTGGCAGTAGCATTATCGGTAGCGTAGCCCTGTGGGTTGGCATATTGGTTGTTGGCGTAGGCCTCTTCTTCCTCCTCGTTGTCGTCATCGCCTCCATTGTTCATGTTGGCAAGTTTGTCGCTCACGATGTCCTTGGTCTTGCTCGCCACGTCCTTCAGCGGATTGAACATTCGCCTTGTGTACATGATGGTCTGGTTGCTGATGAACGTGAGCAAGGCTATTGCGGTGAAGAAGAGCACAGCCGTAAGCCCGGGAGGGCCTATCACATTCTCAATAGTATCCACAGCCATGGCTCCGTGGTTGCCTCCAGGATTGAAGATGAGGTCGGGCATCAGCGGCGAGAGCACCTTCGACATGAAGAGCGAGAACCAAACCATGGCAAACCCCATGCCGAAGAACCATTTCCACAGGTTGACGGTATAGATTTGCATCAACTTCACGCCCACTAATATAAAGAAGCATGGGATGAGGAAAGCCGCAAAACCGAAGTTTTCGGTGATGAGCAGATACGACAGGATGGCTCCCGCCGAACCACAGTAGTTGCAGAACACCTTGCCCGAATTTATCCATTCGCCAGGGCGCAGATTCTCAAGCAGACTCTGGTCGGCGGCTCCCGTGTTGAGATACGACGTCATAGCGACAATCGTGTAGATAGCCAAAAACACGATTAGTACTCCGAACAGGAAGTCGGTTTTCTCGCTCCTTAGAATGTTGGCCAAGCCTAATGCCTCCCTGAATTTGGAGGGCTTGCGTTCCGTTTTCTTTTTTGCCATTTTTGTCAGAAATATATCTTTAATTGCTGTTTATGTTTCAAATAAATCGCCTTTGCGGCTTTATTCAATACAAAATTAGTTGAAAAAACTCGTAAAGAGCCATAATTTCATAACTTTTTTCTAATTTTGCATATTCTTTCAATGAAGTCGACGGATTTCTTACGTAATGGGGTTATGGATTTCTTGCGTAATGAGGTCATGGATTTCTTACGGAATGGGGTCGACGGGCTTCTTTAAAATCAAGCAGGATGTAATTCTTTCAATAAAGCAAGATGAAGAAAACAATATACAATAAATTCGACAAGGCTACAATCAATGCTCTGCCATTGGTGTCGTTTCCAGGTAAAATCACAGTCGTGCTCAACGAGTACGAGGCCGAGCGTGCCGTAGACTATCTCCTGTCGTGCGACATCCTTGGCGTAGACACCGAGACACGACCAGCCTTCAGACGAGGACAGAACCATAAGGTGGCGCTTCTGCAGGTGGCAACGCGCGAGCAATGCTTCCTTTTCCGCCTCAACCATTTGGGGCTGCCACCGTCGCTCCTGCACTTGCTCAGCAACACCTTAGTGCCCATGGTGGGACTCTCGTGGCACGACGACCTCATGTCGCTCCACCGACGCGAGGAGTTCAAGCCGGGATGGTTTATCGACATTCAGGACATCATAGGCAATCTTGGCATCGAGGACAAGAGTCTGCAAAAACTCTATGCCAACCTCTTTGGCGAGAAAATAAGCAAGCGACAACGACTCACCAACTGGGAGGCCGACGTGCTCAGCGACAAGCAGAAGGAATATGCCGCCATTGACGCCTGGGCGTGCATCAATCTCTATGAGGAGATAATGAGACTGATGGCGACGGGAGACTATGAGCTGAAGAATGTTGAATGATTGCGCGGAGCGCAACCATTCAACACTCAACATTCAACATTCAACATTCTAAAATATGTACAAGAAATTATATTTGAAAAAAGGTAAGGAAGAGAGCCTCAAGCGCTTTCATCCTTGGATATTCTCAGGAGCCGTAGCCAACATCGACGAGGGCGTGGAGGAAGGCGAGGTGGTGAGAGTATTCACCGCGTCGGGTGATTTCATCGCCGTGGGCATGTATCAGATTGGCAGCATCGCCGTGCGAGTGCTCTCCTTCCGCGACGTGGAAATCAACGAAGAGTTTTGGGAGGCACGCCTTGCGTCGGCTTGGCAGATGCGCAAGGCCATCGGACTCATCGGACGCGAGAACAACAACACATTCCGACTCGTGCATGGCGAGGGCGACAACCTGCCCGGACTCATCATCGACTGCTACGGCGACACAGCCGTGATGCAGGCCCACTCAGTGGGAATGCACGTCTACCGTATGGAGATTTGCCAGGCTCTTGTGAAAGTGGCTGGAGGCGAGATTGCCAACGTCTACTACAAGAGCGAGACAACTCTGCCCTACAAGGCCGACATTGAGCACGAGAACGGATTCATCTATGGATCTATGGGCAGCGACGTGGCTATGGAGAACGGACTCAAATTCCACATCGACTGGCTCAAGGGGCAGAAAACGGGATTCTTTGTCGACCAACGCGAGAACCGCCACTTGCTCGAAACCTACTCCAAGGACCGCTCCGTGCTCAACATGTTCTGCTACACAGGCGGATTCTCGGTTTATGCCATGCGCGGCGGAGCAAAGCTCGTTCACTCGGTGGACAGCAGCGCCAAGGCTGTGGAACTGACCAACAAGAACATCGCCATGAACTTCCCCGGCGACGACCGCCACGCGGCTTTCTGCGAGGATGCCTTCAAATATCTCGATGCCAACGACAAGATGTACGACCTCATCATCCTCGACCCGCCTGCCTTTGCCAAGCACCGTGCCGCTCTGCGCAACGCTCTCAAGGGCTACACTCGCCTTAACGTGAAGGGACTGCAACGCATCAAGCCGGGCGGAATACTCTTCACCTTCAGCTGCTCGCAGATTGTGTCAAAGGAGAACTTCCGCAACGCTGTGTTTACGGCTGCCGTGCAGGCCAACCGCAAGGTGCGCATCCTGCATCAGATTCATCAGCCTGCCGACCATCCTATCAACATCTATCATCCCGAGGGCGAATATCTCAAGGGACTGGTGCTGTATGTGGAGTAAAAGACTTGGATAAATGTTTTCTCGAAAGACATTCAAGAACTTCAAGATTCAATGAATAATAAAGAGATTATAGAGAATTTCGTGGACAGAGTGCGACGGTTCGCCTCCGTCCACGATTTATTTGTAAAAGGGGGAAAGTATATTGTGGCTCTCTCGGGCGGAGCCGACAGCGTGGCTATGCTGCTTGTGATGAGGCTGATGGCCCAGGAGCTTGGCTTAAAGGTCGACGCTGCCCATTGCAATTTCCATCTGCGCGGCGACGAGTCGATGCGCGACGAGCTCTTCTGCAAGGATCTTTGCCAACGGCTTGGCGTGCCTTTTCATGTGGTACACTTCGACACGCAGGCTTATGCCGACCTGCATCATGTGAGCATCGAGATGGCTGCCCGCGACCTGCGCTACGCCTATTTCGAGAATCTGCGCCAGGACATCGCTGCCCTCGACATCTGTGTGGCTCATCATCGCGACGACAGCGTGGAGACTGTGCTCCTCAATCTTGTGCGTGGCACCGGACTGCGCGGACTTCGTGGCATCCAGCCCCGCAACGCCCACATCATACGTCCGCTCCTTACGGTGAGCCGACAGGACATTCTACAATTTCTCTCGGCTCAGGGCGAGAGCTACGTCACCGACTCTACCAATCTTCACAACGACGTGAAGCGCAACAAGATACGGCTCGACATCATGCCCTTGCTGCGCGAGCTTAATCCGAGTGTGGCTCAGTCGATATTCGATTCGTCGCTTAGGGTGGGCGAGGCTCTGAAAGTGTTCGACGCGGCTATGGCGAGGAGCATTGGCGAAGTGGTGGATTGTGGTGGCGTTGGAAAGGCTGATGGCGTTGAAAAAACTGAAGGCGGCTTCCGTGTGGATGCCGACCGATTCAGTATCGACATAAAGAAACTTCTCGCTCAGCCGTCGCCCGAGTACACTCTTCACGAGCTTCTTAGCGCATGTGGCTTCTCTTCGGCCCAGGTGGAGCAGGTGTTCGTCTCGCTCCATCGTTGTCCCACTGGCAGGCTGTTTGCCTCCGAGTCGCATGAGCTGGCTTTCGACCGTGGTGGAATCGTGGTGCAGAAGAAGCGGATGGCGGCAGAGCTTCGGCCGATGCGCATTCCCGAAACTGGCACTTATGTCTATGGTGGTGGCATCAGATTGAAGGTAGGTGTGGTGGAGTGGGGCGAGGATAGCAAGCCCAGCCGTCAGCCCCATCACGTGTGTCTCGACGCCTCGCAGGTCAGTTTTCCGCTCACCGTGCGCCCCGTGGAGCAAGGCGACCGCTTCGTGCCGTTCGGCATGGAAGGGATGAAACTCGTGAGCGACTATCTCACCGACCGCAAGAAGAACATCTTTGAGAAACGTTCCCAGCTCGTGGTGACGGATGCCAAGGGCCGCATCTGCTGGCTTGTGGGCGAACGTGCTGACAACCGTTTCCGTGTCACTCCCGCCACAAAGAGTGCTGTGAGTTTAGCCGTCGTGTAGCCCCAAAATTTTTCCTGCCGAGAGAAATATTTTTTCCTGTCCTGCGCGTAAAAATTACCACTTTTCTCCACGCCTGCAAAATTACGACATTTCATCCAAACTTGCAATAGTTGTGGAGGAGTAGCATGGCCGTTTGTGGAGAAGTTGCATTACAAGTTTCAGTTGTATTTGGGGCTTTTTTTTGATAATGGGGTGATTTCAAGTCACCCCATTTCAAGTGTTATATACTCAATTTACAACTTCCTTCCAATCTACAAGTCCCTTCCCCTTTTCATCCAGTTCTATGGCAAGAGCCATCACTTTGCGCTTGTCGGCCTTGAAAGGCTCGGCATACTGCTTGGCTCTCATCTGCTCCGTGGCAGCATCAATGCCGCCATTGTTGCTCAGCTTCTGCTCCAGAACATAGATGTAATTGGTGGCTTCCACCACCATGTCTATCATGCCCGTGGCAATCATCTTCTCCACTTCCACACGGCAATTTACGGTTATTAGTCCAAACCACCATGTTTTTCCCCACTTTTCTTTGCGGTTTGTCTTGCCACGTAAACTGTCATGAAAGTCACGAAAGTCATTAAGGTTTTCAGTTATAACACAAAAGGCCATTTTTAATAAAGTTTCATACATACGAAAATTATTCAATCATTTATAGTAAAATGTTGGGTTGATTTATTAATTTTGTAACGTTTAAGTGACACTATATAAATGTGGTGTGATTTCAAATAATTATCTATAAAAACCGTTATTATGAATAATAATCTACTAAAAATCTTTTTTGCCTGTATTTGTTTAGGCTATACTTTTTCTATAAATGCTCAAGAAAGCATAAATGGAAGAATATTTGATGAACATAAACAAGGACTTGATGCAGCAGTTGTCATGCTGGTATCTCTACCCGACAATGTTCTAACAGAAACTACAGTAACCGATTGTAACGGATATTTTCATTTGCCTGTTCATAAAGGTGAGTTTCTTTTATGTATAAGGACTTTGGGTTATAAGGAGATAAAGAAGAATATCGACATATCAGGTTCTAAAACCATTCCAGACTTCTATTTGGAGCCTGATGAGATTTCTTTGCAAGATGTTGTAGTCACAGCAAAGAAATCACGTCCAATGACAACTTCTTTAAACGGCAAGATTCAAATTAATGTTGCTCAATCATATCTTACAGACATAGGAAACGCTTTGGATGTTCTGAAGCATTCTCCTGGCGTATCCGTAAATAATAAGGGCGAAATATTTTTGGCTTCACTTGGTGGAACAGCCATATATGTTAATGGCAGAAAAATAATGTTGCAGGGAGACGAATTATCAACATATCTCCGCTCCATGTCTTCAGAGAAAATATCGCAAATAGAAATATCCCATAACCCTAATGCAAGTTTTGGCTCAGAAGGTGCTGGTGGTATTATAAACATTATTCTTAAAACATCTGAAATATCGGGTCTTTTC
>OQVS01000589.1_pt1 | contig 24937 bp, 18 predicted proteins | sample 1691601 | NCBI WGS metagenome assembly OQVS01 (sample SAMN03418268, study PRJEB22391) | human gut metagenome | biome: human-gut; feature: organic feature; material: feces | host: Homo sapiens | place: Tanzania | collected 2013-01
AAGACTACATTGATATCGCTATTGAAAAGCTTAACCACATAGTAATCCGGCCACTTTTCCCATACTTTCTTTTGTATGATGTCTTTCAATTCTTCCTGTGACAGCTTAAAATCAGCCGGTATAACTACATCAAATATCATATTGTGGTGTGTCGTACCCATCACCATACGGAAATCATGGATCGTGAGCCGTTCATCAATGGCTTTTACAAGCTTTACTATTTCTTCCTTCATTTCAACTGTTTTTTCATTGCCAACATCGATCGGATCCATATGGATCACAGTCTCGCAATGCAGCTTTTCCTTCAGCTCCCGTTCTATCCGGTCGATCAGATCATGCAGTTCATAAATATTACCGTCCCCTGATACCTCTGCATGCAATGATACCATTACTCTTCCCGGCCCGTAATCATGCACAGCCATATCATGGATCCCCAGCACCTCCTCATGCTGCATGACAAGTTCTTTGATTTCTTTGACAAATTCCGGATCCGGAGCCTGTCCCAGCAATGGGCTTACTGTTTCCTTTGCCGCACCTATGCCTGCTGATGGAACTTTCTCAAGAACCACCGAGAAACAACCCGTATCGGAAAGAAGTTTCGCGTCCTCTATAAGCTTCTCCGCCTCAGCCTCTTCCTTTGCTCTAACGGCATAAGTTCCAAACTTATTGATACTTTGCGGTGTAAGTCCGAGATGCCCCATAACTGGAATTCCAGCATCAAGGATACCCTTTATGGTGTCGATGATTTCAGCGCCACCCTCAAGTTTCAGAGCGTCGCATCCGCTTTCTTTCATAATCTTGATAGCGTTTTTCACACCCTCTTTGCGGTCTACCTGATAGCTACCGAAAGGCATGTCGCACACGACAAGAGCACGGCTCACTCCCCTAACCACCGACTTTGCATGATAAATCATCTGGTCAACGGTCATCGGAAGCGTTGTGCCGTTTCCGGCCATAACATTCGAAGCAGAATCACCAACGAGAATGCCGTCGATACCGGCACCGTCAACAATTCCTGCTGTTGTGAAATCATACGATGTTAGCATTGAGATTTTCTCTCCACGCTGCTTCATTTCAATGAAGCGATGTGTTGTAACCTTGCGGTTATCTGACACTAAATATCCTGCCATTTTTTGTTTAAAATTTTGTTTATAGATTGCAAAAGTAATACTTTTTAATCTTTCTGTGCGAATATTTCACATATATTTTTATAATCCAAGCCAATATAGTTGCCGATGACCGCATCAGAAAACGGCTTTATATCATCAGCCGAGTTAGTGGTTGCAAGTCCGAGGACAAACATTTCAGCAGCTTTTCCCGACTTCAATCCATTAAAGCTATCCTCAAGCACTATACACTCTTCTTTCTTACAGCCAAGGCGTTGCGCCGCTTTCTGATAACAATCTGGCGAAGGTTTGCTCTCTGAGAAATCTTCAGATGTGAGTATTGCATCGAAATAGCCTTCCACCTCGGGATGCTTCGAATATACATTTTTCATCTTCTCCACATTCGAGCTTGTAACGATGGCTGTCTTCACTCCGTTTTTCCTTATATCTGCCACAAAAGCCTCGAATCCATCTATATAGCCGAAATCCATTTCACGCTCAAAGGCATCAAGCTCTGCTGTAATGGAAGCCTGACGCTCCGGATCCGGGAAATAGCGATCATATATCTGCACCAACGTCATTCCCTTTATCTTGTGTTCCAGCCCGGGCTGCCCGGGATAGTATTTGCGGAACTGCCCTCCCCAAAACACCGAATACTGAGTTTCCGTATCAAACACCACGCCATCCAAATCGAAAAGCGCAGCACATAAACATTTGCCTGCCATAAATGATTCTTTTTCTATTCCTTTAACTTCATTCCAGTGCCATTTTCATACGAGATGCACCAAACAACGATGCAAAAGTAACAAAAAACAATGACTAAACACATAATAAAATCCAAGTAATTTGCTGATTAGCCCAATTTGAGTTAACTTTGTAACAAAAACAAACGGGGTTACCGAAGTAGACCTCAATAATATAAAGGATATGGAACAAATTTTGAAATATTTCCCGAACCTTACAGACAAGCAGAAGGAGCAGTTTGCTGCCCTCTATGAACTGTACAAGGACTGGAACGAGAAAATCAACGTAATCTCACGCAAAGACATCGAGAACCTCTACCTGCACCACGTGCTGCACTCGCTGGCTATTGCCAAATCCGTCAAATTCCGCCCCGGCACGAAAATTCTTGATTTCGGCACCGGCGGAGGATTTCCAGGCATTCCGCTTGCGATAATGTTCCCAGAAACACGGTTCAAGATGATTGACGGGACAGGCAAGAAAATACGCGTAGTAAACGAGGTAGCCACAGCCATAAATCTGGAAAACGTAGAGGCTGTACACCTCAGAGGAGAAGAGGAGAAAGGAAAATACGACTTCATCGTGAGCCGTGCTGTCATGCCCCTACCCGACCTGATAAAAATCGTGAAGAAGAATTTCGCAAAGGAATCAAAGAACTCCCTGCCCAACGGACTTCTGTGCCTGAAAGGCGGCAACGTGGAAGGCGAAATGTACCCGTTCAGAAAGATTGCCGAAGCAATCGAAATAACAAACTGGTTCGACGACGAGTGGTTCAAAGACAAATTCGTAATCTACGTCCCGGCAATCTAAAAACATACGCACACTATGATAAAGATACAAAGATTCGAGGTCAATATGTTCCAAGAGAACTGCTATGTGGCAAGCGACGACACAAAGGAGTGCGTCATCATTGACTGCGGCGCATTCCACGAAGAAGAGCGCAAAGCAATAACAGACTACATCCGCAGCAACGGTCTAACGCCCAAACATCTGCTTGCCACCCATGGCCACATTGACCACAACTTCGGCAACGACACTGTATTCAACGAATTCGCCCTAAAGCCAGAAGTGTTCCACTCCGACGAAATTCTGATGAACAACCTGCGCCAACAGGCTTTTGCCTTCCTCAGACTCGACTATAAAAGAGACATCCCCACGGCTGGCAAGCTCTTCGACGAAAGCTACCCCATAAAATGGGGCAGCCACACGTTCAGCGTAATACACACACCGGGCCACACACCGGGCTCTGTGATGTTCTACTGCAAGGAGGAAGGCATTGCATTCTCCGGCGACACGCTGTTCAAGATGAGCATAGGCAGAACGGATTTTGAACTCGGAAGCTACAAGGACATCATAAACAGCCTGCACAAAGCATCAAAGCTTCTACCGCCCGACACCACAGTACTTCCAGGACACGGCGAACAAACGACAATTGGCTTTGAACTGAAACACAATCCATACATGAAGCAACAATAGCAGTAAAGACATAAAACCATAGGCTTTTTTACCCAAAGCTTATGGTTTTTCTTTTTTTACCCGCAAGCCAAACGTTTTCACATCAATATTTGACAGAAAAACTACAAATTAGAGCTTTTAAAATTGTTTTTTTGACAATTTCATATTACCTTTGCAAACGTACATTATAAGGTTAGAATGACAATTCAAGGTTAGTATGACAAATAATTATTTAAGACCTGATTATATTTTCGAATCAAGTTGGGAAGTGTGTAACAAAGTAGGCGGAATTTACGCCGTCCTTTCTACAAGGGCAAATACCCTGCAGAAAGAGATGAGAGACAAGACTATATTTATCGGCCCGGACTGTTGGCACGAAAACGAGAACATCTATTTCACAGAAGACAAAAAGCTGTTTGCCGACTGGAAGGCAAAAGCAGAGGAAGAAGGGCTCAAAGTAAAAGTAGGCAGATGGAATGTGCCTGGAGCACCAATAGCCATACTTACAGACTTCGAACAGTACTACGAAAAGAAAAACGAAATCTACGGCAAACTCTGGGAAGACTTCCAGGTGGACAGCCTGCACGCCTATGGCGATTACGACGAGGCTTCTATGTTCTCATACGCTGCAGCAAAGGTTGTGGAGAGCTTCTACAATTTCCATCTTGACGAGACAAAGAAGGTCATATACCACGGAAACGAATGGATGACCGGACTGGGGCTCCTATATATAAAAAGGTATATGCCTCAGATTGCCACAATCTTCACCACCCATGCCACAAGCATCGGCAGAAGCATCGCCGGCAACAACAAGCCACTCTACGACTATCTCTTTGCCTACAACGGCGACCAGATGGCCAGCGAGCTGAACATGCAGAGCAAACACTCCATCGAAAAGCAGACAGCATACAATGTTGACTGCTTCACCACCGTGAGCGAGATAACAGCAAACGAATGCAAGGAACTGCTCGACAAACCTGTAGACGTGGTGCTGCCCAACGGCTTCGAGGATGATTTCATCCCCAAGGGAGCAGCATTCACACGCAAGCGCAAAGCCGCAAGAAAGAAAGTGCTCGAAGTGGCTAATGCCCTGCTCGGCACTGACCTCGGCGATGACACCCTAATCATATCCACAAGCGGACGCTACGAATTCCGCAACAAGGGAGTGGACGTCTACATCGAAGCAATGAACAGGCTCCAACGCGACAAGAACTTGAAGAAGAAAGTGCTTGCCTTCATCGAAGTGCCGGGATGGTGCGGCGAACCGCGACAGGACCTCATCGAACGCCTGAACTCAGGAAATAAATATGACACCCCGCTCGATGTGCCGCTGATTACCCATTGGCTGCACAACATGAGCCACGACAACGTGCTCGGAATGCTGAAATTCCTTGACATACAGAACCGAAAGGAAGACAACGTAAAGCTCATCTTCCTGCCCTGCTATCTCGACGGCAAAGACGGAATACTGAATATCAGCTACTACGACATCGTGTTGGGCAACGACCTGTGCATCTACCCATCCTACTACGAGCCGTGGGGATATACACCGCTCGAAGCTGTAGCATTCAAGGTGCCGTGCATCACTACCGACCTTGCAGGCTTCGGTCTTTGGGCGAACAGCGAACTCGGACATTACGGCGAGATAGAAGACGGAGTAAAAGTGGTTCACCGCACCGACTATAACTACTCTGAGGTTGCCGATACGATAAAGGACACGGTGGCAAGATTCTCCGCATTCGACGACAAGCAGATAAAGGCTGCACGAACGAACGCGTTAAAGCTGTCGAAGAAAGCACTGTGGTGCGAGTTCATAAAATACTACCACGAGGCTTACGACTTTGCGCTGCGCAAGGCGAAAGAAAGAAAATCACACAAACATAAAAATATATAATACACAATTAAAAATAACACAACAATGAAAATCAAAGCTGATTACGTCAACTCTCCGCAATGGAAGGAGATGACAGTGAAATCGAAACTGCCCAAGCAGCTGGAATGCTTGAATGAGTTGGCACACAATATGTGGTGGGCCTGGAACTACGAGGCACGCGACCTTTGGAGAAGCCTCGACGAAGACCTCTACGAGGAAGTGGGCCACAACCCCGTTGCCCTGCTCGACCAGCTCAGCTACGACCGCAAGGAGGAGATAGTAAAAGACAAGGCTATCATGAAGCGAGTGGAAGAGGTATACTCTCTTTTCCGCAACTATATGGATGTTGAACCCGACAATAACCGCCCATCGGTGGCATATTTCTGTATGGAGTTCGGCATCAACCAGGTGCTGAAGATATATTCCGGCGGTCTCGGAATGCTCGCCGGCGACTATATGAAGGAGGCGTCAGACAGCAACGTGAACATGTGCGGCGTGGGCTTTCTCTACAGATATGGCTACTTCAAGCAGTCGCTGAGCATGGATGGACAGCAGATTGCCAACTATGACGCACAGAACTTCAACCAGCTGCCTATTGAGCGACAGCTTGATGCCAACGGCGAACCGCTGGTGATAGACGTGCCTTATATGAACTACCACGTGCATGCATACGTATGGAGAGTGAACGTAGGCCGTGTGCCTCTGTATCTGCTCGACACCGACAACGAACTCAACTCTGAGTTCGACCGTCCGATCACACACTCTCTTTACGGCGGCGACTGGGAGAACCGCCTGAAGCAGGAAATCCTGCTCGGCATGGGTGGTATACTGCTGCTCAAGAAGCTCGGCATAAAGAAAGACATCTACCACTGCAATGAGGGACACGCAGCCCTCTGCAACCTGCAGCGCCTGTGCGACTACGTAAAGGACGGACTCTCGTTCAACCAGGCTCTCGAACTCGTAAGAGCATCATCGCTCTACACCGTACACACTCCTGTTCCTGCAGGCCACGACTATTTCGACGAGAGTCTTTTCGGAAAATACATGGGTGGCTATCCGCAGCTGCTTGGCATAACATGGGACGAGTTCATCGGCATGGGCCGCAACAACCCCGACGACCACAGCGAACGCTTCTGCATGTCAGTATTTGCATGCAACACTTGTCAGGAGGTAAACGGCGTGAGCAAGCTCCACGGATGGGTAAGCCAGAAGATGTTCAACAATATCTGGAACGGCTACTACCCTGAAGAGAACCACGTGGGCTACGTGACAAACGGTGTCCACTTCCCCACATGGGCAGCAACGGAATGGCGCAAGCTATATGCAAAGTATTTCGACATGTCGTTTATGAGCGACCAGAGCAACGAAACGATATGGCGCGCCATATACAACGTGCCCGACGATGAAATCTGGGAAACACGCATGGCGCTGAAGAAGAAGCTGACCGACTATATCCGCACCAAGTTCCGCGAGACATGGCTGAAGAACCAGGGCGACCCGTCGCGCGTTGTGTCGCTGCTCGAGAAAATCAATCCTAACGCACTGATGATTGGCTTCTGCCGCCGCTTCGCCACATACAAGCGCGCCCATCTGCTCTTCACCGACTTGGAGCGCCTGTCAAAGATTGTAAACGATCCGGAACATCCTGTGCAGTTCCTCTTCTCCGGCAAGGCTCACCCAGCCGACGGTGCAGGCCAGGGACTCATCAAGAAGATTTACGAAATCAGCCAGCGTCCAGAATTCCTCGGCAAGATTATCTTCCTGGAAGACTACGACATGCGCCTTGCGCGCCGCCTCGTATCGGGCGTTGACATATGGATGAACACTCCTACCCGTCCGCTCGAAGCATCAGGCACATCAGGCGAAAAGGCAGAAATGAACGGCGTTGTAAACCTGTCGGTACTCGACGGATGGTGGCTGGAAGGCTACCGTGAGGGTGCAGGATGGGCTCTCACCGAGAAGCGCACATACCAGAACCAGGGATATCAGGACCAGCTCGATGCTGCCACTATCTATGGCCTGCTTGAGAACGAGATCATCCCTCTCTACTACAACAAGGGAGAGAAGAACTACAGCGAGGGATGGGTCAAGGTAATAAAGAACTCTATCGCCCAGATTGCTCCTCACTACACGATGAAGCGTCAGCTCGACGACTACTACGACAAGTTCTACTGCAAGGAGGCCGACCGTTTCCACGCTCTCGCTGCCAACGACAACCGTCTGGCAAAGGAGATTGCACAGTGGAAAGAGACTGTGGCTGAGCGCTGGGACGCCATCAACGTGGTGTCAAAGGATTCCACGGTTCCTTCTACAGGAATGGTTACCGGCGAGGAATACAAGGTTAAGTATGTCATCGACGAGCAGGGTCTGGACGATGCCGTAGGACTGGAAATCGTTGTTGTGAAAACCGACAAGAACGGCGAGGAGCACGTGTTCAGCAAGCATGCATTCGACATGACTGGCAAAAACGGTAACCTCTACACCTTCGAGGCAAAAATCGAAGCCGACGAAGCCGGCACATTCAAGACCGGCGTGAGAATGTATCCGAAGAACAAGAACCTGCCACACCGCCAGGACTTCTGCTATATCAAGTGGCTCGACTAATCCGGAACAAACAATACAAGACATCATAAAAAAGGTTCACTGCCCTCTGAATGGCAGTGAACCTTTTTCTATTTCATTGCATGCCGAAGCGTCAGACATTGGCTATCGACATTATATTTGCAAACACTCCTGCCGCCGTAACGCCGGCACCAGCGCCATATCCCTGTATGAGCATCGGGTATTCTCGGTAACGCTCAGTCGTGAGCAGCACGATATTGTTCGAACCCTCAAGGTTGTAGAACGGGTGACGGCGGTCTATAGCCTCAAGTGCAACGCTCGTCTTGCCGTTGTCCATCCTCGCCACAAAGCGCCAGCGTTTGCCCTCGGCATCAAGCACCCGGTGCCTGGCCTCGAATCCGGCATTGAGCGACGGCAAGTTACTCCAGAAATCATCAATGCTGCCTTCGAAGAAGCTGTCGGGGATGAAAAGCCTTTTTTCCACATCCTCCTGCTCTACCCTGTAGCCAGCCTCGCGTGCCAGAATCACAAGCTTACGCACCACGTCCTTCCCACTTAGGTCGATACGCGGATCCGGCTCGCTGTAGCCCTGCTCCTTAGCCCGGCGCACAGTTTCGGAGAACGGAACATCGGCGGAGAGTTCGTTGAAGATAAAGTTGAGCGTGCCGCTGAGCACCGCCTCTATCCTGAGCACTTTATCGCCCGAGTTGCGCAGGTCTTTTATCGTGCCGATGATAGGCAGACCGGCACCCACGTTCGTTTCATACAGGAACTTGACGCCACGTCGCAGTGCTGCGTCTTTCAGTCGCGCATAGCTCTCATAGTCGCCCGATGCTGCAATCTTGTTTGCCGCCACCACCGACACGTTATGTTCCACCAGTTCCTGATAAAGCGCCGCCACGTCAGCGCTCGCCGTGCAGTCAACAAAAACGCTGTTGAAGAGGTTCATCCTTATTATCTCATCCTTCAGATGTGCGGCATCGCTCCGTTCCGATGCAAGCAACTGTTCCCTGTAGTTGTCGAGCGCTATGCCACCGCTGTTGAACACAGCATTGCGGCTCGACGCAATACCCACCACATTGAGCTTCAGTTTCTGCTTCTGCATCAGTTCGTCATACTGTGCCTTTATCTGCTCTATAAGGTTTCCGCCCACGGTTCCCACGCCGCAGATGAAGAGATTCAGCACTGTGCATTCGCTGAGGAAGAATGAATCATGCAGCACATTGAGAGCCTTGTGCAGCAAGGCGGCATCGATTACAAACGAGATATTCGTCTCTGCCACGCCCTGCGCACACGCCTTCACGCTGATACCACTTCTTCCCAATGTCTCAAACAGTTTGCCGGCAACTCCAGGCGTATTCTTCATATTCTCGCCCACGATGGCCACTGTGGCAAGTCCGCACTCGGTGCGCATCGGGAACATTGCTCCCGTCTCTATCTCCTTCTCGAACTCGCGGTTCAGTACCGTCACCGCCTCGGCAGCATCCATCTCACGCACACCTATCGAAGTGGAATTCTCCGACGACGCCTGCGACACCATAAACACCGAAATTCCGTTATCGGCAAGGGCAGTGAAGATACGGCGGTTCACTCCGATCACACCCACCATAGAGAGTCCCGACACATTGATGAGCGCAGAGCCCTTGATGCTCGAAATACCCTTGATCGGCTTGTCGCTGCGCTCCACCGTGCGCTTTATCGTTGTGCCCGGGAATCCGGGATTGAAAGTGTTTCTCACGCGGATAGGTATATCCTTAACACAAACCGGATAAATCGTAGGCGGATAAACCACCTTCGCACCGAAGTTGCAAAGCTCCATTGCCTCCACATAGCTCAGTTCCTTTATCGGATAAGCAGCAGGGATTACTCTCGGGTCGGCTGTCATGAACCCGTCCACGTCGGTCCATATCTCAAGTGCTTCGGCATCCAGTGCCGATGCTATGATGGATGCAGTATAGTCGCTGCCTCCGCGCCCCAGATTCGTGGTTTCTCCCGAATCGCGGTCGCTGCTGATGAAACCCGGCACCACGGCGATATGAGCAAGCCCGGCAAAGGTTTCCCTCACGAGGCGCTCCGTCAGCTCACTGTCGAGCAACGTCTTCCCGTGGCAACTAACGGTCTTTATAAAGTCGCATGAATCGTATCTGCGCGCATCCTCTACGAGCGTTGCCACGATATGGCTGCTCAACCGCTCGCCATAGCCCACGATAGCCGCAAGAATCTTGTCGCTCAAGTCATGGATAAGATAAACGCCGTAATATATGGAGCGCAACTCGTCGAAGAGATTGTCCACCACGCGCACAAGACTGGCGCGGCGCCCGCGGTCGCCAACCACTGCATCAATCATATCATGGTGTCGCTTTTGCATAGCCTCAAACTCCCGTTTGTAGGCACTGTTGCCATCAAGGGCAAGCCGCGCAGTGGATATTAGAGCATCAGTTATGCCGCCGAGAGCACTTACCACCACTACAAGCGGCTCCTCCTGACTCTCCACTGTTTTTTTCACGCTGAGTATGCTGCTGACGGAACCAACTGATGTCCCGCCGAATTTCATTACCTTCATATCAGTATTTCGTTTTTCTTCGTTTGTTGTTTTGCTATGCAAAAATAATAAATTATAGTCAGCTACACAACTGTTTTATTCGTTCTTTGGCAATGCTTCTATATATAATAAGGTATAGGACTGTATATAATCACAAACACCCCACTTACGAATCACAAACGGCATACTTACGAACCACAAACGGCATACTTACGAATCACAAACGGCATACCAAGGCTATGCAAGCACTGAAGACGCGGCGCGAAAGACGCAAAAACACAAAAAAAGCAGAATCAGCACAAAATGAACAGACATAAAATTTGCTGCCTAAGATAAAAACGCTAACTTTGCACGACAGATATAAGAAACATTACCGGAAAGACTCTTTCCGGACAATCATTAACTAAAAAAAATACTAAGATTATGAAAGCAATCAAGACAGAAAAAGCACCTGCAGCTATCGGTCCGTATAGCCAGGCAATCGAAGTTAACGGTTTCGTGTTCGCATCAGGACAGATTCCATTGAACCCCGCAACAGGCGAGTTCGTTGAAGGTGGCATCAAGGAGCAGACACGCCAGGCACTGACAAACGCACGCGAAATCATGCGCGCTGCCGGACTCGACATGTGCAACGTTATCAAGACTTCGGTTATGCTTGCCGACATCAAGTACTTTGGCGAGATGAACGAGGTATACGCAGAGTTCTTCAGCGAGCCGTTCCCTGCACGCTCTGCATTCGCCGTTAAGGACCTGCCGAAGGGTGCTCTTGTGGAAGTTGAGTGCATCGCAGCAAAATAATACAGCAAGAATGAAAGATTCTATAATCATCGTGAGCGGCGGAATGGACAGCATTACGCTGCTCTACGATTTTAAAGACCGCATCGCACTGGGAATATCCTTCGACTACGGCAGCAACCACAACAAGAAGGAAATACCCTTCGCCGAGATGCACTGCAAGCGCTTGGGCATACCGCACATCACTATTCCACTCGATTTCATGCACAAATACTTCAAGAGCAGCCTGCTCGAAGGCGCCGACGCCATTCCGGAAGGCCACTATGAGAGCGAGAACATGAAATCAACCGTAGTGCCGTTCCGCAACGGCATAATGCTCGCCATTGCAGCAGGAATAGCCGAAAGCAACAATCTCGACTGCGTGATGATAGCCAACCACGGCGGCGACCACGCCATATACCCAGACTGTCGCCCCGAATTCATCAAGGCAATGAGCGAAGCCACAACAGCAGGCTCATACAACGGGGTGAAAGTGCTCGCACCATATACAAAAATCACGAAAGGCGACATTGCAAGACGCGGAAAAGAACTGGGCATCGACTACAACGAAACATGGTCGTGCTACAAAGGCGGTACAAAGCACTGCGGCAAATGCGGCACCTGCGTGGAACGAAAAGAAGCACTTGCCGAAGCCGGAATAGAAGACCGCACCGAATACGAGGACTGACGGCACACGCCACCCACCCCACACACAATGCAGACACACAGAGAGACAGATATACGCTGAAGGACACGGCGTTTTTTACGCTCAAAGAAAAATGGCAGGAAACAGCATTCCGACAGTGCATCTGCGCCTCTCTGAACTGCAAACCCCAAAAACCAAACACAAGATACGGGTTTCATAAGTTTTAGGATTTAAAACAAAGTGATACTATATCGACCGGCAATACGTGAAAAACAGATAAAAACATTGTTAAATTGACAACTAAACTGCTCTTGAAATAATACTTCGACGCAATCGTAAGTAAAAAACAAGAAAGAACAATGTTCTATTTGCCTTATTTTATCTGCCATATGTCGTATCTTTTGCACATTCACCAAAGAAATGTGTAATTTTCCTTTGTAGGACAACTTGATTAATGTATTTTTGCAAAAAAATAAAAGCAATATGCAATCAACCCAAAATTTCAAAACACTTATAAGCCACCTGCAGTCGCTGAACTGCCGCAAGAAAGTGGCTTTGGTATGCCCCAATGACTCGCATACCGAGTATGTCATAAACCGCGCCCTCGAAGAAGGCATTGCAGATTTCCTGCTCGTTACCGGAGGAGAGAGAGCAGCGTTTATCGACGAACTGTCAGAGAAATATCCCGGGCACATCACTGTGGTGGAAGCAGAAACACCAGACGATGCAGCTGCAACGGCAGTGAAAATCGTGAGAGACGGCAAGGCTGACGTGCTGATGAAAGGCACAATCAACACCGACAACCTGCTCCGACAGGTGCTCAACAAGGAGTACGGACTGCTGGAGAAAGGCAAGGTGATGACACACGTGACCGTGACGAAGATTCCTACATACGACAAGTTTATAGCATTCTCTGACGCAGCCGTGATTCCGCGCCCCACAGAGGAGCAGTTTGATGCCGTGCTGGGCTACGTGGTAGAAGTGACAAGAAGACTCGGCGTAGAGCGTCCGCGCGTGGCACTCATCCACTGCACAGAAAAAGTGAGCGAGAAATTCCCCCACACACTGAGCTACGAGAAGCTAATGGAGAATGCCAAGAACGGAAAATACGGTCCGGTAGACGTTGACGGACCAATGGACGTGAAAACAGCCTGCGACGCAGAAAGCGGAAAGATAAAGGGCATCGCATCACCGGTAGTAGGAAATGCCGATGCGCTGATATTCCCCAACATAGAATCTGGCAACGTGTTCTACAAGACCATCACCCTGTTCGCAGGAGCCGAAACGGCAGGAATGCTCTACGGCACCACAGCACCAATCGTGGTGGCATCAAGAGCCGACAGCGGCGAATCCAAGTTCTACAGCCTTGCACTGGCATGCCTGTCGCACAAAGGATAAGCACATAATAAATAATGACAAATCTAATATTATCAAGACATATTAAAAGAATATTATGAGAATACTTGTTATCAATCCAGGTTCAACATCAACGAAGCTGGCAATCTATGAAGACGACAAACCCGTATGGACCGGCGGAGCGCACTTGCCGCTCGATGAACTGGCAAAGTTCCACCGCATCATCGACCAGTATGAGTATAGAAGGGATTTCATCATCGATAAGCTGAAGAAAGACAACATCGAACTGAAGTTTGATGCTGTGATCGGACGCGGCGGACTGCTCTGTCCGTTGCACGGCGGCGTGTATCTCGTGAACGACAAGATGAAGGAAGACCTGAAGAATACCACCCACGAGCATGCCTGCAACCTTGGCGCACTCATCGCCGACGAAATAGCAAAGCAGTGCGGATGTCCGGCATATATCGCCGATCCAGTGGTTGTAGACGAGTTAGACCCACGCGCACGTATCTGCGGCATACCGGAAATCAGACGCGAGTCCATCTTCCACGCCCTGAACCAGAAAGCCGTGTCGAGACAGTATGCAGCAAGCATAGGAAAAAAATACGAAGACCTCAACCTCATCGTTGCACATCTGGGCGGCGGCGTGTCTATCGGAGCACACCGCAAGGGAAAGGTCATCGACGTGAACAACGCGCTGAACGGCGAAGGACCTATCTCGCCAGAGCGTGCAGGAACCGTGCCTTCGGAAGCACTGGTGAACTTGTGCTTCAGTGGCAAATACGACATCAGACAAATCAAGAAGATGATCCACGGACATGCCGGACTGGTTGCATACTTCGGCACCAACGACATGATAACCATCGAGCGCAAAGCCGAAAAGGGCGAGGAGCCATACAGCCTCCTCTTCAACGCAATGCTCTATACCATAGCCAAGGAAATTGGCGCAATGTATGTGGCGCTGATGGGACAGGTGGACGGAATAATCCTCACCGGCGGAATGGCACACGGTGCATACTGCGTGAACGAAATAAAGAAGCAGGTTGGATACATGGCACCGGTTATAGTAATTCCGGGCGAAAACGAGATAAAGTCGCTTGCCTTCAACGCTTTGGGCGCACTACGCGGCGAATTGCCAGTGCAGACCTATACAGGAATCTCATGCGTAGAAGAAATCAACCTTGAGGTGAAGGAAGAGGAATAACATCACCACCTCACGCCAAGCAAACTTGGCAATCCTTTAAAAGTATAATGAAAAAACTAATTGGCGGATATGAAATCCAATACAGGATTCATATCCGCCTTATGTTTTTCCGGAAAGTCTGCTTTACGGGAAAAGTCGTGGAAAATCTATTCCATTAAATGACTACAGCTATTCATAGATGTCCTCTATGCTGTAGCCGCTTGTATCATCATCCGACACACAGGAGTTAAAATCCTCCGGAATATCAAATTTCTCCTCCGGATCGTAACCCAACGACTTGTCGGCATACACCTTTTTCATATAATAGGCCCAAATAGGCAGAGCCATAGTGGCACCCTGTCCCATGCGCATTGAGTCGAAATGTATGTCGCGGTCTTCACCGCCCACCCAGCATCCGCTGACGAGCGAAGGCGTGAAGCCCATAAACCAGGCATCAGAATTGCGGTTTGTGGTTCCAGTTTTTCCACCCATCGGACATTCGAGTTTGTACTTGTAGCGTATTCTGCCGCCAGTACCGTTGTCGATTACAGCCATAAGCATATCAAGCATCTTGTAGGCGCTCTCCTCGCTGATCACCTCGTTCATACGCGGCTGGAAATTGGTTATGACATTTCCGTCGCTATCTTCTATTTTCGTCACAAACATCGGCTTGGTATGGATTCCGTGGTTGGCGAAAGTGCTGTATGCGCTCACCATCTCGCACACAGAAGCCTCGTTCGGACCGAGACAAAGCACGATGGACGGATAGATGCCGTATGTGTTTATGCCGAACTCGCGCAGTATGCGCAAGAAGTCCTGAGGATTGATACGACTCATAAGATCGGCAGAGATCCAGTTGTTTGACATTGACAGTGCCCATTTCAAACTCACCATCTGTCCCACTCTGGAGCGCGAACTGTTTCTCGGCGACCAATTTCCATATGAGCGCGGCCCGTTGTATACCATATCGCATGGCGACAATCCGTTCGACATGGAGAGGGCATACAGGAATGGCTTTATGGTGGAGCCCACCTGACGACGACCCTGCGTGACCATGTCATACTTAAAGTGGTTGAAGTCTATTCCTCCGACGTATGCCTTCACGCCTCCCGTACGTGGGTCCATACTCATAAATCCAGCTCTGAGGAACGATTTCACATAGCGTATAGAGTCCATCGGACTCATTACTGTGTCTATATCGCCGTGATAGGTAAACACGGTCATCTCTGTCGGTTTCCTGAAGTTAGCCCTTATTTCTTCCTGCGTTGCCCCCTGCGCCTTGAGCATACGGTAACGGTCGCTCTGACGCACAGAACGGTCGAGGATACTCCTTACCTCCGACGGCTTGAGTGCTGTAGAGAATGGAGCATTTGCCTTGCCACGATTCTCCTTCGAGAACTCCGGCTGCAAGAATCCTGCCACATGGCGGCGCACAGCCTCCTCAGCATATTTCTGCATACGCGAATCTATGCTGGTAAAGATTTTCAACCCATCTGTATATACGTTATACGGCTCACCGTCTTTCTTGAAGTTCTTATTGCACCAACCGTATAGAGGATCTGTCTCCCAGGTAATTGAGTCGATGTTATACTGTACACGGTTCCACTCCGGATACTTGCTCGAATCCGGTTTCTTTGCCATCATATACTGGCGCAGGAACTCGCGGAAGTATGTAGCGATGCCGTCCTTGTGGTCAGAACGATGGAAATTCAGCGCCAACTCCTTGCCCACGCATTCGTCATGCTCTGACTGACTGATGTATCCAGCCTTGAGCATCTGTCCGAGCACTACGTTTCGACGTTCGAGACAGCGTTCCGGATAGCGCACAGGATTAAAAAAGGACGGATTCTTACACAAGCCGACGAGCGTTGCCGCCTCATCAAGGTTGAGGTTCTTCGGCTCCTTACCGAAGTATACGTTTGCAGCATTCTTTATTCCCACGGCGTTGTGCAGGAAATCAAAATAGTTCAGATACATAGTTATGATTTCCTCCTTAGTGTAGTATTTCTCCAGCTTTATGGCAATAACCCACTCTATGGGTTTCTGCAGAAGTCGCTCGGATGTGCTGCCGGCAGTGTCGGAATAGAGCTGCTTTGCGAGCTGCTGAGTAATTGTGGAACCTCCACCGGCACTCACCTGCCCCAGCAGTCCGCGCTTGACCACGGCACGCGCCAATGCAATGAAGTCGATGCCGGAATGATCGTAGAAGCGTTCGTCCTCTGTAGCCACGAGAGCGTTTACCAGATTTGGCGAAAGGTTTCCGTAGTCCACATGTATTCTGTTCTCTTTGTTCATGTTGTATGTTCCCAAGAGTTTTCCATCGGCGGAATACACCTGCGAAGCATATCGGCTAATGGGGTTCTGCAAGTCTTCAATGTCGGGCATATAGCCAATCCATCCGTTCCAGATGGCAACGAAGCATGCTGCCGACGCAAGAACACTGATGCCGAGCAGCCCCCACAGGAAATGTATAAATGCTTTTCTCATTGTTGTTTTTAATGGGTGTAACGCGCCTATTACGCAGGCGCTTAGTCATATCTTTTGCAAAAATACAATTTTTCTGCCTAATGCCACATATAAATTGAAAAATTATGTTTACCTTCGCAGCCGAATAAATAAAAAAGATTACTACGGTATATGGAAAAACATGATTTTGTAACAATTGCCAATTTGTCGAAGGAGAAAATCCTTTATATGATAAATATGGCAAAAGAGTTCGAAATGCATCCCAATCGTGAAATTCTCAAGGGCAAGGTAGTCGCTACACTGTTCTTTGAACCATCAACGCGAACACGACTGAGTTTTGAAACAGCTGCCAATCGTCTCGGCGCAAAAGTCATCGGCTTTACCGACGCCAAAGTGACAAGCGCCACAAAAGGAGAAACGCTGAAAGACACCATACTGATGGTGTCGAACTATGCTGATGTCATAGCTATGCGCCACCACATAGAGGGTGCGGCACAGTATGCATCGGAGATAGCGCCAGTTCCCATCATCAACGCCGGCGACGGAGCGCACCAGCACCCGTCGCAGTGTATGCTTGACCTGTATTCCATATACAAGACACAGGGCACTCTCGACAATCTAAACATCTACCTCGTGGGAGACTTGAAATACGGACGTACCGTACATTCGCTCATCATGGCAATGCGCCATTTCAACCCAACGTTCCACTTCGTTGCCCCAAACGAACTGGCAATGCCCGAGGAATACAAACTCTACTGCCAGCAGCACGGCATAAAATACGTGGAGCACACGGATTTCAATGAAGACATCATTGCCGATGCCGACATTATATATATGACGCGCGTACAGAAGGAGCGTTTCTCCGACCTGATGGAATATGAGAGAGTGAAGAACGTATATATTCTGCGAAACGACATGTTGGGCAAAGCACGCGAAAACATGAAGATTCTGCACCCACTGCCACGCGTGAACGAGATAGCATACGATGTGGACGAAAATCCGCACGCCTACTATATCCAGCAGGCACAGAACGGACTTTACGCCCGTGAAGCCATCATATGCGACTCGCTTGGATATACACTCGACGACATAAAGGCAGACAAGACCATAATCGGATAAGAGACATAAAAACATATCAATATGAGCAAGAAAGAAAGACTCGTTGCCGCCATTGAGAACGGCACAGTTATCGACCATATACCGGCAGAGAAGGCTTACGCCGTAGCAAACCTGCTCGGACTGCAGACTCTCTCCACACCTGTAACCATCGGCTACAACTACCCTTCAAAAAAGTTGGGCAAGAAAGGCATAATAAAAGTGGAGAACAAATTCTTTACAGACGAAGAGATTTCACGTCTTTCCGTAGCGGCACCGAACGTGGTGCTAAACGTAATAAGAAACTACGAGGTAGTAGAGAAGAAGACCGTAAGGACACCCGACGTACTCACCGGAATCGTAAGATGCAACAACCCGAAATGCATAACGAACAACGAACCGATGCACACCGTGTTCAACGTGATTGACAAAGAACATGGCATTATCAAATGCCGCTACTGCGACAAGGAACAAAACATCGACAAAGTGGAGCTTGTCTAAGACTTCCGCCACGGGAAAGCAAACAATAATTCAATAATAACACACGTTTAACCCTTAATCAAAAGAAAGTATGAAAAAAGATCAGGAGATTTTCGACCTCATCGAAAAAGAACACCAGCGCCAGCTGAAAGGCATGGAACTCATCGCATCAGAAAACTTCGTTAGCGACGAGGTGATGCAAGCAATGGGCTCATGGCTCACGAACAAGTATGCCGAAGGCTACCCTGGCAAGCGCTACTACGGCGGCTGCGAGGTTGTGGACGTAGTGGAGAATATTGCCATAGAAAGACTGAAGAAACTCTTCGGAGCAGAGTATGCCAATGTGCAGCCGCACTCTGGAGCTCAGGCAAACGCTGCAGTTCTTCTGGCCGTTCTCAAGCCGGGCGACACTTTCATGGGTCTGAACCTTGCACACGGTGGTCACCTTTCTCACGGTTCCGCAGTTAACTCTTCGGGTATTCTTTACAACCCGATTGGCTATAACCTGAGCCAGGAAACAGGAAGAGTGGACTACGACGAGATGGAGCAGCTCGCCATCGAGCACAAGCCGAAACTCATCATCGGCGGTGGTTCTGCCTACAGCCGCGAGTGGGACTACAAGCGCATGCGCGAGATTGCCGACAAGGTTGGTGCTCTGCTGATGGTTGACATGGCTCACCCGGCAGGACTCATCGCTGCAGGACTGCTTGACAACCCGGTGAAATATGCACACATAGTAACGTCGACAACCCACAAGACACTGCGTGGTCCGCGCGGAGGTATAATTCTTATGGGCAAGGACTTCGAGAATCCATGGGGCCTGACCACACCGAAGGGACAAGTGAAGATGATGAGCCAGCTGCTAAACAGCGCGGTATTCCCTGGCCAGCAGGGCGGTCCGCTGGAGCACGTTATAGCAGCAAAAGCTGTTGCTTTCGGCGAGGCTCTACAGCCAGAATTCAAGGAGTGGGCACTGCAGGTGAAAAAGAACGCAGCAAAGCTTGCTGATGAACTCATAAAGCGCGGCTTCTCTATCGTGAGCGGCGGTACTGACAACCACAGCATGCTCGTTGACCTGCGTCCGAAGTATCCGGAGCTGACAGGTAAGGTTGCCGAGAAGGCTCTCGTTGCTGCCGATATTACTGTGAACAAGAATATGGTTCCGTTCGACAGCCGTAGCGCATTCCAGACATCAGGTATCCGTTTGGGAACTCCAGCCATAACTACACGTGGTGCGAAGGAAGACCTTATGGTCCTCATCGCTGAGCTCATCGAAGAGGTTCTTAACGACCCGGAGAACGAAGAGGTAATAGCATCTGTACGCAAGCGCGTAAACGAGACAATGAGGAATTATCCTCTGTTCGCTTACTAAAGAGCATTTACTGCTTACCCTAATACAGACATCATCTTCTGCGATGAGATCTTGAGGGTATAGGATAAAAGTACAAGGTCAATCAGTAACAAGACACTGGTTGACCTTTTTATATGTATACAAGTTTACAACCAAGCAAAACACAAGCCAAAACATATTAATTATAACGTAGACAAATATATACGGAGTTTAACATAAGCAGATATATACGGGCAAGGCAGATATATACAGACTATAACGCAGGTAGATACATACAATATCATCCATATATTACAAAAATACAAATGACCGATTGGTCTTTTTCTTTTTTAATATTATAAGGAAAAGTCCAATCAGTCATATATAACTTTACATATCTGAATTTCATAACTTGCCGTATAGCAAGAGTATGGAATCAGTTCAGCTTTTTTGCCTTATTAATCCTTCACTCTATCAAGCTGTACAGTGAAGTGACGCATCAGCGGAGCCTCCCATGTAATGCGCACACCGTGAGTAATCTGCTCACGACGCTCGTAAACATTCTTCAGAGCGGCAGCGATAACTGCCATGTGGTTATCGGTATAAACACGGCGTGGGATGGCAAGACGCAGGAGATCAAGACCATTAAAGCGGTTCTCGCGTGTCACTGGGTCACGGTCAGCGAGCAGATAGCCAATTTCGCATCCGCGTATACCAGCCTCGAGATAGAGTTCTACAGTAAGTGTTTGGGCGGGGAATTCTTCCTTCGGCACATGTGTGAGCACCTTCGGTGCGTCAACGAAGATGGCGTGTCCTCCAGCAGGACGCTGATAAGGAATGCCATACTCATCAAGCAGAGAAGCGAGATACTCAACCTGGTGTATACGTGTCTGCAGATTGTCAAACTCAGTGTTTTCATCGAGACCGATAGCCAGCGCGTTCATATCACGTCCATTCATACCACCATATGTCAGATAGCCCTCGAACTGCACGCAGTAGCCCTTGGCGCCCTCGTACCAGTCCTGGCGTCTTGTTGCAATGAAACCGCCCATATTCACGATACCATCCTTCTTTGCACTCATGGTCATACCATCGGCAAGTGCGAACATTTCCTTTGTGATTTCCTTGATGGTCTTGTCCTTGTAGCCTTCCTCACGTGTCTTGATGAAGTAAGCGTTCTCTGCGAAACGTGCAGAGTCGAACAGTACCGGCTTTCCGAACTTATCGGCGACAGCGCGCACCTCTCTCAAGTTCTGCATAGAAACAGGCTGTCCTCCGGCTGTGTTGTTTGTTATGGTAACGATAATGAACGGCACCTTGTCGCCATATTTCTCGAGTGCAGCCTCAAGTTTCTTCGGGTCAACATTTCCCTTGAAAGGAACTTCGAGCTGAGTGTCTTTTGCTGCATCTACGGTACAGTCAAGAGCTGTGGCCTTGCGTCCCTCGATATGTCCCTTAGTAGTATCGAAGTGTGAGTTTCCCGGCACCACGTCTCCATCATGCACGAGGTATGAGAAGAGCACATTCTCTGCTGCTCTACCCTGGTGTGTAGGTATTACATACTCAAAACCTGTAAGTCTTGTGATGGTTTCCTTGAGTTTGAAGAATGATGTTGCTCCTGCATAGCTCTCATCGCCGAGCATTACGCCTGCCCACTGACGGTCGCTCATTGAGCCAGTACCAGAATCGGTAAGCAGGTCTATATATACCTGCTCTGCCTTGAGCTGGAACACATTGTAGTGTGCTTCCTTAATCCATTGTTCACGTTCTTCGCGGGTGCTCCTGCGGATAGGCTCTACCATCTTGATTTTCCAAGATTCTGCAAAAGGTAATTCCATAGTTTATCTCTTAATTTTATAGGTTAAATTATATCCCATTGATGGGTTGTTATTAGATTTCGGCATCAAATTTAATAAAATGTTTTCATCCGCGGCGCATCAGGACGCAACTATTTTATTTTAATTTGTTTTTTTAACAAGTATATTCGTACAAACAAATACCAAAACGTTGGTACACTATTATACTTTTTGACACATATTCACCAATAGAACTTTATTTTTTTCATAAATATTGAGTATTGCAGTATTATTTGAAACTTAATACTTTTGCAAGCATAATTATAAGTTTATGTTAAAGCAGACGATGATTTCAGAATCATGTGTTCAGGAAATAATTATTTCAGAATCATATATGCTGACAAAAACGCTGAAACAGATAATTCAAATTAAGATATGAACAAGAATATATTATTATTAGGTATCCTTTCTTGCGGACTCTTCATGCCGACTGCGGCTGAAGAAGTTGCGGATGCAGGCAAGACAAAAGTTCCCGTTGCTGAAAACGGGACAAGTGCAGAGAAAAAAACTACTAAGGACAATTGTAACGACAACAGCAAAGTGGAGAAACTTGCCAACGCCCTTTCACGTTTCTCTATCGGCGGATATGGCGAGGCTGTTACTTCGCGCAACTTCTACAGCCAGCACTTCAACCGCTACCGTGACCCTGCCACTTACAAGAATGACGACAGCCATGGACGCTTCGACCTGCCACACGTCACTCTCAACCTCGGCTATGACTTCGGCCATGGATGGACTATGGGCATGGAGATTGAGTTTGAGCATGGCGGAACGGAGAGCGCCGTGGAGATTGACGCCGACGAGAGCGGTGAATATGAAGCCGAAACAGAGCGTGGCGGCGAGGTCGCACTCGAGCAGTTCTGGATAAACAAGGCTTTCTGGGACGGCAAGTTCAACATCAAGGCCGGTGAGATAATAATCCCTGTGGGCGAAATAAACGCCTACCACATGCCGAACAATTTCTTCACCGTCTACCGCTCTGAGGGCGAGGCAAAAATCCTGCCAAACACCTGGCACCAGGTGGGCGTTTCTCTTTGGGGGCGCGTGAGCGACTGGCGTTACGAGGCAATCTTCACCTCCGGGCTTGATGCCGAGCGCTTTGGCCACAACTGCTTCGTTCATTACGGAGCCACAAGTCCCTACGAGTATAAACTTGCCAACGTCTATGCCGGAGCAGCCCGTGTGGACAACTATTCCATCCCCGGCGTCCGCTTGAGTCTGAGTGGATACTACGGATACACGTTCAAGAACACGGAGCGCAAGGCAAGTGCTTCTTACGACAAGGTGCACGGTGCACTGGCAATAGGCAGTTTCGGCTTTGAAATGAACCGCTGGAATTGGATTGTGCGCGGAAATGCCACTTATGCTCATCTCTCTGACGCACAGAAGATGACAACCTTCATGAACTCTTATCCTAAGCACACCCAGCAGGACGGTTCGCCTTCAAAGCACTCCCCTATCGCAAAGAATGCCTATTCTGTCGGCATTGAGGCTGGCTACAACATCTTCTCGCAGATAAGCAGCTTGCAGGACCGCCAGAAGCTCTACATCTTCGGCCGCTACGAGGACTACAACACTTATGCTGCCGGCACACAGAAGGTTGCATACAAATATGACCGCGTGAAGCGAATGGCTGTGGGTCTGAACTATTCCCCGGTGAAGCAGATTATAATCAAGGGCGAATACAGCAACCGCTTCCTCAGCCACGGCTACAACAACGAGCCGAGCGTGTCTCTGGGAATAACTTTCGCAGGATGGTTCTTGAAGTAAGGGGGGGCCACCCTGACCCTCACTGACACCCACCCTGACCCTCCCAAAGGGAGGGAAAGTTAGGAACACTCGAATGTTAGAAGTGGGGGGCTCCACACTCCAAGAAGCCCCCACTCCACACTCCCCAAAAAAACAACAAACTTAATAATTAACTAAAATTCAAGGTGATATGAACAAAATCTTCAAGTATTCAATGATGTTTGCAGCTGCGCTGACTTTCACAATGGGGCTCACAAGCTGCAGCGATGATGACAACGACGAGCACGTAGGAACTTTCAGCTCCAACGAACTGAAGGAAGTCAATGCAGACTATGTTGACAACACAATCGTTGCGACATACCGCAACCTTGCCAACTACAACAAGCAGCTTGTTGCCAACATCAACGCTATGTCTGACGATGCCGGCGTTGCAAAGGCTTGCAAGACATGGAAGCAGTCACGTAAATGGTGGGAGTTCTCCGAGGCTTTCCTCTTCGGAGCTGCCGGCGACTATGCACTTGACCCACATACCGACACCTGGCCGTTTGACAAGAAGCAGTTTGAAAGCTACATGAAGCTGTACAAAGACCTGGAGCTGGGTGGTGAAGGAGAAGAAAACGAGTTGGCCACAAACAACATTAACGATGCCATTACTAACGGCCAGAACCTCACAGGCTTCCACGCTGTAGAATATCTTATCTTCCGCAACGGAGAGGCACGTCACTTCGCAGACATGACACACAACGAAATCTACTTTGCCAAGGCTGCTGCACAGGATCTCTACCTAAGCTCTCTGAAGCTCGTTTCCGCTTGGGGCGGCGAGGTTTCTGCCGAAGAGCAGGCTCTTCTCGACGAGGTTGAATTCGCGTCTGCCATCAACTATGGCGAGAACTTCAAGAATGCAGGCAACGCAGGTTCCACCTACTCTACCGTTTTACTTGCATCTAAGGAAATCATTGCCGGTGCTAACGACATCATCGGTGAGGTACGCGACTCTAAGATCGGTGCTCCTGCCACAGGTGAGGACGTGAACTATATCGAGTCTCCTCACGCCCACAACTCTGTTCAGGACTTCTACGACAACATCATGTCTGTAAAACACGCCATCTACGGCGGCTGCACTGTTGACGGCACAACTCCTGAGGCAAAGTCTCTCATCGGTGTCTGCCTGAAGAACGACAAGACAAAGGCTGCCGCACAGAACGTCATGACTAACCTTGAGAACGCTCTCTCCAAGATAAGCAACATGAAGAAGCCGTTCGTTCTCTACTACACAGACCAGACCGCCAGGGATGCAATGGAAGCCCTCGACGGACTGGAGGAGTCTCTGAACGCCCTCAACGACCTGCTCGACTAACAAATCCATAGGATAAACATCCGAAAGAACATTAAAAATTATAATATCCGTTGGTGGTCTGCCCCAAAGCAGCCACCAACATTTTACGTCTTACAATAAACAACATTATGAAACACATCTATTTAGTTCCTGCGTTGTTCTCGGCTTTGGCACTGACAGCCTGCACCGATGACAACAACTCAGACTGGAGTCTGCCTGAGGCAGAGTTCGGCACTCCCAACGAGTGGTACTACTCCGGAGGAAAACTCGGCACCACAAGCATCCAGTCTGCCTACGCCTACCGCCAGGCCACCCAGGCAGTTGAAGATGCCGGTCTGTCGTTGAACTTCCAGATTGGCGAGTCGCTCTTCGAGAAAGACTACAACA
>OQVS01000591.1_pt1 | contig 24904 bp, 21 predicted proteins | sample 1691601 | NCBI WGS metagenome assembly OQVS01 (sample SAMN03418268, study PRJEB22391) | human gut metagenome | biome: human-gut; feature: organic feature; material: feces | host: Homo sapiens | place: Tanzania | collected 2013-01
GGACGTGTCCCTGTCCGGCGGCGAGGTCAAGCGTATCGAGATTCGCATGGAGACTCAGAACTACGATGTGAAGATCTTCGCCGAGTGGTGGGAGGCTACGGGATTCTGGCTTAAGGAGGCTATCTTCGCATATATACCGCAAACATTAGTAACCGCCGTTGCTTCCGAAGTTTCAGACGCTGAGCTGGAAGAAGGCATCTAATCATAGGAGGGTTTAACTATGGCAGGAGAATATACTATGGTGTCAGTTCCCAAGGCTGGAGCTAATGCCGGAAGACCGAGAGGCAAGCGTTCGTACATCATCCTTTTCCGTTGGATGGATGTCAAAACTTACACTCGTGATGAGAAAGGCGTCAAGGTGACCGCTTTCGCCATGCAGGAGAAGGCTAAACCTATCGCCGTATATGCTACTAACAGTACCATCAACTGCTACCAGACTTCCGAGGGCGACGATGACGCACGTGGCTTTATACACCACGTGGACTACGAAACACCAGGCGCACAGGTAGAGTTGGATGAGTTCTTGAACAACAACATTAACGAGAATCTCGGTGCCATCGTACTCGATTGCTCGACCGATGGCGCAGCTAAGATTGCCGGAACTCCTTGTTGCCCGTTGGCCATTACCAAGGCGGACGGTCAGGATAACAAGGATGGCTGCAAGACTACGGTCAATCTTGCGTCTACCATCAGGGGTAACGCGCTCGGCCACATCGACAAGTCATTGATTCCCGTTACTGACAACGAGGCTATCAATCAGGAGTTGGGCTTAGGTGTCGTTGCTGCATCTGCTGAGGGTGTCTGAGTGCTTATGCACACTTTATAAGGTTGGTTGATTGAGGGGGTGTAGATGTTATGTCCGCACTCCCTTTGTCTTTTTTCTTACATTTTAAACATTATATATATGACTAAAAAAACACAAGGCGAATTTACCGTCAATACCGACGAGGCAACTGCCGAAGCTTTGATTCACAAAGAACCTATCGTTGCACCTGGCACCATGCCGGTACTCATTCCCTTCGACGCTTCTCGTGACAACGTGCAGCGATTGCTTCTGTTGCTTCGCTCGTTCGTAGCGTTCGCAAAATTCGGGTGGCATCCCGTGATCATCGGCGACCGCCCTGCGGAGGTTAGCGACGAAGTGCCCGCCATACCGTTCGCCAGCGAACATCGAGGCATTCTCGGAGTAGCAGTCACCGCCGTACAGTCTACTGAGATGACTAAAGAGTTTATCATCGCACCGCTTAAGACTATTCTTAACCGCCCGATACTTCTCGCCCACTGCATATTGCCCAAGCGGTCGTCCGGCGGCGTTGATATGAGGTTCCCGACGGTGTACGACAAATCCCTTCTGCGACAGGCATACGACACTACCTCACAGAATGGCAACATGGAGTCTACACTCTTCGATACTTACTTTCTTGAATGCAACGTGCCGCCAATGCTTCTTGATTGGAGGCATGACGGAATCTTGCTACCTGTTGTCTCTGAGCGTCCGTCACCCGACAACGTGATGCGCTTTCTCAGAGTTAAGGCTGCAATCTACGTGCAGCATGAATCAGCATTCGAGTTTCTGCAAGGTGTGCTTTCTCGCCCACTTGACGATGATAGGTGCCGCAAGTTCGAGAGCGAGGCATGAAGAGAGGCTGCCAAGCGTAAGGCTGCAGCCAGACAAGATGAGCGAGCCTTCCGTGCGGAGTTTCCTTTTCTCAACATGCCCGGATGCCCTATCGAGTTGGAGGCTCTTGTGACTCGCAAGTTCACGGCATACAATACGTATGTGCGCTTGTATAGCGAGATTCCGTCATGTACATCGCTCGACCAGTGTGCCGTTTTAGCAAGACGACTGATTGACGCTTATATAGACAATCGTGACATCTGGCAAGAACTCGACTACTATAAGCAACACGGAGTCGTACTTGGCAAACATCATGCTTTCACCGAGTTTCGCCGCCGCCGTGAGTTGAACAAGTTGTCGGTCATCGAACTCTATAAGCGGGCTGAGCGTATCCGCGGGAACATCTGGCGAGCGCAATCAGAGATTGATAAGGGTGACCGCCCACACCTTGATGCTGAAAGGCAACAGCGCATCGAGGCGTATAAGAGAGAGTTGCAAGATATAGAGAGACTACTGCAATGGACAAGCCCTACTTCGACCTAGCTGACGTACAGCGAGAGATGAGCGATTCACGCTTCTACTCTCGCAGCTTCGACATGCTTCAGACCTTCAAGCTCGACGCATTGAAGAATCTGTGCGGACGGTTGCCTGAGGAGAACGAGGCGTTCTTCATCGAGACGGGCAAGTCGTTCACCGCATTCACCTTCATCGTCTACTTGTTGCGCAATGCCGGACGCATCAATCATCTCTATATCGCTACGTATTCCACCAACGAGCGTATAATCAACGCTCTCGTGCGGTGGTATCAGACCGGGCAGTTAGGCTCAATCCATCTGCACATGTCTGAGACTATCAAGTTCCGTATGCCGGAGGTGTACAATCGCCTCTGTCAACTTGCGGCAGACGGCATCATTGAGCTTACGCTCGCCTGGTCACACATGAAGGTGACTTGTCTCGATACTCCATTAGGCTGCTTCGTGGTCGAAGGTTCGGGCAACTATGGCGAGAACGCTCTACAAGAGCAGTATGTTTTTCTAAAATCCAAACAAGTATATGAGTTCCGAAGTGGCAGAGCTGGATGCATGGAGTGATGATCCTCCTTGGCTCGAAAAAATTGATATTGATGAGTACGAACGATTGGCGGGTATCGGTTATGACCCTCCCAAAATCGCTATGTATTACCGCATAAGGCGTGACGACTTTATGTATTACTTTAATCTTATAGGCTCACCGCTCAAGTACCACTTCGAGCGTGGACAGTTGATGCAGCAAGCGAAAGAGGGTCTGGCGATGGCTGCTGCGTCAGAGAAGGGCGATAATGTCACGCAGGCACAACGATTCGACAAGCTGCGCACAGCCGTAGGCTACCGTAACTCTGTCAACAATATTTTTTTTGACGATATAGGATAAATGAGATATGTTTGAGAAAAGTCACTTCGATACGCTTCAAGACTACATCCAGTCGGGGTTCTCCATCGAACTCACCGAGGAAGAGCTGAACTACTACAATGCTCTCTATGCTATGGTAGGCATCAGCCGCAAGTACGGCAAGGATAATGCCGTGTCGTTCCTCATGCACAAGCCGTTCTGCGTTGACCGTATGCGTGCTCGCCAGATGTATGCAGAGGCGATGAACCTGTTCTATCTTAGCGACAGCGTCGAGAATGACGCTTACCGCAACATGATCTTCGACGAGCTGAACAAGGCGGCTCTCGTCGTACTGCAGAATGCTACATCTTCTAAGGACTTGGAGGTGTACGGCAACCTCAAGACTCAGGCGGCAAAGGTCAAGCAGCTCGACAAGCCAGACCCGGCCAAACCGCTCGAACTCGACAACAAGTTCATCAAGGTCTACGACCTCGACCCTACTGCGGTGGGACTTCCGGTAGCCAATCGTACTTCGTTGGCGCAACAGATTGATGCTCTCGATGTACCGCTTCGAGAGAAGAACCGTCTCCGTCAAGATGCCGGCATCGAAGACGCTGACATAATTGATATGCTCGATGACCAAGAAGAAAAAACTAAGGATATCTGATGACGTGGAGGTGCGCTACGCTAATTGGATGGCGCAGTTCATCGCGGTATGCTCGCCGTGGTCGCTCTATTGGATAGCCGGGCGAGCGTCAGCCAAGACTGTGCAGGTTCTTGCCGAACGTGTGCAGTCTGTCGCCGTTGATGTGCCTGGCGCTCCGTTCGCATGGGTGGCTGATACGTATTCCGATCTTCACAAGAACGTGATTCCGTCACTCGTTGACGGCCTCTCACTGCTTGGATGGAAGCTCGATGTACACTACGTCATCAACAGAGAACCTCCTAAAGAGTGGCGAGATAAGATGTACAATGTCTGCACGGACTGGCGCAATACAATGGTGTTCTACACCGGGTTCAACTTCACGTTCATCTCTCTCGACCGACCTGCCATCGGTGCCGGCCGTTCGTATGTTGGTGTGTTCGGCGATGAAGTCAAGTACTTCCCTGAGGAGAAGTTTACCAACTTGCTCAAGGCGGTGCGTGGCTTCCGTGTCAAGTATGGCGATAGCGTATGGTATCGCTCCAGAACGCTCACTACCGACATGCCCAATCCTAACCACCTTGGCGAATACGATTGGATACTGAAGCTCGCCAAGCAGAATGATAAGGATAAGATTCTCATGATGGCTCGTGCCGGATTTGTCTATAACGAGACCAAGCGCGAATACGTGGCGGCAATGCAACGGCGTGATGACTTCGCCAGAGCGTCACGTTCTGACCGTTCGCTTCTGCCTAAGCTGACCAATGCCGAGCGTCTGTTGGCTCTCGCCAAGCGCAACATGGAGCGATGGGAACAACGATGGATATCCGTCCGTCGGGGTGTGTCGTTTTTCTTCATATCTTCATCCTATGTCAACGTGGACATCCTTGGCGAGGATTGGTTCAGCGATGAATTCGCCGAAGGTCTCGAAGGTATCGAGTGTAACATTCTCTCGATGATACCGAAGCTCGAAGCTTCGCAGATGTTCTACTGCAACCTCTCGCTGGCCAACTTCTATGCTGACGGATTCCTTAACGATGTTATCGACCAGCATCCTATCGGATGGGAGCAGGACTGTACCGTGCTTCGCTATCTGGAGACTAACCGCCCCATCGAGGGGGGCATGGATGCCGGCAATATGCTCTCTATGGTATTCGGGCAGAAGTCGGGCAATGTCGTTCGTGTACTCAAAGAGTTGTACACATTGCCCCCGAAGTCTGTGCGTGAACTCGCCGATGACTTTATAGCGTATTTCCGTCCTCATAAGAAGAAGGTGCTCAAACTCTACTATGACCGCTCGATGAACAACTACAAGCGTGTGTCCGCGGACATGGCTTCGCAGATCAAGAAGAACATCGAGTTCGATGCGGAGGGCAAGCGCACAGGATGGCAGGTTGTGCTCATGTCGCTCGGACAAGGCAACATCGGCAGCAACCTTGAGTACCGCTTCTTCATGGACATGCTCGCTGGCAACCTTAACGACAGACTGTTCACTCTGCTCATCGACCAGCATAACTGCCCCAACCTTAAGAGTGAGATGGAGGTGACCCTTACTGATGTCAAGTCCCAAGGTAAGGATGGCAGCTCTGTAATCGTCAAGCGCAAGACGGGCGACAAGCTGCCTACCGCTCGACTGCCTAAGGAGTCTACCAACTTGACCGACGCTCTTAAGTACTTCGTGCTGCGCAAGGAGGTTATTCGTGCGTGGGAAAAGGGTCGCTCGGTGTCGGGTTCTGCGTTCGTCTGATAATGATATAGTAATAGTGTCGCAACATTGGCGACCGACCGCCCGTCTCATTCAAGCGTGAAAGAGTCGGGCGTTTTTGGAGCGGCTTGTTTTCTGTAAATTGTTTTTATCATATTTCCGACTGGATTCCGCCCGTGCAATCGCATGTCGGCGGCTGAGCGGCTCGGGCAACGGATTTTTGCCCAACAGCCGGGGACACCGGCTGTTGGGGTTCGTCTTCTGTGCCACAATACCATAGTATTTAGTCGGTCGCCTTCCGATTTCGGAAGACGACCTGCACAGAAGCCGTTGCGACCCTCCATTTTGAGGGCAGACGTGCCGAAAAAAGACGGGATTCACGAGAAAAGCCAGAGAGACGCTATGCGGTTAATCCTCTCTGACACATCTCATGAATCCCTCTTCGCATCAAAGCGGAAAGGGAGCGTGCGCTCCCTTGTTCTGTTTTTTACTGCCCCGTACACATACCGGGCAGAGAGTACACCCTGCCGAGGCAGGGCAGAGCGGAAGAAGTCTTTCAGACTTGCGATGCTCCGTTTCCTTCTCCTGAATTCCGTCTTTTTTCGGCACGTCTGATGCGGCATATTTTCCTTTAAACACCGCGAAGGTAAATGATGAGTGCGACACGCAAGGTCAAGCGGGGTTGTCTGAAAAAATCTCCACCCCCTGCGAGGGTAGTATTCGAGCCTACGGTTTTCGGACAAACCTTGCTTAATGTCGCCCTCATCACCTTCAGATGCGGCATAAAGGCAAACATACCGCAGTCATACAGACGTACCGGAATTAAAAAAAACGTCATTCAGGGGAAACGGAGTCTACAAAGGCACCACCCACGAGTAACCAGAAACCCAGAATCAGAAAACCCAAAAACCAACAAACAATGAAAACCCTTAACGCACCTCAGACCCTTGCACCTCAGTTCTGCAAACCTATGTTATCACTCTATGACTATGTGCCTATGCGCTTCGAAGCGACTCCAAGAGAAAAGCAGATACGCTCGCTTATATGGGACTTCAAGGACGGAAAGCGCACGAAACAAGTTGCCGCCATCGTGGCAGCCAAGATTCTTGAAAAATTCGGCTCGTTCGCTGAAAACATCGTTTTCGCTTGCGTTCCTGCTTCATCGGCAGACCGCACAGAGACACGCTACCGTGACTTTTGCGAGGAAGTCGCTCGCCTGAGCGGTTGTATCAATGGCTACAATGCCATTCGTGTCGAGGGTCAGCGTCTCGCAGTGCATGAGACGAGATACGGCAAGGCTATCAAGAACACCGAGGTAATATCTTTTAATGCGGACTTTTTCAACGGTGCACGTGTTTTGGTTTTCGATGACGTGCTGACGAGAGGCAACTCTTACGCAACATTCGCCAACGCTCTCGAAGAACTTGGAGCGGAAGTCTTGGGCGGCTTGTTCTTGGGCAGAACCGTAACCGAAAGAGTGAATGATGATAGCAACTATTTATTGAACTAATTATATGAAGACCATGAACGGAAAAGGAGAATTAAGCCTGTCTATACTTGACAGATTTAGAGAAATGACGGATAACGAAATTATTTTCGAAGTTACTCGCAAGGAAGTGCACGACGGTGAGCGATATGGCGGCTACCGCCTTGAGATGTTTCTCGACCAACTCTCGCCACGTGGGCGAGAGATAGCGGCGGCAACGATGGAGCTATACCGCAGAAAATTCGCAGACGTGCACAGCGATGAGCGGATAAGGCAGAGCGAAGATATATACAAGATTTTTCGCCCGAAATTGGAAGGGCTTGAAAGCGAGGAGTTTTGGGTTTTGGGCTTAAATCAGTCGTTGAAGCCTATCGGATTAAAGCGTATATCAGTCGGAGGACTCACGCAGACGGTGGCGGATGTGCGGATTATATTCTTCGAGCTTATAAAGATGAAAGCGGTAGGCTTCGTTTTGGCGCACAACCACCCAAGCGGAAACGTAACACCGAGCCGAGAAGATAAGAGATTGACAAGCCTTGTAAGCAAGGCAGCCGAAACGATGAATATCAAGCTTATCGACCACGTGATAATAGGTGCCGGAGACTTCTACAGTTTCTCGGATAATGGAGAGATTTAAATATATTTACAAGTGGGTGGCGTCTCAGGCGCACCCACTTTTTCGTGCTCGCACGAAAAAGTGGGACCCGTTTAGCGGAATTTGTTTCGTTTTCCGTTCCTTCAACCACGGAGGGGATGCGACCTCCGGTCGTTCGCTTCGCATAAAAAAGAGAGAGGGATTAACCCTCTCTCTTCAGTTGTTCTCTTATACAGTGATTGATGAACTCCGACTTGTTATTATAATAGGTGTGTAAACTATTTACAATCTTTTTATAAAAAAATCTTCGCTTTTCCTTTGCTATTCCAAAGAAAAACCCCATCTTTGTAGTGCATTCCATTTGAAACAGGCGAGAGATTCGCCATCGTCAGGTTTTTGCTTTTTGCCATGCAAAACCTTGGTATATAGTCCTACCCCCGTGTGGAGCGTTAATGCGCCCACTGCCTGTTTCAGGTGGAATGCAACGGGTCAGTGGGACTTTTTTTGTGAGACGGAGGTCTCGCTGCCCGTCTTAGTTAACCCTCCGTTCTCCTTCATTTTAACTGCATTCCAAAATGAAAGCGAAATTTCAAACCGCTGCCGCTCCGGCAGTAGCCGCTCGTGAGATTGGTCTCGTGGGCAGAGTCAAGTCTTCTGTTGTCTCTTGGTTCCACGCCAAGAACAAGTTCGTGTCTGCCAAGATTGGCACCGCTATCACTAACCGCCAGATTCTCATGATGCTCAATCTGGCAGTCTCATTCTCTACTTTAATGTACACCGCGCGTCTGTCTGACGCTCATCTGCTCATCTGTAGCCTCTGGTTCATCGCCGCTGGTTACCCTGTTCTGAAAGGAGGTATCGATGAATAAGTCTGTCGAAGTGGTTACCAAGAAGCGCAACCGCACCATCGTTATCTGCACCAGAAGCTATAAGATTGAAGGTATTCACGAAGAAGTCTACACGCTCGGCTTCGACGATGACGACGAATCCGTCTTAGGTGAGATTCAAGAACTGTCGTTCGACGAACTCTGCGAGATAGACGAGTTCCTTCACGATTTTGTGACGAAATATCGCAAGTCGGGAGGCCCTGACAAGTGATATATGACGAAAATTCGCTATCTTTACGTAGCGAATTGATATAGTGATTCTAATTGGGTTTTTGTTACATATTTTTCATGTTTGCTTGAATTCAAACACGCAACACGACAAGACTACTTCCTTTGACAATGGGATTTTTACGGGTTTTATAATTTAGTACGTCGATTTTTGAATTCATTTTTTAAACTCATGTTTCGCCCGGCAGTCCGTGAGGATAGCCGGGTTTTTTCGTGTCCTTTCGTCGCCTAATCTATTAGGTATCTTTGCAGTGTCTTAGTCAATTAGTCATACATAATGGTAAGTAGTAGCGCAGATTCAGAGGTTAAGTTGCTCTATATCGAAGAGCAGTTGTCACGCCACGGCAAGTGGCTGTGTGACGTGTTTACGTCAGTCCTCAGCGACAACCATAACATCGTCACGGGTGACCTGCAGAGCAGCGTCAACTATGCGCAGCTCACGGATAGGGGAACTCCCTCTCTGCGCTTCAACTTTCTTTCCTATGGTCGTGCGTTCGAGATTGCCGGCTACAAGAAGCGCAACCGCCTTAAGTCCAAGGTGGACACCATGCAGATAGCTTGGGGCGAGAAAGAGAACCGCCGACCGTCCGGCAAGCGCACCAAGTGGTACGCTCCCAACATGTACGGAGGATACTATAAGTTAGTCTCCAAGCTAATGTACGGACTGTCAGAGATGGAGATTGAGCGACTTAAAGACATCATTCAGCAACGTAAGCAACAAGATATATGAGTAATATTAAAGCTAAAATCGGCTCCTTCTCCTTCGTCGACACCGACTGCGGACACTACGCCATCAACATGTCGCTAAGCGAGGGGATGAGCCAGTTCCTTTCAGTCGGCTCGTCCGATTGGGACGGTGACCCCGTCTCCGTCGCCGGAGTGCGCGTCGTTCCGTGGGGACCTGACAACAACATGCCATCCGTCATTCGTGACTTGCTCGAGCGTAACAACCTTGCGCCTGGCATCCTCCGACGCAAGATAGGGCTGCTCTATGGCCAAGGGCCTATGCTCTACCGCGTCAAGATAGAGAACAACGAACGCATACAAGAGTGGGTGGAAGATGACGAGATTACGTCATGGCTTGAGTCATGGGACTACCGCCGATACATCCGCAACTGCTTCGTAGAATATACCAATCAGGACGGACACTTCACCAAGTACGTCATGGGGCGAGGAGGTCGCATCGGTCGCCCTTGGGTGCACCATCTTGAGTGCCTTCACTCGTCAGAGTCTCGCCTGGTGTGGCCGGACAACGATAGCCGCCACCTCGAAGATGTGACACGCTATCTTGTCGGAGACTTCAATACCTACCGCTCGCAGAGTTACCAGATTTTCCCGGCATTCGATAAATGGCAGCCGTCCAAGCATGATGTGGCGGTTCGCTACCATTCACTCCGGAGCTTCGGGCGCAACATGTACGCGGTGTCGTCGTTCTATGGCTCGATACCTTGGCTTCTCAACGCCAACGACCTCCCTGAGATTATCCGACACCTTAACGAGAACATGATTGCGGCGGCTTATGTCGTCCATTCTCCGCAAGTCTATTGGGATCGCAAGCGAGACCTTCTCATGGCTATGCACGAAGATTGGGATGAGACTCGCATTCAGCGAGAGATGGAGAAGCTCAAGGATGAGCTGACACGTACCATTGCCGACGTGATGGCGGGCAAGTCCAATGCCGGCAAGTTCTTCTCGTGCGTTGACTTCGTCGATGACGACGGTCATGCGCAGTCATGGCGAATAGAGCCTATCGAGATGAACATCGACAAGTACATCGATGCTCAGGCTAAGATATCTCGCATAGCGGACAGCTCCACCACATCAGGCTTGGGTCTATCTCCGGCACTCTCCAATATCATCATAGACGGCAAGTCGGACAGTGGCTCACAGATGCTATATGCGCTCAAGATTTTCTACGGGGCGGACACGCAGATACCCGAAGAGATTGCTCTGGAGGCTATCAACGACGCTATCCGCATCAACTTTCCGCATAAAAGCGGCATCTTCCTTGGTATCTACCGCAAGGCCATCAATAAGGAGGATAACGTAAATGCGTCATCTCGCACAACTAATCAGCTATAAGTTATGAAAGACCGCACAATGACATTCCCTGACTGCTGGGAAGAGATTCTTCCTTCTGAGTTCGAGCGGCTGCTCTATCTGCATCATCAGATGATCCTCCGAGAGGATATCGCTCTTGACGATGTGCTGATAAATTGGACTGCCTACGTTCTGCGCTCGCGTGCCGGACGCAAGTACACGTCCGAGCAGTTCAATATCCTGGTGCTCGAACTCTCCCTGCATCTCGACTGGCTATACCACACTGTCGAGGTGGACGGGCAGAAAATGATACAACTGGCTTATGCGACGACTTTCAATCTGTTGCCTGTGTGGAAGTCGTTCGTCGGGCCACAGAGTCACGGTGCCGACCTTACCTTCGGGGAGTTCCGTCATGCCGTGACTGCCTTTAATCGCTACAATCAAGACCATCAGGCTCAAGACCTGCTGGCCTTGTGCGCGATTCTCTATCGCCCGCGTGTCAAGGTCATGGGCAAGCGTCGCCGTCAGCCGTTCGATGCAGACCATATCTCAGACAACATGCACGCTCTACGTAAGATGCCTGATTATATGCAATGGGGTATTTACGTCATTTTCGCGTATTTCTGCGAATATCTTCAGACGGGCGAATTCATAATTGACGGCTCTACCGTCTCGTTCGCTCCGCTGTTCACATCAGACGGTAGCTCTCGGCCCAACCAGAGCATCGGCATGAATGCCATCCGCTTCACGGTGGCCGAGTCGGGAGTGTTCGGTTCCGCCGAACAGCTAGACCGCACACCGTTGCTGCAGGTCATGCTTAAGGTACTCGACGATAAACAGCGTGCCGAAGATTTACTCAAACGAAACAAAACACAGTGACTATGCTTATATACGATACCAAGACTCTACGTCAGCTTACCGGCAATTACTTTGCCAATAATGACTTCGACAAGGTCTCCGGAGATATCGACCTTGCGACAGAAGAACTCGCTAAGATAGTAGGTTGGGCGGTTATCTCGCGTGCCGACCGTGCCGACAGCGGAGACGAAGAGCTGCTGCAGAAGGTGCAGCGGCCTATCGCTATACTCGCCACGCTTCGACTATACCAGAAGAACGACCTCTCGCACGAAGACGACGGTCGCAAGATGAAGGTCGCTACCGACGGTTCTGAGCGTACTCCTTGGGAGTGGCAGCTCGACCGCGACGACCAGCTCCATCTCGAAGAGTACTACCGTGCGACCGATGCCCTTATCCGCTATCTCGACGATCATCAGATTGCCGAATGGCTCGCAACGCCGACGGCCAGAGACCGTGCGTCTCTGCTTATCCGCAATGCCGAGCAGTTCGAGCGGTATTTCCCCATAGACAAGAGCGAGCGTACATACTTGCTTCTCGTGCCGTTCCTACGCGAAGCTCAGAGGCTACGCATACAGCGTGCCTATGGCTCGGAGTGGCAGAACCTGCTTGCGGAAGACACCGTGCCCGAATCGGATGCCCACTATGCGGCATCTATGGCGGTGGTGCTCCTGTCGATGGCTTCCGCCATCAAGCGTCTGCCGTTGCATCTCATCCCCGGAGGGGTGATTCGTTCCTATCGCTCCGCCAACGGTATGCAGAATAGCCAACCGGCTACAATGCGTGAGGTGCAGCGCATAGCTGATTGGATGGCCGAAGATGCCGAAATTTGGATCGAGCGAATGAAGCAAGCTCGCGATGGCAGCTCTCTCGATGTCGAGTTGTTGCCGGATAATGATGTTCGCAATAAATTCTGTCGCCTATGAATGTTATCCAGAGACCTCGTGAGCGTGAGTTCTGCGCAACGATGAGAGACTATATCATTGATACCGACCGCTCAATTACCTTCTCGGTCGATTTTAACGGCAAGCGCATTCTCAGCGAGACCTATGTGCCGGACGCGGACTATCAGGTGCGCATCCGTAAGTTGGGCAGATTCTGTGCGCTTGCGCTGTGGGGAGTATGGCCGACTGGCGACGTTACCTCTCAGCCTAACGCTTCGGGCACGTTCGCCTTCTACATCAATGATGTTAAAGACTTCGAGTCATTCGTCATTTACTCTCGACTCGAATCACGGCTCGAAGCCGCCTCCGTCGGTGTTCTTAGCGACACCGTACAGAAGGTTACTCGCAGAGGGTGTCATGAGTATGTGTCCGGATTCCTCCAGAGCGGTGGGAGGTACACCGTCTCGGCGGATTTCCAAGACGGACACAGAGAGACCTTGGATGTCGTCGCCACGGGTACCGATTCCACATCTGCAGCGACCCTTGATGTGTCGGTAGACAGCATCGAGCAGAGGCATAACTGGTCAGATATCGTGCGCTATTCCATCGCTATGAGCGGTGGCACCTCGACTTTCCTCGTTGACCAGGCACGTTATGCGGATGTGTGGCAGTTCCGCTTCAAGAACAACTACGACATGCCGGAGGTGCTTACTTGTACGGGGCAGCTTAAGATAGTCGGAGCTAACCAGAGCGACACGGCTGCCATGTATGGCATAGAGCGTAAGTTCGGGGTCAAGGTGACGGACGAATACACCGTCAAGTCAGGCCCTATATTCCTGCGTGCGGAATATAGGCTGTGGCATAGCTTGCTCAACGCTCAGCAAGCGAGCGTATGGGTTGACGATCGTTGGCTCGACATCGTCATTACTAAGCAGAAGTTAGAGCGTTCGTTTAACTCGGGGCAGTTCAGCGGAGTGGAGTTCTCTTTCCGTATCGCCGACCCTGAACAGAATAACCTTATCGTATGATACAGATTCAGAGATATAGAGAATGGCTCATTGAGACGGTGGCAGCGGTCAACGCCGTCTCAGACCTCACCGTCTCAGGCAGAGCCATCGCGGGAGTCAAGATTGCGGTTAACGAGGGGCACATGATTAAGAAGCTCCGCGATAGCGAGGGGGTGTGGCTGTGCGCCAACTACCCGGACGCTACGCTCTCTGGCGACTACGACAGCTCACAAGAGCAGAATAAGTTGTTGTTGTTCCTTGTCGAGAAGGTTGCCTCCGGACAACAGGACGACGAGACGGAGCTTCTACACTATGCCAAGATGCAGCAGCTTATGGCTCGCATCAAAGAACAGTTACTCATTACGGGTGCCAAGTGTATAGACCTTCGTGCGGATGATGCCATGCGCACGGAGTGGGAGTACGACATCTTCGGAGGCTTCAACGGATTATCATTAGGACTTAACGTTATCGACCATGACAGAACTGATTATTGACGGCATTCAGGCGGTACTGCCTCAGTCGTTTTCCATACAAGTCAAGCGAGAGAACCCTCTTATCACCAAGAATGGAGAGTACACCTACGACGTGACGCTCGACCTATCCAATCCGACCAATGCGGCATTGTTCGGCCATCTCAACCGTCTCAACTCCATTACAGATGTCAAGACAAGACGCTCTGCAGTGCTCATAGCGGATAATCGTGTCTACTGCGATGGCACGGAGGTTATCACTGGCTGGACAGAAGACACGGTATCCATACAGATAGCGTCGGGCAACTCAGAGCTTAACTCCATAATCGGAGGCGACAGACTTATCTCTACGCTAACCACCATGCCGGAGTCTGACTTGTCTAACGCGGTGTCTTACGACCTCACCAAGGTCTATCCGGACGTTGACTTCTGCTTGACTCCGGTGTATAACACGACGGCAGCCACCACCATCAACAATTGGGCTATCGGGCCTGACAGCATCAAGGAGTACAACCTCAAGACTAATCCTATCTACGCTCAGCCGTTCCTATGTGCTTATATCCGTGAGGTTCTTAAGGCGATAGGCTACACGCTCGCCTTCAACTTTATCGAAGAGACGGAGTATAAGTCACTCTACATTGCGCAAGCTTCACACGCTACCAAGTGGTGTGAGATGCTTCCCGGATGGACGGTTGCCGACTTCCTCACTCAGCTCGAATATCTGTTCAATGCTGCAGTAGTGGTTGACGGCAAGTCTAAGGCGGTGACCATTCAGTCGCAGACTGCGGCTTATGCCGGCAGGCAGTCCGTACATGTGCGAGATGTAAGCGATGTGTACGAGGTTGATGTCGAAGACGAACTCGACCTTGACGATATCACGCAGTCTAACGTAACTTATAAGGTTGATGATACTGAGTTCTGGCGATGGAGACGACTGCCGGACGTAGTTCTCAACAACGCCAAGCGTGCGTTCCTGCCGAAGGGCATACCTGTATACGACTTCTTCAAGGCAGAAGTCAACCACCGTCAAGATGTCATATATCTTGGCGAGATTGACGGCCTCTGGTATGTATATAAGGAGCCTACCGAAGCTTTCGGATACCGAGATAACCACCGTGTGGTCAACCGCTTTCCGGACATCAAGCGCGACGGAGCGTCCAATACCATCGAGTTAGAGATTATTCCCGCCACGCTCGATGGCGCACCTATTCCTTATGCTGAATGGAATGCCGACAAACAGCGGTGGGACATGTACTACGTCGATGTACCCATGCCCAATGTGGCTGCGTCTACTCCTGTTGACCTCACTACGTTATCCATTCCCGACATGGTAAGGGATAACACATCTGAGTCTTCAGTCTCTAAGTCACCTATTAATATAGCGTTCTACTATGGCCTGTCGCGGTGGAATTCGAACAATGCGCAGAAGTTCCCTACATCATACATCGACAAGTATGACCCTGAGCGAGGACTCGACTTCGACTCCAGCTATTCGCTCCGTCTTCCTGACATGCAGGCTAAGTTCTACCAGCAGACATACACGCTTGATGCTCTCCACGCCGTCAAGATAAAGTCGTTCGACCCGAATGTTTATCATGCCAATTCCGTTTTCGAAATCCGCAATAAACGTTATCTTTGTGCATACATCGAGTACACGCTGGGGGCTGATGGCAGAAAGGGAGCCTGGGAAGGTCTCTTCTATCCGGTTACCATCAGCGATACCGAAGCTGACGCTCGATGGATTCTAGCCGACGGTCGATGGCGAGACGGTGGTGTCTGGCTTGATAATGGCCGTTGGCTCGACGATTGAGTTTACAAGTTGTTTCTATTTTCTTTCATTAGCACATTGTTAGTTTTGGCGGTTTCCCGTGAGGGCAACCGCTTTTTTATTGTCCTTTCGGGCGGTGGGATGTCGGCTATCTTTGTATCATAATTAATAGTTTTCAATAGGTTATGGGATTAAAGATAGATCGTGTTCAGCTAGAGATTCTGGTGCAGCAGAACACTGCGGCGCAGAAGTTGGGCGAACTCGAAGACAAGATGAAGAAAGTGCGTACACAGATGACTCGACTCTCTCGTGCGCATAAGAAGGATACTGAAGAATACCGTGAACTCGAAGCGCAGCTCAAGGACTTGAAGCTCGAATATGAGAAACTCTTCGACACTATCGACATAGGCAAGATGACGCTCATACAACTCACAAGCCGACAGCGAGAACTTAATGCGGTCATTCGCAATCTCGACCCTTCGATTCCAGAGTGGCAGAAGTATAAGGAGATGCTCGATCAAGTAAACGGACGCATCCGTGAGCTTAGAGGTCAGGCACAGCAGACAAGTCTCTCGCTTTCCAAGATTACCGACGGGTTCAATAAGTATGCCGGTATCATGGCTAGTGCGCTTGCGTCACTGACGGGTGTAGCGTTAACGGCTCGCAGTTGTGTCGATTCGTTCGCGGAGATGGAAGAAGCCGAAGCCGGAGTGGTCAAGTACACGGGACTGACTAAGAAGGAGGTCGAAGAGTTGAATGACGAGTTCAAGAAGATGGATACCCGAACATCGCGAGAGAAGCTTAACGCTCTCGCTGGCGATGCCGGACGATTGGGTATCACTTCCAAGGATGCTATTCTCGAATTCGTCGATGCTGCTAACCAGATTAACGTATCACTAGGTGAAGATCTTGGCGAAGATGCGGTGTCTAACATAGGTAAGCTCGCAATGATGTTTGGTGAAGATAAGGATAAGGGACTTCGCGGTGCGATGTTGGCGACAGGTTCTGCCATTAATGAAGTGGCTCAGAACTCATCATCATGCGAGAAGTATCTTGTAGACTTTACTTCTCGTGTCGCCGGTGTGGCCAACCAAGCAGGAGTATCTCAGGCTAACATCATCGGCTTCGCCGCTACGATGGATGAGAACATGCTCCGCAGCGAGACTTCCGCAACCGCTTTCCAGAATATCTTAATGAAGATGTTCACCAATACCGAAGACTTCGCTAAGGCTGCAGGGCTTAATCTGCAGGAGTTCTCTAACCTCGTCCGCACGGATGCTAACGAAGCACTGCTCACATTCGCTCGTGCACTGAGCAAGAAGGGCGGTCTGTCAGACCTCGCACCGATATTCGGAGACCTTAAGACCGAAGGTGCCGGAGTCGCTTCTGTGCTTTCAGTTCTGGCTGGCAAAGCGGAAGAGGTTACTGCTCGCCAGAAGTTGGCAAATGAGGCATACCAAGAGGCGGTGTCCATGACTAAAGAATACACCGTGCAGAACAACACGGCTCAGGCGAGCATCGACAAGGCGAAGAAAGCGTTCAACGATGCACGTGTGGCACTTGGCGAAGAACTGCTTCCGGTTATGACTCTATTTATCTCCAAGACAAGTCTCACCGTCAAGGGACTTCGTGCCATTGTGTCGATATTCGTTGAGTACAAGCGTGAGATTCTCGCTCTGGCGACCGCTGCCGCTACTTACGCTCTGTATGTCAATCGTGCACGGATAGCTACTGCAGCTTATAACATAGTCACCAAGACGGCTACCTACTTGACCAACCTGTTCAATGCGGCGACCAAGGCTTCACCATGGGGACTTGTCATTGCCGGAGTAACCGCGGCCATCAGCTACTTCACCATCTTCAGCGGCAAGACCAAGGCCGTCACCGCTGATCTTAAAGATATGAACTCCGAACTCGAAGAAACAAAATCACTCTTCGACCGCATCGGCAAACTCGAACTTAAACTCGACAATATCGAGTTCCTTACTCCGCAGCAGAAGCAGAAGATGCGTACAGACCTTACGCAAGCTATCTCTGACCTCGACGAATTTATCACAGACTACGAGATTAAGACTAAAAAGTGGTATGCTGACGAGAAAGCAAAGCGGCTGAAGGAGGCCGGGGACAACGAGTATCTGCGCTTCGGTTACATCAACAACCTCAACCACGAACTCGACGAACGCGTGGACGCTCTGCAGAACTACATCCAGCGCAAGGAGAAGCTGCAGAAACAACTCGACGCTCTACCGCTTAACGACCTAGGTAATGGCGAGAAAGCAGAACCGGAAGACCCGGACAAGCTCTACAAGGCAGAAGAAGAGAAGCTGCAGCAGCACTACCAGTCTCGCCTTAACACCACCAAGATGGCACTCATTACCGAGAAGTCAACGCAAGAGGAATACCAAGCCGAAGCATACAAGGCGGAGATGGAGTCGCTCATCAGCCGCAAGGCGTTGATGGAGAAGTACGGCAAAGACACCTCCGCTATCCAAGGCCAAATCTATGACAAGATGATAGCCGAAGCTAACCGTGTGGCCAAGGAGAAGGAGAAAGCGGAGTCTGATTCGCAAGCTAAGCAGCTTGCACAACTCGAACAGACTTATCTGCAAGAGCAGAGCAAGGTCAAGCAGCAGTATCTCGATGGCGAGATTACCACCGAGGAGCAGTACAAGTCGGCACTCCTGCAGCTAGAAAAAGTATATCTTGGAAAGAAGCGTGATATGATGGCATCATTCGGCGAGGATGCCTCCGAGCTTCAGAAGCAGATTCTCGATAAGGATGTGCAAGCGCACATCGACGCTCAGAAGCGAAAGCGTGACGAGATGACCGACAAGCTCGACAACGCCAAGGGCTTCACAGAGCAGAACAAGGTACTGCAAGCTATGTATGACGCAGACCTTATCACATACGAAGAGTATCAGAGCGAGAAAGACCGCATCGATGCGGAACACCATCAGCAACGCATCGACACCGCTAAGGCGGCATTCGACGCAATTGACCAGGCATCGTCAGCGATGGGGCAAGTATTCTCCGCTATGCAAGATGCGGAGGTTTCCAAGGTAACTCGCAAGTACGACAAGCAGATTAAGGCGGCAAAGAAAGCGGGCAAAGACACAACCAAACTCGAAGAGGAGAAAGAGGCTGCCATCAATGCCGTCAAGAAGAAGTATGCCGACAAGCAGTTTGCCGCAGCGGTACTGCAGATTACCGCCACTACTGCGGTGACAGCGATGGAGGCATACAAGGCGATGGCGGGCATTCCCGTCGTCGGCCCGGCCCTCGGAGCGGTGGCATCTGCCGCAGCGATTGCTGCAGGAGCGGCGCAGATTGCCGTTGCCAAGACTCAGCGTGACGAAGCCAAGGGTCTGATGTCCGGTGGTTACTCTGCCGACTATATCGAGGGGTACACTTCTTCGGGTAATTCTACCGAGACCGCCGGAGTGATACCGGTTCATAAGAATGAGTTTGTCGCCAACCACGAGGCGGTTGCCAATCCTGAGGTGCGGCAGTTCCTTGATGTGTTCGATATGGCTCAACGCAACGGCACCATCCGCATGATCAACACGACACAGATACTCGAACATGTCCGCACACGTGCCGGAAGATACTCCGGAGGCTACACTGCAGAAGACTCTGTACAGACTACTTCGCAGAACTCGCCTGTACAGACAGAGGGTAGACTTCAATATGTCATGCTTCTGCAAGACATCAAGTCACTCCTGCAGACTATCTCGCAGAAAGAGCTGGTAGTTGACTCTCGCAAGGTGCGTGACGGCATCAAGCGTGTCGAGCAATTAGAGCGCAATGTGTCTCGATAGAGCGGTGAGATGTCCTTTATAGAGGCTATATACACTTATATCTTTGCTTTATGACTATATATCAAGCTATACAACAGATGAGAGAACTGACGGCAAAAGGTGAGTGTTTCTCGTTCTCTTTCTTGTCTTATTCGTATGACAAGAACCGCAGCAACGGCATCGTGCATGTGCCACGCGCACGGCTGGCAAAGCAGAGCAAGGCTGAGCAGAACCGATTCGCAGACTACATGCTCAACTACGTAGACATGGACTTGCTAGAGACCCACCGCTGCTGGCAACCCCTCCTTCTTGAATTCAACGGACAACAACTTTCAATCAATGGATAACAACTACGAACATATCATACCGTGGAATGGGGCGAGCGACACAGGGCGTGACGTTCGCCTCAAACTGCGTCGTAACTTCGAGCGCATAGCCGCCAACTTTGGCGAGCTGGCCAACCGTGACCAAGAGATTCTCGACAACGTCGATAAACTCATCAACCACAGCGGAAAGTTCCTTCGCAAGGATGCTGATGATACAGCGTCCGGTCTCATAACATTCAATAGGGGTATCGCCATCGGCGACAAGTACAGCATAACTGAGCAAGGGCAAGCCTCACTCAGTACCGTATCCGTTGACCGCATCCACGATCCTCATTCAACAGAGACTGACCGCAAGATTATCGGTGCGCAAGGCTTCGACCTCTACATGGGCGAGGATGGCAAGAGTCACATGTACGTTGACTACTTTACCACACGTGTCAAGGCGTTCTTCGCCCAGTTGGAGGTGCGCAAGATTTCCTATTCGGGCGGCACTACCATCTTTTCCAATGCCGGCTCTACAATAGCGAGAGTCGCTCACATTCTCAACGCTTCCGGCTCAGAAGTGATAGCGTACAAGTGCTATGCGGTAGCCGACGACGGCACTACCAGAACCGCAAATTGGTGGCATCCGGGCATGATGGCACTCTGTCAGACCTTCAATGTCAAGGCGGGAGTCAATAGTGACGTGTCCAACCGTTACTATTGGCGATTGGTGATTGACGCTGGCCAAGAGACCTTAGAGGATGGCAAGCTCTACGACTACGTGACGCTTTCCAATCGTCAGTCGTTCTCCGGAGGCGAGAGCGTAGTACCAACATGGAGTCAGGAGGTCATAGGCTATGGCACAGATAACGTGCTCACGATGGCAGATGTTGCCGTAGGTATAACCACACGTGACAGTCTCGACACGTTCGCCAACATCGCATCGCAAGCTGACGGCATCACGACCGACGAGGATGGCAACCCAATCGAAGACCGTGTATTCTACGGATTCGAGAAGCCGGAGTTCGGTTTGCCTCAGGCACCGACTGCCGGAGACGTGATTGTCAACGTGGGCGACCAGCTCAGACCCAACAGCCGAGGCAACGTCATCATGCTTTCCACATCATCGGAGGACGGCAACGACAATACCGCTCCTGCTATCTCCATGTACCACGGCATAGGTAGTCTATGGCAGGTGGGCGAGACGAAAGAAGGGGTAGAGCCTATCCGCAACCCCTATCAATGGAAGCAGCTCACCGCAATCATCAGCCCGCAGATGGTGAAGTTCAATGCTGACATGTTCAAGTTCTTCACGGGGAGTTCTGACAACGTAATAGACCCAATCATGGTTTATCACGAGATTATTCCTAGCGACTCGTCAATCGTCAGACATCCGGCAACCAAGACGACCACTCCATCAGAGATAACCGTCTCAGTTGTCAAACATACCGGAGCGATTGTCGAGACGTTGCCTACTACCGCATACAAGCTATACGCTACATACACCACTACGGATGGCAAGCGGTATAGCGATATTGTTATCACTCGCATCAACCGTACACATCTGGGGGTAGAATTGTACACGCTAAGCTCACTGACCGTGTACGCCAAAGATGCCACCGACAAGATACTCGCAAAATTCGCTTTTCCGATACTTTCAGACGGAGCTTCAGGAGCGGACGGTAGTCCAGGGACCGACGGTACGGATGCCAACATCCTCACTGCTGACCCTACATCGCTAATCTTTGACACCGACGACAGCGGCAAGGCTACCGGAGTCAAGACTTTCAAAGTGCGCTTCCAATGCGGAGAAGACCTGATTGTTCCGCCGCAAGTCGTAATCACGACTGAAAATTTTGCGGTGGGATACCAGCCCTCCTACAAGGATGGAGCGGTAACGGTGGACGGCTCGCAGATTTTTTCGCAGACGGTTGAGAGTGTGGAAGGAGGCAACAGATATGTGAGCTGCACATCCGCAGCAGTGATTGTCTCTGCCGTTCGGGACACGTTGACTTACACGCTTAAAGTGCCTGTTCAGGTTAACGTGTCAAGCTACATGTCACGCTTCGAAATGACGGCAAAGAAGTTTCAGACGCAGTTCGAAGCTCTTGAGAATGACCTCAAGAGCGATAACCCAAACGTTTTGAACAAGTACACATCCGCCATCACACAGACCGCCAAGAACATCTCTCTCGAAGTCAAGAGCGAGATTAACGGGAAGCTCTCTAAGTCGGGCATAGACATCGAGAGCAACAAGATAACCCTCACATCCAAGAACACCGTATTCGTCGATGCGAACGGAAACGAGGTTGCCGTCTTCGACGAGAACGGCATCAACACCAAGCATGTATGGGCGAAGAGCGAAGACGGAGCTTCAGTTGTCGGACACTTCGGTAACTATGAGATAGACGCTTGTGTCATTGACAGCACATGGCGAGCACCTCTCTTCGTCGGAGGAGCGACGGCAGCCACATCACCCTTCTACGTGCGGAGCGACGGCTACATGCGGGCTTCGGCAGGACAGATAGGTAACTTCATCATCGAGAACGGTTCACTCGTTACTTTGCCTGGCTCGCTCGGCACCATGAAGCTGCATAGCTACGGACTCGACTTCTCAGGCCCCGGAGGATACACGGCGGTAGCTATCGGCCCTGAAGTATTCCCTACCGGCTCCAACACTGACGACAGAGATACCGGAGGCGTGTATGTCAACACCCTCAAGAACTATCGCTATGAGGTGGGATGCAACATAGGTATCACGCTCGATGTGTCGGGCACGATGGACAAGACGAAGCGAGAAAACCAAGCGGAAATCACGCGCAAGTTCCCATACGGCAACCATGCGATATTCATCCGTCAAGGTGACGTGGCGGGCTTCCGCCCGATGCTCACCAAGGCCACGCAGAGTAGAAAGATTTCAAAAATGGAACACACTATCCATTGCAGCTTCAGCTCAGACATCACGCTCACTTTGCCTGACGACCCGGAAATAGGGCAACGCTACGAGATTGTACAGCTTACCGGGCGGTGGGACAGTAACTCCAAACCGTGTCTCTATATTCATTCGAACAAGCACAGGATTTGGGCGTTTGGTTGTGATGGACAATACACATATAAGTCCGACTGGGCGTACACCCGTAACATTCTGGAGTTCGATGGCGAGGTATGGTATCTGACATGGCACGCTTCCAACTAAGGCATGTCCTGTTGAGATGCTATCAATTGCATACTTTTGACATAGTTTTAAACCAAATTTAGATCTAAAAATGGCAGAACAAAAAGAACAGCGCATCAAGGTAGTCATGACTCCGGCAGGTAACGCTTGGAGCATCAGCAAGGAATACCGCTTGCTTGACTACATAGCGGATGGCACTACCATGTACATCTGCGTAAAGGTTGACCCAGAGACGGGAGTCAACGTAGGTCACGAGCTTACGGATACCCGTTATTGGAACAAGTGCATCGACTTCACAGACGCTATGCAGCGTGTGGAGAGTGCAATCAGCACCGCAAGCACCGCTACCGCCAACGCCAAGACTGCAACCGACGGAGCCAATCTTGCGGCAAACAAGGCGGACTCGGCCACGGCAAACGCCAAGACCGCAACCGACAAGGCGAACACCGCCACGACTAACGCCAACTCAGCGGCAGAGAAAGCTACATCTGCCGCTACAAGCGCGGAGACACGAATCAATGCGGCTATTAAGAATGCCGACACACGCACGACAGAAGCGGTAAACAAGGCGACAACGGCGACATCAGCCGCCAACGAGGCAAAGGTGAATGCGGACACCGCCACATCTGCCGCAAAGAAAGCGACAACGGATGCTCAGACCGCCACATCTGCCGCCAATGCCGCAACCACAAAGGCGAACAAGGCGGCAACGGATGCGGAGTCTCGTACCACCGTAGCGGTGAATGCAGCAACTGCCGCAACCAATGCAGCCAACGAGGCTAAAGCGAAAGCCGACACGGCAACCGCCAACGCCAACTCAGCGACGGAGAAAGCCAATGCCGCAACAGCTTCTACCAATGCGGCAATCACGGCATCGAAAGCCGCCACTGCCGAAGCGGAGAAAGTCAACGCGACGATAAGCGCGGACAACACGCTATCCGTAACCGACCGCAAGGGAGCGGTAACAACCGTAGCTCTGGGCGATGCTGCTGACGTAGCTCAACTCAAGACCGACGTAGCGTCATTGCAAGCGGACAGAGACTCATTCAATCCTCAGGAGTTGGGCTATGCCACGGCTATGCAGTTAGACATGAAAGAGCGTCCTACATTGTGCGGTTTTCCGTTCACACTGATAGGAGACGATGCCCCGGCAGTCACTCCCGACTTCATAGGTCAGGAGTACATAGACAGCAAGAACGGCAAGGTCTACAAGGCTACCAACGTGAACAACGCCGGAGGATGGAAGCCCCTAAACTAATCACTAATATAACTAACACTTAATACATAAATCATGAACGCAATAAAAAAATACCCCGAAGTTGGAGACATAGCGATATATGTAGACGACCAGATTAAGTTCTTGGGCCAGGACGCTACTCCTGAGTTCGTGGAGACTCAGCAGTGCATCGGAGTGGTCTATTTCGTAAACGGGAATCACGTCAAGGTGGTAGGAGGCAAGGATGCTACCGGTTATGCTTGGAGCTGTGTAGCGGACTTTGAGATTGAGACTATCCCTACCGAAACGGGCGACTATCCTGTTACCCTCATCGGGAAGAAGATGGAGACGGACTTCCATTACGAGAAGACCGAAGGCACCAAGGAGGAGTTCGTGCAGCAGCTCAACGCTTATCTATATACTAACCAGCCGAAATGCGAGGCATATATGCACAACGGGGTAGCGGTACTGCAGATTAGCGACTACAGCGAGTACTCCAACACCAACACTATCGGCTCATGCAAGCTGCGCAAGCGCGTAGGCGAGGAGTTGGCTGATATTACTACATCGAAGCTTCGCACGCAGGGAGTGAAGTCGAGCAACGTATATACAGGATTATGCAGAGCAAGACTTCAAGAATGGAGTAGCACTTCTACCGACAAGAACAGCAACCCTACCAAGCGCATGGACGGTATAACGCAACTGTTCGAGACTTTCCCATGTTCGGAAGCCTATTATAATAGTGAGTTAGGCGATGGTCTGCGTGAACACTATCCTACGTATGACTTATATATGGATGCCTGCATGGCTATTCTCTGGGAGATGGATCACGGCATCATGCAATACCGTGACGG